>ERZ724521.85-NODE-85-length-34667-cov-4.819196_pt1 | contig 34667 bp, 29 predicted proteins | sample MGYA00376054_ERZ724521 | MGnify/ENA primary metagenome ERZ724521 (study PRJEB28724, sample SAMN07190883) | activated sludge metagenome | isolation source: activated sludge of sewage treatment plant in Hong Hong | place: Hong Kong | collected 2016-03-17 ... | reverse complement strand
CCGGCAACAGGTAGCAGCCGGCGGCCTCGACGATGTGATCGGCGGGCTCGGGCGCGGCGCTGCCGGGCGCGACCAGGGCCGAGACCTTGTCGTCCTCGATCCAGACGTCGGCGGCGAAGGTGTCGGAGGCGGTGACGACGGTGCCTCCACGGATGAGCGTGCGGGTCATGGGTTACTCCTCCACCAGCGGGCCGTAGGCGTCGGGCCGCCGGTCGCGATAGAACTGCCAGGTCCGCCGGACCTCCTCGATCATGTCGAGATCGAGCGAGGCGACGACCAGCTCGTCCTTGTCCTCGGAGCCGCAGGCCAGGATCTGGCCGCGCGGGTTCACGAAGTACGAGTTGCCGTAGAACTTGCCGATGTTCCACGGGGCCTCGGTGCCGACGCGGTTGATGCAGCCCATGAAGTAGCCGTTGGCCACCGCGTGCGCCGGCTGCTCCAGCTTCCACAGGTACTGCGACAGACCGGCGACGGTGGCCGAGGGGTTGAACACGATCTCGGCGCCGTGCAGGCCCAGGGCGCGCGCGCCTTCGGGGAAGTGGCGGTCGTAGCAGATGTACACGCCGATGGTGACGCCCGAGGACAGCTTGAACACCGGGTAGCCGAGGTTGCCCGGCTTGAAGAAGTACTTCTCCCAAAAGCCGCTGGTCTGCGGGATGTGGATCTTGCGGTACTTGCCCAGGTAGGTGCCGTCGTGGTCGAGCACTGCGGCGGTGTTGTAATAGACACCAGCCATGGCACGCTCGTAGACGGGAATGACCATCGCCATGCCGTACTTTTTGGCGATCGGGGCCAGGCGCTCGACCGTGGGACCGGGAACCGGCTCGGCGGCGTCGTACCAGCGACGATCTTGCGAGGGACAGAAGTAGGGACCGTTGAAGATCTCCTGCAGACACAGGATCTGGACGCCACGCTGGCCCGCTTGCTCGATCAGAGGCAGGTGCTTTTGAAACATCGCCTCTTGAATCTCCGCGACGGGACGAGACTCATCGTTTAGGGGATTTGCGCACTGAATCAGGCCGGATCGCACGATCCGACGGTCGGAAGGTCCACAGGTCGTCATGGTTTCACCTCGTCAGCGGCGATACCACGGACGACGACGGTGCGTAAAGTCAGCTATTTTGGGGACGCGGGCGGCAGCGCAGGACGGGGAGCGGGGAAGACGTGCTTTGGGCCCTTCTTGAGCTCGAAGGAGATCTTGGGAATCATGATCTCACCGACGGCTTCGGCGTGGAACTTGCCTTCAGCCTTGCCGTACACGGTGGTGGGAGCGCCCAGCTCCTTGGAGATGGCAGCGCACACGGTCAGGTCAGCGCCCCAGCGGCTGAAGACCTCGATGAACATGTGGCCGTCGTCGGTGACTTTGTTGCTGCCGATGATGTGTGCGTCTTTGGCCAGGCAGTCGCTGTCTTGGGCGACGTAAGCAAAGACGTGTTCTCCCGCAGCGAGCGGCGGAACCTTGAGATCTCCGATCATCTCGACTTCGCAGTCCTTGGGATGTTCAGGCGGAGCAGGCGGCGCAGCAGTGGGTATCGCTGGCGCAGGGGCAGCCGGGGGAACCGCTGGCGCAGGGGCCGATGGCGCAGCGGGTGCGGTCACAGCCGGGGCGGACGCAGGCGCAGCAGCAGGCGGGGCTTTGCTACAGCCGAGCAAGGGAAGCCCGGCCAGCGCACAGACAGCGAGCGTGGTTCGAGAGCGCATGAAATAAGACCTCAGCGATAGCGAGCGATGGGTGAACAAGGAAGGCCAGCGCGAACTACGCGGGCGCGTCGGGCGGTCGCTTTTCAGCGACGATGAGAAGCTGGCGCGACTCGGTTCCGTAGAAGCGGTTGCGCAGCTCGAAGTTGCCCGACACTTCCAGGACGCGGAAGCCAGCGTGGTGAAGGATCTTGCCGATCTCGTGCAGGCTGTAGACGCGAATCGAGATGTCTTGAACGAGCTGCCGACCGTCTTCGAGGATGATCTGGCGCTGCACTTCGAGCCGCGACGTAAAGTAGTTGAAGTCGACTTCTTCGAGCACGACGCAGCCGTGTCCCTGCCACCAGACGCGCGTCGGCAGATCGCCGATCAAGCAGTCGCGGTTTAGCAGGTCGAGCACGAAGCGGCCTCCGGGCTTGAGCGATCGGCAGATTCCCGAGGCAACGCGCCGATTGGTTTCGTCGTCGAAGTAGCCGAAGGTGCTAAAGAAGCAGTAGGCGCCGTCGAACTCGTTTTCGAACGTCATGTCGCGCATGTCGCCGTGAACGAAGTCGACGTTGACACCGACCCGACGAGCCGCATCGGTGGCGCGGATGAGCAGCGGCAGCGACAGATCGAGTCCGACGGTGCGGAAGCCGCGAGCGGCCAGCTCCATCGCGTGACGACCGTAGCCGCAGCCGATGTCGAGAAGGCGAGAGCCCGACGGAAAATCGAACGCATTCAGCAGATACTCGACCTCGCGCTCGGTCTGCTGTGGCGTCAAAAACGGCAGCGTATGAAGGTAGTCTTCGTCGAAGATCTCTTCAAACCACTGCTTGCTGCGACGCTTTTTCTTGAGCTTGGTGTCTTCCCCAAAGTTCGGCAGCGACGCGGGCGGCGGCGCGGACTTGGACAGTGGGGCAGCGGCAAGTGGCGACGGAGCCGGGGCTGGCGTCGGATTGGGCTTGGCCGCAGGCAGCGGTGGTGGCGCAGCCGGTCGCGTGGCAGCCGGTGGCGGTGGTGGCGGTGCCGGACGAGCAGCCGGTGGCGGTGGTGGCGCAGCCTGCACAGCAGCCGGAACACCCGTGGGCGCGGTGCTCGGGCGACGAGGGCTCGAGTCTCGCGATGGAACGGGCTCAGGAGCTGGCGTATCCGCAACAGCCGACACGGGCAGCGGAGCGGCTTCGGTCGTATCGGCAGTGGTGTCGATGTCGTCGGCGGAGACGGTCGTAACCGGACCGCTGTCTGCGTCGTTGCCACTGTTCCAAGCAGCGTCGATCGCAGCCGTGTCGGTCACAGCCGGTGGCGTTGCCGCAGATGCAGCCCACGAGCCGGGATTCCCCTCGAGCGGCGGCGCGCTGGTGATCGGATCACCTGCCGACGGCACGGCTGCGGCATCAGCAACCGGCGTGCGACCGGAAGCCAGTGCGTGTGCCTCGTCGTGATCTTCGACCAGGTGAAATTCTGCGTCGTCGAGATGCACAACCGGCGTTGCGCTCGATGGCGAGACAGCTTCGGTGAACGGATCTTCGTGATCTTCCGCACCGGTGCCATCGCTCTGGTCCGTCGTACGTCCCGACGCCATGCTCGCCAGGCTGCCCGCGCTCTGGTTCTGCACCGACACCTGAAGCGAGTTGGCATTCGGCGAGGGAGACGAGCTAAGCACCGCATCTGCGACGGACTTTTGCTGACCATCCATGGCCGCAGCGATCGCCGCAACACGCGCTGGTATCGACGGGCTGTCGTCGATGCCTGCTTTGGCATCTTCTCCAAACGGTGAGTCATCGAAGATCACCGACGGAAGATTGCCGACTTCTCCTCGCGATGGAGACAGCGAGTCGTCGTCGATTTCCCCCGAGGAACTCTTCGCCTGAACGGGATTCGATCGCAGCGATGGGTTTACGCTCACCACATCGCTCGCTGAACCTGCCGTTGCCAGAAGGTCGAGGCCACCGTCTGACAGCCCCGCCATGTCGCCCTGAACGTCCACATCGTCTGCGATCGATGGCTGCTTTTCGGCAGTCTCTTCTTCGGAGAACGCCGCATCCACCTGATCGTCGAACGAGGGCATGGCCGAAGCAGGTGTTCTGCTGCTGGCTGCGTCCTCTCGTTCAAGGCCGGAGCTGGCCGGAGCCAGGACGGCTCCCACCTCGGCTAGCTCGTCTGGCTCGAACGACAAATCGTCGCTGGGAATGCGCTGCTTGGTGCTCAAGATGTCTGACCCTGTTTGCTTGGCGTTAGCTGCCCAATCGGTTGGCCCAAACGGACAACGGTGCCAGCGGGGACATCAATCGATGCCCGCCCTCGCTCAAAAAGCAGGATGACTGTCGAGCCCAGGTGAAATTTGCCAAGCTCCGCCCCCTTGCTGATTGGCTTTTCCTGGCCGTGTTCATAGATACACGCCCCCCGATCTGGCCCACCTGCTGGCGTAGCCAGGGCAGGCTCATAGCTTACCGTGATATTGCCCACGCCGGTAGCTGCGACCATCACAAGCGCAACTTCGCCAAACTCGGTTCGCATGTAGGTGACAAACCGCTCGTTGCGCTGAAACAGCCGAGGTACGGTCCGCACCGACAGCGCGTTCACCGGATAGCGAGCGCCCGGCACATGACGGTAGCCAGTAATCTGACCGTCGAGCGGGCTGTGGACGCGGTGATAGTTGTGCGGGGCCAGGTAAATCGTCGCAAACATGCCGCCGACAAAGCGCTGGGCAGCGACCTCGTCATTGAGCAGACCAGCGACGGTGTATTCCTGGCCTTTGGCGTGAATGCACAGTCCGTCTTCGGACACGCCGTAGCCGCTGAGCACTCCGTCACACGGCGTAATCAGCGCGTTGTGCTGGGGAGAAATCGAGCGGGCGCCATCGGGAAGCGGACGACAGAAGAAGTCATCAAAGCGATCGAACTCACCGAGTGGACGATCCAGCTCGCCGAGGTCGATTCCGTATGCCAACGAAAAGCCCCGATAAACAGGGTCACGCAGCGGACGAGGAAGCGGCAGGCGAGAGGCCCAGCCCATGCCACGGCTCCAAGCCTGCTTCGGTAACCAGTGGAGGAGTTCAGATGCGATACGGTCTGCGACGGGAAGTTTAGCTGACATACAAGCACTACTATGCGGACTTTGCGAAGGTTTTTCAATTCCTCCATTTTTGGTCGTCAAAGCACCTACAGGCAGGTGGCGGTGGCAGACCAGAGCGAGTACAGTCAGCCCACAGTTCCGAGGCGCAAATTGCGCGGGGACCACCTGAAGCCAACATGATTCGCCGTCTCCTTACGCTCCTTGCCAAGCCCAGCTCGTCCCGTCAGAGCGACAGTCGCACCGAAAAAGGGAGCGCGCCCAAGCCGTCTCGCTCGGACTCACGCGGGGGGGGCGATGGCGATTCCGGTCTTTCCAGCGGATCTTCGCCGAAGCTGTGGCTGTTTTTGTTGCTGCTGATGCTGCTCGTCGGGCTTCCGAGGCTGCTTGGACTGTCGGAAAAGCGCATCTCGTTTGATCAGTTCGCGTCGATGATCGAGCAAGGCAAGCTGCGTCGCGTCAGCTTCCAAGTCGATACGATCATCGGCGAAGGCAGCGAAGGCGTGGAAGGTCGCGGACCGATCTATCGCACCGGACGGCTGGAGTCCGCCGAGCGAGAGCTGGTGCTAAAGCTCGGAGAAAAGAAGATTCCGTTTGATGCGGTGTCGACTCCGTCGCTGCTCGTGACGATCGGATCGTGGGTGCTGCCGATGGTGATGCTGTTCTTTTTGGCCAACTGGCTGATGAGGCGCGGCGGCGGGCTCGGTGGTCTGTCGAACTCGGTGTTTAACTTCGGCAAAAACAAAGCCCAAGAGTGGGGCGAAGCGGGCACGGGTGTGACGTTTGCCGACGTGGCGGGACAGCGGGAAGCGAAGGCCGAGCTGGTCGAGATCATCGACTTTCTGACATCTCCCGAGCGGTACACCAAGCTGGGTGGACACATTCCGCGCGGGGTGATCTTGGTGGGCCCGCCGGGAACGGGCAAGACGCTGCTGGCTCGCGCCGTCGCGGGAGAAGCCAAGGTTCCGTTTTTTTCGATCTCAGGATCGGAGTTTGTCGAGATGTTCGTGGGCGTCGGTGCGGCGCGGGTGCGCGATCTGTTTGCGCAGGCCAAGCAGAAGTCACCGAGCATCATCTTTATCGACGAGCTCGATGCGATCGGTCGGGCGCGCGGCGTCGCAGGTCCGGTGGTGACGCACGAAGAGCGGGAACAGACGCTCGATCAGCTGCTGACGGAGATGGACGGCTTTGACACGAGCACGAGCGTCATCATCATGGCGGCGACCAATCGGCCCGAGATCCTCGATCCGGCGCTGCTGCGAGCGGGTCGCTTCGATCGTCGCGTGGTGGTCGATCGTCCGACGCTAGAAGATCGCACCGAGATCCTGGAAGTTCACGCGCGCAAGGTGGTGCTGGCGGACAGCGTTCGGCTCGACAAAATCGCGGCGATGACGGCGGGCCTCGTCGGTGCGGATCTGGCCAACTTGGTAAACGAAGCGGCCCTGCTTGCGGCGCGGCGGAAGGCGGAAGCGGTCGCAGACATCGACTTCCAAGAAGCGCTGGAGCGCGTGGTCGCGGGACTGGAACGAAAATCGCGGCGGCTTTCTCCCAAAGACAAACAAGTGGTTGCCTATCACGAGTGTGGTCACGCGCTGGTTGCGACGAGCCTACCGTCCGCTGATTCGGTAAAAAAGATCAGCATCGTGCCGCGAGGAATTGGCGCGCTCGGCTACACCATGCAGCAACCGAACGAAAAAGACGGCGATCGCTATCTGCTGACGAAGGCGGAGCTGCTCGATCGGATCACGGTGCTGCTCGGGGGACGCGCGGCGGAAGAAGAGCTGTTGTCGGATATCTCGACGGGCGCACAAGACGACTTGCAGCGAGCGACGACGCTGGCGCGACGAATGGTCAGCGAGTTTGGGATGTCGCAAGCGCTGGGCCTGCAAGCGTTCGACAGCGGTCGCGGTCAGTTTTTGGACACGCAAGGCGTTGGAAGCCGTGAGTTTAGCGACGAGACAGCCTGGGCCGTGGATCAAGAAGTTCGGGCGCTGCTCGAAAGCCAATACGAGCGAGCCCGGCAGCTTGTGCGAAGCCATCGTCCGGCGATGGAGCTGGCGGTCAAAGAGCTGCTCGAGCACGAAGTGCTAGACGGAGAACGCTTCCGTGACATCCTCGCCAATGAGCCAAGAGGTGGCTGATGAGCGAATGCCGCACCCTGATTATCGACGATGAAGAGACGTATGCGCGGGCGCTCCAGCGACTGCTTGGCCGTCGGGGAATTGAAGCCGATGTCGCCACCACCGCCGCCGATGGACTGAGCCGCGCACGTCGTCATCCCTATCACTTGGTTGTGCTCGATTACATGCTGCCGGACGGAACGGGGCTCGATCTGATTCCGCCGCTGCGACAGCTTCGTCCGACGCCAGCGGTGCTGATGATGACCGCGTACGGCACGATTGATAATGCCGTCGAAGCGATGCGGCGCGGAGCCAGCGACTACGTGCCCAAGTCGACCGCGCTGGCCGATGTCGTCGAGCGGGTGATTGAAGCCGAGCGCGTGGCACGAGCAGCACTCAAAGCGACACCGACTCCGTCGGCAACCAGTCAGAGCGGGCTGGCCCAAGAGTTTTTGGGAGAGTCGCCGAGCATCCGCGAGGTTCGGACCCGCATTCAAGAAGTCGCGCAGTCTCCCGATACGACGGTGCTGCTATGTGGTGAAAGTGGCACCGGCAAAGGTGTGGGTGCGCGCGCGATTCATGCGCTGTCGGCCCGCGCGGCAGAGCCTTTTGTCGCGATCGACTGTGTCGCCCTGCCCGCTCCCTTGGCAGAAAGTGAGCTGTTTGGTCACGAAAAAGGCGCGTTTACCGGCGCTGAGCGGCTCAAGCCCGGACGGCTGGAAGTCGCGGGTCGTGGCACGGTGCTGCTCGACGAAATCGGCGACATGGAGCCGGTGCTGCAAGGCAAGCTGCTGCGTGTGCTGGAAGAACGAACCTTCGAGCGCGTCGGGGGTGTCCGTCCGATTCAGCTGGAAGCGCGGGTGGTCGCGGCGTCGCACCGAGATCTGTCGCAGCTCGTCGCGGAAAAGAAGTTCCGGCTCGATCTGTATCATCGGCTGTCGGTGTTTCCGATTCAGATTCCGGCGCTGCGCGATCGCGGCGACGACATCGTGCTGCTGGCCCAGCACTTTTTGACCGAGTTCGGCGATCGAATGGGCAAAAAGCTGGAGCTGCATCGCGAGACGTGTGAGCTGCTTCTGCGCTACGACTTTCCGGGCAACGTCCGCGAGCTACGCAACTTGATGGAGCGCGCGGCGATCTTGGCTCCCGTCGGTGCGGGTCTGGTGGCGCCAGAGCTTTTGCCTCGACGAGTGTCGGAAATCACGGTGCAGCGACAGCTGGTGACGCCGCAAGCGCTGGGCCCCAAGAGCGACAGCGGTCTGACGGTGACGTTTGAGCCCGGTCGCGACACGCTGGAAAACCTAGAGCGACGGCTGCTCGAAGAAGCGCTGCGCATGGCGGGCGGCAAGAAGGTCAAAGCGGCAGAGATCTTGGGCATCTCGCGCTTTGCGCTGCTGCGTCGCGTCGAAAAATACGGCCTGAGCTAAGCCCGACCGTCGCGTGTGATCAGACCGTCAGCGCGTCGATGACGGCTTGTGCGACGAACTTGCGGACAGCAGCCTCGTCACGGCACTGCCCAGGCTGCGTCCCTTGAGCGGTCCGACGAAGACCTGACGAATGACGTGCTGATCGTCGATGAGCAGCGTCAGCGGCTGAACCTGAACACCGAGCTGGTCGCGAAGCTTGTCACTTCTGACACGGAGCAGCGGCCTACTTCGCCACAGCGCGGGATGCGACTGTACCCACGGAACAAGATCGCTGCCGTCGCCTTCGTGATCGGCGACCAGCAGAAATCGGACAGACTGTTCGCGCTGCCAGGCATCCAGCAGTCGGGCAAGTAGCGGCAGCTCATCCACGCACGGCGCGCAGCGCGGCGACCACAGGTGCAGCACCGTCACTGATGGCGTAGCGTCCGACGGCAGCGACACGAGCGGCTGCCAGCGCTTTTGCTGGGGATTCCACGACGCGAGATCGTCGATGACGAGCCGCCGATGAAGCAGGTCGGTCTCGATCGCCCACGGCGAGCCAGCTTGCGGCACATCGGCTCGGGCGAGCGACGAAAGCCCAAGCACAAGCAACAGCAGGGTTCGTTGCCACACCACCGACCTAGCGCTCCGAGGCCGTCACCGACAGCAGGATGTGACCGTGACCCGAGCAGATCAGGTGTCCGTCGGCATCGTCGGAAGACCAGGCATCGCGCGACATGCTGACAGACGAGGTCCACGCCAGGACACAGGTTTCATCCAAGTAGCCGCTCTGACCGGGACGAACCATCAGCGCATGAAGCTCACTCGGGGATCGCAAGACCAGCTCGCCAGGACCGACGAGACGCAGACAAGGCAGCTCGCCTTCCGCTCGTGGCGTCACCGATGGCTTGGGAAGCAGCGACGAAGAACAGGCACACAGCGCCGACTCCGTAACGAGCAGCTCTTCCCCGTCAGCCAAAGACATCGGCGTAAAGCGACCACCTTGCGGCGACAGGATCAGCGAACCGCGACCTTCGGCACGAAACAGCGAAGCCGTCGCAGGCTCTGCATCGTCTTCCGATCCGAGCGGGACAAAGTCGAGCGTGCCCATGCTGGCCACCACACCGTCGCCACGAAGCAGGACATGTCCGACGACTTGCACGAGCAGAAGTCCGTCGCTGGTGAGACAAAAGGCCGCTGGCGCTTCTCCGATCGTCGCTGCCGCCAGCACATCGGTCAGCGGCGGAGCGGTCGGTAACGGTGGATCTTCGATGAGCGGCTGCACAATCCGAGGCGGCTTGAGCGACGGCGTCTCAGCGAAATCGAGCGCATCACTCGGCTGCGACCCGAGCTTGGCATCGACTTCAGCGACCAGCTCATGCTGACCGGCGCGCAGCAAAATGGGTCGCGCTTCGATGAGCCGTCCCGCCCGAAACAGCGCCAGTCCGTAGTAGCTGAGCGCGCGAATGTTGTCCGGTTCACTGCGCAGCACGAGCGACAGATGAACCACCGCTTGCTCGGGCTGATTGCGACGAAGCTCACACAGACCCAGGTTGAGCCGCAGCGCGGGATCGGCAGGATGCTCACTGACGAGCCGCGAATACACCGCGTAGGCTTCATCGACCTGACCGCTTTGAAAGCGCAGAAGTCCAAGCAGGTTGAGCGCGCGCATATCCGACGGAGAAATCCGCAGAGCAGCAGCGATCTCGGCACCGGCTTCCGCCATCTGGCCTTTGCGCAGCAGATCTCCAGCGGTCGTCAGGTGCAAAAGCAGGTTCGAGTCAGCGTCCATGGCCAGCCCTCGATACTACAACCAGCCGATGGGCTGTGTCTGATGATCGACGCGCGGCAGGCTCGCCAGCAGGTCGGAAAGCGGCACACCCAGCGCAGGATGCACCAGCGAAGGCGCCAAATCGAGCACGGGCCGCAGCGCAAACGCTCGCTCATGCAGGCGCGGGTGCGGAACCACCAGATCGCTGGTCACCATCACCACTTCGCCGTGCGGACCAAGCAGCAGCATGTCCAGATCCAGCGTCCGAGGCTGATCACGCTCACCGTCGCGGAACCGTCCGGCATGACGCTCGATGTGATGCAGCACGCCCAGCAGCTTGTCGGGCAGTAGCTCCGTCGCGAGCCACAGCGCAGCGTTCAGATAGTGCGGCTGCGGCGGACCGCCCACTGGCTCGGTTTCGTACACCGCCGAGCGTGCCTGCACTTTGCCGATCTGCATCAGCTCTTGCGCCGCCGAGCGCAGATAACGCAGCCGATCGCCCAGGTTTGAGCCAAGACCGATCACCGCGTCCATGCCGCGCTCTCACTTGCCACAGGGCTTGACGACGCAGACTGTTCTTCCGCCGCTGAAACGGTTACGTACGTCGGAAGCGCGCTCGCCAGATGCGCCGTCTGTCCACGCTTGAGCAGCTCCAGACCCAGCTGCGCCACCACCAATGGATCGGGCGCGTTGTCCTCTGGACGCTGCGATCGCACCGACAGGCCCAGCTCGGGATAGCGAGCAATGCCACCGCCACACGACCACAGCTCGTCCGTCACGCCGCGCAACATCGCGCCCAGCTCGTCGGGACGCCACGCCGCATCGGTCAAAAGCTGCGGATGCGTCCTCACGATCTCCGCAAGCGCTGCACTCGGCTGCTGCGACGGAACAAGCTGCACATAGACCTGACCGCGAAACGCATCCTGCGCCGCCAGCACCGAGCCTTGCCCGCAAAGAGGCTGCGCCAGCGCACGCAGCGACGACACCATCACAAGCGGAATCGACAGCGCGTAACACAGACCTTTTGCCGTCGCACAGCCAATTCGCAGCCCGGTAAACGATCCCGGCCCCGCTCCGAGCGCCACCGCGCCCAGATCCTGCGGCGTCAGCGAAAGTTCTGTCAGGCATTCCGACAGAAGTGCAAGCAGCGTCTCCGAGTGCATCGTCACGGCCTGCTGCCGTCGAGCCCAGCGTCCGCTGTCCGTATCGAGGATCGCGACCCCGCAGAGCTGCGTCGCTGTATCGATGCCCAAGATCTTCACGGCGCGCGTTTTATCACGTCTTTCCGTCCAGGTTCCAGGGCTCGTCCCTGCGCTGAGCCGGACTCGTTACGCACCGACAACGCCCGACGCTGGCTCCGCCGAGTCCGCGATCACCCGTCCATCTTTGAGCGCCACCCGCCGACTCGCTCGCTCGGCAAACAGCGGATCGTGCGTCACCATCACCAGCGTCGTGCCCTGCTCGCGATTGAGCTTTTCAAACAGCTGGATCACGATCTCGCCGTTTTTGCTGTCGAGGTTTCCCGTCGGCTCGTCCGCCAGCAGGATCGTCGGCTTGCCCGCCAGCGCCCGCGCAATCGACACCCGCTGCTGCTGACCGCCCGAAAGCTCATTCGGACGACGCTGACCCAGCTCGCCCAGGCCCAGATAGTCCAGCGTATCGGTTGCCTGCTTCGTCGCCCGCCCGCTCGAAAATCCCCGTCGCAGCATCGGAATCATCACGTTTTCCAGCACCGAAAACTCGGGCAACAGAAAGTGAAACTGAAACACATAGCCAAGCTTGTCGTTGCGTAGCGCGGCTCGATCGTCGTCGCTGAGCATGCTGGTGTCTTGACCTTCGATCAGCACTTGTCCCGACGTCGGCTTGTCGAGCACGCCCAGCAGATACAGCAGCGTGCTCTTTCCCGATCCGCTGTGTCCCGTCAGTGCGACGAACTCTCCGCGACGGATGTGAAGCGAGATGTGATCCAAGATCACCTGCTGCACTTTTTCACCGAGCGTCCGCACCAGATCGCGCGTCTCGACGACCACGTCGCCCATCAGATCTGACCTCGCAGGACATCGACGGGCTCGACACGACTCGCCCGCACCGCCGGCAGCAAGCTCGCACTGATTCCCGTCACCAGCGCAAACACCGTCCCGTACAGATAAAACATCGGGTCTTTGTAGACGAGAAACGTGCTCGTCTTCACCAGCGCCTCGGTCTTGACCTTCAGCGTTCCCAAAAACTCGACGAGCCGCCAGCCACACAAGTCCCCGAGCAGCGCCCCGAGCAGCGCGACGATGACGCCTTGAATCAAAAAGATGAGCAGGATGTCACGCCGTCGCAGCCCGACGGAACGCAAGATCGCAATGTCGCGCGTCTTTTGCAGCACGATCATGATCTGCACCGCCAAAATGCCGAAGCCACCGACGACAAGAATCGCTGCGATGACCATGTTGATGATCATGTTTTGCATGTCGAACAGCGCCAAAAAGTTCGCGTTCGCTTCTTGCCAGCTCTCGACGTCGTAGCCGGTGATTCGTTCCAGCCGCATCGCCAGCTTCTGGCTCTCAAACGGATTCCACAGCCGCAGCTCGATGCGTCCGACGACATCTGCGCGACGCAGCACCGCCTGCGCCGTCGTCAAGTTCACATACACCCGCGTCTTATCAATCGGCGGCACGCCCGCTTCGTAAATCGCCACCACCTTCAGGTTCTGCGGCACGCCACCGGGCGCGACGATGCGAGCCTGATCTCCGACCCGCACACCGAGCTTTTCCGCCACGCCCGAGCCCATCGCAATCCCGTCGGGCGTAATCGCCAGCGTTCGCCACGATCCACTCTGCACATAGCGTCCGAGCGGCGTACACGCTTCCTGCTCGAGCGGAACCACGCCGCGCATATCGACGCCCAGATCGACCGTTCCCGCCGACACAATCGCTTGTCCCGTCAGCGACGTACACGCGGCTTCCACTTGCGGCATCTGCTGCAGCGCTCGTCGCAGATCCCGAGGCCGCTTCACCCGCGTCACGCGATCCGACGGCTGCTCATGATGCACAAACTTGGCGACCCGCTGCCCGTCGAGCGCCGTCTCCAGCAGCCCTTTTTGCGAGCCCAGCTCTTTGTCGTACAGCGTGACGTGCGGCGACACCTTCAGGATTTCGCCTTTGAACTTCTGCTGAAAGCCTTGCATCACCGCGTTCATCGCAATGAGCACCAGCACACCGAGCGCAACCCCACCGAGCGCAATCCCGTTGAGCAGCTTGCGTTCCCACAGCTGTCGCAGCGCGATAAAGATCACGAGCCTCATACCAAGCCTCGAGAGAACGAGCCGCTGAGCCTGCGCACCGCTACGGACTCGCCGCTTTCATCGTCGCGGACACTCGCTTTCCTTCCGACAGCAGCTCTTCTTCGTCGAGCGCCACCACCGAGCCTTCAGACAGTCCGTCCAGCACTTCGACAGACACCAGATCGCGAATGCCAATCTTCACCGCTTGCCGATGAAGCCTTCCGTCGCTGCCAATCAGCCACACATGCGAGCCACCTTTGTCTCGCACCGCGTCTGACGCCAAAAGCAGCGCATGTTCATGCTTGCGCACGATGATGTTGATCTCGGCGCTCATCCCCGGCAAAAGCCCGGTCACTTTCTCGTCTAGCTCCAGATCCACCTCGAACGACTTTCGGTCGCGATCCGAGTCGGGAAGAATCCGCGCAACGTGAGCCGGAAACACGCGACCCTCAAATGCATACAGCCGCACCGTCGCTGGCATCTGTGCTCGCACCCGACCGATGTCACTTTCGTCGACGCGCGACTCGATCCACAGCTTGGTCAGATCGCCGATTTTCAGCAGGTTTTGGTTCATCGCCACCACCTCGCCCTGCTCGATTCGACGCTTGAGCACAACGCCAGCCATCGGCGCCCGCACCTCGGCATCTCGCGCCCGCGCCCGCAGGCTATCGACGCCCGCTTTGCTGCGCAGACGATCCGCGCGCAGCGCAATCCGTACATCCTGCGTCTGCGCTTTGATCGTGCTGATCTGCGCTTCCAGCGCCGCCACTTGCGTTCGCGCTCGCTCGACTTCCAGCGCCACGCCCGCGCCCGACTTGTTCAAGCGATCGGCCCGATCGAGGTCCGCTTTGGCCTGTGCCAGCTGCGCCCGCAGCGCCGACTCTTGTCCCGCCAGCGCCGCCACTTGAGGAGCCGTCGACGCCCGCTCCATCGCTGCTTCCAGCTCGGCCCGACCGCGAGTCACATCGAAGTTCAGCGTCGGAGCATCGATCCGAGCCATGAGCTGATCGGCGGCAACCTGATCGCCTTCCCGAACCAGCAGCTCCGCCACCGGACCCGACATCCGCGCTTTGACATCGACGCGCTCGACCGCCTCAATCGTGCCCGAGGCATAGACCGCTTCCACCGCCACCCCGCGTGACACCGTCGTCGCCAACACGCCCAGCGGTCGCAGGAACTTGGAATACACCAAGCCACCTGCGACAGCGACGACAAGCGGAAGTAGAACCCAGCGTGATTTCATGGTTTGCGACGCAGCACTCCGCCAAGATCTTGCGAGCAGGTGCCCCACATGAAAACGGCCCGGACCCAGGATCCGAACCGTTTTTCCTACCGATGACCCGCGCGCACGCCAGGCTTAGCCCGGCGTCGGTGCAACCGGCGGAATCAGGATGATCACGTCACGCGAATCGAGGTTTGCGCAGCCACCCGCGCGCACGCGAATCGTTGCGTGGAACACCTGCGGGCGGAACGTCTCTTTCACGATCTCGTTGTGCGCCGTCACGTTGAAGCGCACATAGCTGCCCGGAACCACCTTGGTGAAGCCCTTTTCCGTCATCACCGGAGCCGGAATGAACGGCGGCGGCGGCGGCGGCAGCGCGTCGAGCGGCTTGATGCTCTGGATGAAGTCTGCCGTCGTTTTCCCGTCGGGCAGCAGCTCTCCCTTTTCGCCCTGCTTATCACCCACCACGTCGGTCACAACGTCAAAGCTCGCAAACTGCGCCAGCTGCGCAATGCCCGCCGTCACCTGATCACCGACGCCCGTGCCGTTCGATTCGACCTTAAAGACCAGCGGACACAGACCGTTCGCATCGGGCTCTTCACCCGCGCCACGCAGACCCGTGCAGCACTTGCCAGCCGCGCAGCCGTTCGGTCGCATCGGAACATCCCACGCCTCGGGCGGCACCATCGCGCCGGTTTCCTTGGCGAAGTAGATCAGATCCTTGGTTCCACCGCAGTTTTCATCCGACGAAAGCTGCGCCGAGATGCCGACCGACTTGGCGCAGATCTTGTTCATCGCTTCCGCTGTCTGCTGACGCGTGTGCGCATACTTCGCGACTTCGCCCGAGTAGCTGACCGGCGAGCCAAAGCAGTTGCGCGGCGGCGAGTCTCCAACGTCGTGGAACGATGCATCCGTGATCGAGACAACCACCGGGAGCGCTCCGTCCCGGAACTCGACACCACCGATGCCTTTGTGGTTCGCCGGAACGTTCGCACCCGCGTTCATCTGACCGTCGCCCGTCGCAATCTGATACAGCGCTTCCATCTGGCCTTCCGGCGTGTCCGCGCCGCAGCCAACCGGAGAGCTTCCGCGCAGAAGCCCCTGCACACCGCTCTGCGCCTTCATCACGTCGTCGGTCATCGGCTGCGTCAGGATGAGCGGCTGATCGTGGTTGCCGTTGCAGCCCGGCGAGCCGTAGCCGCCATAAGGCCAGTCGTCGACGGAACCCACGCCAAACCATGCATCTTTGGCCGCTGAGGACTTCACGCCCGGAATGATCGTGCTCTGCAAGCTGCGGACAAGCTGGCTGATGCAGCCGCCCATGCTGCCCGTGGTATCGACGGCAAAGAACACGTCCAGCGACTGTACCTGCGTCGAAAACGTCAGCGGCTTCGTCTGCGGCGAGATCTTATACGGCAGGTTGAAGAAGAAGTCTTGCGAGTTGCCGGTGGTCCGCAGCCACACCACGGTCAGGTTGGCCACCGTCGCCAGCTCGCGTCCACCATCGGATACTTTGGCGAACACCTTCGTAAAGTCGACCTTGTTCTTGTCCAAGATCGTGCTCTTGAACGTCGGGCCGCTAAACTTTCCGACGGAGTTGTTATCGAGCGACCAGCGCACCTTGCGGGTAAAGTCAGCGCTCGATCCGTCCGAATACAGACCGCGCACCGTGAACGGCTTGGTGCCTTCGGTGTTCAAGTCAACCAGGAGGATGTCGTTGTTCGGCTTCAGCGTCAGCGACACCAGGCGCGGCTGATCCGGGTTCTCTTCATCGAGAGACTGCTCATCTTCACCGCGACCACCTTGGCCGCACGTCAGCTGCGAGCACACGCCCAAGCAGCCAAGCAATAGCGCCGACCGCGCCACGCGTGCCGTCCGTCGAAGCGACGAAGCAGCTCGGAAAGGGTTTTGTTCCATCGTCGATGCAGCGGACGCTGGAACCGAGGACTGGCTTTCAGAACGACGTTCGGACATGGCGAGATCCTCCCTACTTCCGCCCACCCTAGTACGAACGCAAGCGACATTTCAACACGGAATCCCGCATGTCGTTCCCGGCGAAGCCTACAGGGCAAAATCAGCTGGAAATCGGCCTCTTTTTGCCAAAAATTGCCGGACGCAACGGAATTTGCCGACCTCGGCGCGCCGTCCCCGCGCACACCACGCACCGAGCAGCATGAATTGACAGTCGAAGCCGGGGCGTGTTACCCGAAGATCTGACTGCACCACGCTGTGCACAACCACATCAGATAGGAGCCCGAACCCATGGCTACTGCTTCCGCTGCTTCGTCCGCAACCGATCTGTTTGACAACCTCCTTCCCCCCGCGATCTCGGCGACGCCCGACGCAGCGCGCGAAGTGAACGCGATCTACCAGTTCAAGGTCACGGGCGAAGGTGGCGGCGAGTGGAGCGTTGACCTGTCGGCCTCGGGCCCGAAGATCACCAAGGGCGTTGTGCCCGGCGCCAACTGTACCCTCGAGCTGGCCAACAGCGACCTGCTCGGCCTGATGAAGAACCCGGCGCTCGGCATGCAGCTGTTCATGACCGGCAAGCTGAAGGTGTCGGGCGATCCGATGCTGGCGATGAAGCTCCAGAAGCTGTTCTCGCTCATCAAGTAAGCGCCGACACTTCCGTCGCACGCGCTTCGTTCCCTCCCTCAAAACCCCTCAGCGATCACACAACTCCATGCAGCCGCTTTCTGGCGTTCGCGTCTTAGACTTGTCGCGGCTTCTGCCCGGTCCGTTTGCCACGCTGGTGCTCTCGGACTTGGGCGCGCAGGTCGACAAGGTCGAAGATCCTCATGTTGGTGACTATCTGCGACTGATGCCGCCGCTTGGCCCGAGCACTGGAGAAGATCCAGGGCTGTCGGGCCGATTTGTGGCGCTCAATCGTGACAAGCGCTCGCTGTGCCTCGATCTGAAGCATCCCGAAGGTCGAAAAGCGCTGCTTCGGCTCTTGCCGCACTATCACGTCCTGGTCGAAAGCTTCCGTCCCGGTGTGCTCGATCGGCTGGGGCTCGGACTGGATGTGCTGCACGCGCACAATCCGAAGCTGGTGCTGTGCTCGATCTCGGGCTATGGGCAAGACGGACCGTATCGCGAGCGCGCTGGACACGACCTAAACTACGCGGCGCTGGCCGGTGTGCTGTCGATGTCGGGTCCAAGTCCGCACGAGCCGCCGCATCCGATGCCGATTCAGCTCGCCGACGTGGGTGGCGGTGCGCTGTGGTCGGTGATTGGCATCCTGTCAGCGCTGCGTCAAGCAGAGCAGAGCGGGCAAGGCAGTCACATCGACATCTCGATGTGCGAAGGAACGCTAAGCTTTCTGATTCCCGACCTGGGCAACTTGGATGTTCTGCCGGAAGGTGAAGAACCAGCACGCGGCGCAGACCTATTGACCGGCGGCGCAGCGTGTTACGGCGTGTATCGCACCCGCGACGACAAGTTCCTGGCCGTTGCTGCGCTGGAGCCGAAGTTTTGGGCGAACCTCAATCACGCGCTCGGACGACCGATTGATCCGAGTGAGCTGATCGCGCCCCCCGACGAGCAAGCGAAGATCCGCGACGAGCTGGCGACGATCTTTTTGCAAAAGACCCGCTCCGAGTGGGAAGCGATCTTTGCAAAGACCGATGCCTGCGTCGAGCCGGTCTTGTCCCCGAAAGAGACGCGGCAGCATCCACTGCATCAAGCGCGCGCGGTGTTTTTCGACGGAAATCCGCCTGGCCAGACCGATGGATCGCCGCTGCCGCAGGTTCGGACGCCGCTGCGACCTCGGAACCTGCCGTGTGGAAAGCCGCCGCTGCACGGACAAGACAGCCAAGCGATCTTGCGCGAAGCAGGCTTTGACCAAGCCGACATTGACCACCTTCTGAAGCTGAGCGTGACGAAATAGCCATGGTTCTTTCCGGTTACGACAATCCCATCACGCTGTTCGGTGTGTACTTTTCCCGCGCCAAAGAAGACGTGACGCACGATCCGACGACGCTGGCGCTGGCTACGTCGACGCCGGATGGCTTTCCGTCGGTGCGAATGGTGCTGCTCAAAGCCATCGACGAGCGCGGGCTGGTGTTTTTCACCAACTACGACTCTCGCAAAGGCCATGAGCTGGCGCACAACCCAAACGCGGCGATGTGCTTTTACTGGCCGAAGCAAGAAGTCCAGGTTCGCGTCGAAGGAACCATCGAGCGCATCAGCGACGAAGACTCGGACGCGTACTTTCGCAGTCGGCCACGGCTGAGCCAAGTCGGCGCGTGGGCGTCACAGCAGAGCGCGCCGCTGCGGGCTCGCGAGCTGCTGCTCAAGCGAGTGACCGAGACGGAAGCGCGCTTCGATGGCGTCGAGATTCCGCGTCCCACCAACTGGGGCGGTGTCCTGCTTGTGCCCAAAAAGATGGAGTTTTGGCAAGGTCACCCAGGACGCCTACACGATCGCGTGGTCTACGAGCGACAGGGCGACGGCTGGACGACCTCGCGACTGTATCCGTAGCCGACGAATCACGCGCCGTGGCACTTTTTGTACTTTTTGCCACTGCCGCATGAGCACGGATCGTTGCGACCGATCTTGGGATCTTGGCGAATGAACGGCTGACGGGCCAAAAAGACGCTCGGATCCAGGTCGCCGTGGTCATGGTCGTGATCGTGACTGCAGCCGGGGCCGTGGACATGCTCGGACGGGGGAACAGCGGACGCTTTGCTCATGCACGGCACTATAATCAGTCGTCGTCAGTCGTGCTCGAAAATGTCGAAGGCGCGCGACCTGACTTGGCATTGTCCATATCGAGCCAGCGGCGTTTCTGTGGTATCGAAAAGATGTGGCACGCTGTCGTCGCCACGCACGAAGGAGCCCGTATGTCCGCAACCTCTCTTCCCCGCCTGTCTGAGCGTGGTCGCAATGCGCCAGCGAGTCCGATCCGCAAGCTCGAGCCACTTGCGCGAGCAGCGACCGAGCGAGGCCTGAAGATCTATCACCTGAACATTGGCCAGCCGGATATCGCGACACCGACGGCTTTTTTGGAAAAAGCCCGGCTCGATGCAGGCGAAGTGCTCAGCTACTCACCGTCGGCGGGCCTGTATTCCTATCGGCAAGCGCTGGCGCGGTACTACAACTCGCTTGGGATGGCGATTCCGATCGAGGAGCGCGACCTGCTCGTGACGACGGGCGGTTCCGAAGCCATCTTCTTTACGCTGCTTGCGATCTGCGATCCCGGCGACGAAGTCATCACGCCCGAGCCGTTTTATCCAAACTACGGCATGTTCACGCTGATGGCCGGCGCAGAGCTAAAGACGCTGCCGACGCGCATCGAAGACGGCTTCCGTCTGCCCACGCCGGACGAGTTTGCCAAAGCGGTCACGCCGAAGACGCGCGCGATCTTGCTGTGCAATCCATCCAATCCGACGGGCGCGGTCTATAGTCGCGAGGCGCTGGCGCAGGTCGTCGCGCTGTGTCGCACGCACAACCTGACGCTCATCTGCGACGAGGTCTATCGCGACTTTGTCTACGGAAACCAAAAGAAGCAGAGCGTGCTGGAGCTTCCCGAGGCTGCCGATGTGACCGTCGTCATTGACTCGCTGTCGAAGCGCTTTTCTGCCTGTGGCGCGCGGATTGGCTGTCTCATCAGCAAGCGGGCTGACATCCTCGATGCAGCGACGCGCTTTGCGATGAGCCGACTGTCGCCCCCGACGCTGGGACAGCTTGGTGGAATGGCCGCGATTGAAGATCCAGGACCGTTTGTCGATGGAATGATCGATGAGTTCCGTCGTCGTCGCGATGTGCTGTCCGAAGAGCTGGCCAAGCTTCCGGGTGTGCTCGCTCCCGAGGCGCAAGGTGCGTTTTATCTGATGACGCGGCTGCCGGTCGATTCCGCCGAGCGGTTCTGCTCGTGGCTGCTGTCGGATTTTTCGCACAATGGTGAGACGGTGATGCTCGCGCCCGGACCTGGCTTCTATCGCACGCCCGGCGCCGGTCAGAGCGAGGTCCGCATCGCGTACGTGCTGGCGGAAGCCCCGCTGCGTCGCGCCGTAGAGCTTCTGGGCCGCGCACTGCTCGCGTATCCAGGTCGCATCGAGGCACAACGATGACCGAAGCCGTTCAGTCGCTGCAAGCGCTGCTCGGACGCATCAGCGGCTTTTTCGATATCTTCGATCTGTCGTTCATCGTCTCGGGCGCGAGCAGCCTGACGGCTCTGGTTCTCGTCTACAAGCTCCACGGTCCGACGGCGTTTCCTGAGTGGGTGTCGAGCGGCTACGGCGGAGCGCTCATCGTGCTTGGCTGCTACGTGCTCGGCATCTTGAGCTTTGTGCTCGGACGACTGCTGCGACGGCTGGTGATGCTGTGTTCGGGCGCTTCGTTTTCGACCAGGCTGGCGCGCAGCGTCGGTGACGCAGTCCTTCAGCACGGACTTTCGCCCAAAGCCGACGACGACAGCCCGCAAGCGAAGTGTCTGCGCATCCTGACGGACCAGCACCAGCTGGGCAGGAAGCCAACGGATCCTGTTCGCTCGACGGCGCTGCGACTGTATACGATGATGTGGACGCAGGTTCGTCAGCAAGTCGAGCTGACGCCGTCGCAGGTGCTGCTCAATCGCTACTGGGTGATGGCCGCGCTGTGTGACGGAATGATTGTCTCGTCGCTGTTGTGGACGACGGTGCTCTGTGCTTCGTCGTCGCGGCTCCAGCACATGCAGCTTGGCTTTTTGATGTGGATTGGCCTGGCGCTGTCGATCTTGTCGACGGGACTGTTTCTCAAAGAAGCCGAGCGCTACTCGTCGGTGCAGGTGGATGACCTCGTCTCGACGCTGGCCTTTTCGCAGTCGCGTCCGACGGCTCAGACGGTCGTGCGATCTTCACCGAGCGACGGTTCAGCGTCAGCTTCGCCCACTTCACCTTCGCCCTCGCCCTCGTCTGCGGGAACTGCATCCAGCGACGGATCGCATTCCGGCCAGCCAACCCAGTAACGTCGCAGCGGCGACAGCGCCAGCGCCTGATCAATCGCCAGCAGAAGCGGCCTGACCGTCTCTTTGTCAAACGCTGACAGCGCAACCGCTTCACGATCGAACGGCAGCGACGCAAATCCCTCGGCATCCAGCTTATCGATCTTGTTATAGACGAGCAGCCTCGGCTTATCGGACAGCTCCAGCTCGAACAGGATCTTTTCGACCGCTCGTCGCTGTTCTTCCATCGCAGGATCGCTGGCGTCGAGCACATGCATCAGCAGATCCGCTTCCGACAGCTCCTCGAGCGTCGCCCGAAACGCCGTCACCAGATCCTGCGGGAGGTCGCGAATGAACCCGACGGTATCGGTCAGAATCAGCTCTCGCTCGTCGGGAAAGCGCATTCTTCGGCTCGTCGGATCGAGCGTCGCAAACAGCTTGTCTTCCGCCAGCACATCGCTCTTCGTCAGCGTATTGAGCAGCGTCGACTTGCCCGCGTTGGTGTATCCGACGATGCCAATCACCGGCAGCGCACGTCGTCGTCGCATCTTCCGTCGCTCGTGACGTTCCGACGACAGGTTGTCGATCTGATGCTGAAGCTGCGTGATTCTCTCGCGGGCTCGACGACGATTGATCTCTAGCTTGGTTTCACCGGGACCGCGACCACCGATGCCGCCCGTCAGACGCGACATCATCGTGTTCTTTTCAATCAGCCGAGGCAGCGTGTACTTCAGCTGCGCCAGCTCGACCTGCATCTTGCCGTCGCGGCTCTTCGCGTGCTGGGCAAAAATATCCAGGATCAGCATCGTCCGATCGATGACCTTGAGCGTCGTCGCGTCGCTGATCGTCCGAGCCTGCGCGGGCTGAAGGTCTTTGTCGAAGACCAGCACCGTCGCGTCATATTGCAGCGCTCGCAGCACCACTTCGTCGAGCTTGCCCTTCCCGAGCAGCGTCCGAGGATCGAGCTGATGTCGCTTCTGCGTCACCACATCGAGCACTTGCAGCCCAGCGGTCCGGCACAGCTCTCGCAGCTCTGCGACGCGAGCGGCTGGATGTTGCGCCTCGGCACGCTCTCTCGGATCGTCGCCGGTGCAGATGATGTGAACGACCAGCGCGCGATCGCGTCCATCGTCGACCACCGCCGCAGCCTGCGCCGCTTTTTGATACTCCGCTTCGAGCGCCTGAATCAGCTCGTCGAAGACCACGTCTTGCTGATGCAGCAGCTGCGACGGAAGCTCTCGCCACAGCTCTCCTTGCGGATTGGGCGGCAGCAGGTGCGCCATAAACAGCCGCTCCGAGCGACCCGCGCGTCCGATGCCAATCGCAACCACCATATCGAGTCGCAGCTTCGCCAAATCGAGCAAGTCGTCTCGACTGAGCGGCTCGCCGTGAAGGTGCGTATGAACCAGGCGCAGACCGCGCAGACGACCACGACCGGCGCGCGCTCGTCCCAGATCGGGCAGAAACAGCTTCTGGTGATCACCGACGATGACGTGGGTGACGATGCCTGCGCGATCGATCAGCACGCCGACCTGACGCTTTACCGTCGTCGAGCACTGACCCAAGAACGAGCCCAGCTCCTCGGACACCACCTCGCTCGGAGCCACCCGTCGCCGGTAAATGCGTTCCAGAAGCTGCTTATCGCTGGCCGACAGGCCGGTAAGGTTGCCGTGAAGCTGCTGCATCGAGGTTGCGCTAAATCACGCCCAGCACGTCTTCCATGCCGTAAATGCCCGGAGGCTGATGAACCACCCAGCGCGCCGCAATCAGCGCTCCCCGCGCGAACACTTCGCGACTGTGGGCTCGATGCGTCAGCTCCAGCCGCTCGCCGGGTCCAAAAAAGAACGTGGTGTGCTCACCGACGACATCGCCGCCGCGAATCGCCATCACGCCCAGCTCGCCCGCTTCCCGAGGACCGCTCAGCCCCGACCGTCCAAAGCGCAGATCGCTCTTTTTACCGCGCGCACCTTCGACCGAGTCCGCCAGCAGCAGAGCCGTTCCCGACGGAGCATCGCGCTTCCACTTGTGATGCAGCTCGACGATCTCAGCGTCGTAGTCAGCAAGTGCCGTCGCTGCCCGCTTGAGCAGCGCAATCATCACGTTCATTCCCGGCGACATGTTCGCCGAGCAGACCACCGGAACCCGATTGGCCGCCGAGTCAATCGACGCCAGCGCCGCCGCATGCAGCGACGTGGTGCCAATCACCAGCGGCGTACTGGTTTCCATCGCTGCCGCCGCAAGCAGCGCAGTGCCCGCCGGTGACGAAAAGTCGATCACGACATCCACATGGCTCAGCGAGCGCGCCAAGTCGTCGGTCAGATCGATCCCAACTGGACCCATCCCGCACGACGGACCGATGTCGCGTCCCAGGTGCGGATGGTTGGCTGACTCGATGGCAGCGGTCAGCATCAGCTTCGGCTCACGCTCCGAGTCCACGCCCGACAGCAGCGCCCGCATGATCATCTGGCCCATTCGTCCAAATGCACCGTAGACACCGACGCGAACGGGCACGTTGATCTCCAGGTTTAGCTCGCTACCGCCCTTCCCTGCCGTCGCAGACGAAGGCTGAAAGTCATCCGAAGACTCGTCAGGATTGGTTCGCTCACTCGGGAACGGTCCGCCACTCATGGAAGCAGCCTCAGCGACGCAAGCTCTGCCTGAAGCTTGGCGCGGTTCGGGCTCGACATCGGCACGAGCGGCAGCCTCAGCACATCGTCGAGCTGTCCAAGCAGGTGAAGCGCCGCCTTGGCGGGAATCGGATTGGGCTCGACAAACAGCAGATCACACAGCGGAACCAGACGCTGATGCAGCTGCAGAGACTCTGCGTGCTGACCACTTGCGAAGCGCTGCCACACCTGCACCGTCTGCTGCGGCGCGACGTTCGACAGCACCGACACCGCACCACTTGCGCCCACCGAATACAGCGCGAAGTTTAGCGCATCTTCTCCCGATAACAGCGACAGCCGATTCCCGAGCAGCCGCTTCAGCGTTTGCAGCCGTAGCACCGATCCCGACGCTTCTTTGAGCGACACGATCTCCGGCTTTTCGGCCAGTCGCGCCACCGTCTCGGGCAGCAGGTCACAGCCCGTCCGTCCCGGCACGTTGTAGAGCATGATCGGCGCGCCCAGCGAGCACAGCGTCGAAAAGTGCTGATACAGACCTTCTTGCGGCGGCTTGTTGTAGTACGGCGTCACCGCGAGCAGTCCCGAGACGCCCGCAGCCAGCGCCGCTTTGCCCAGCGAAAGCGACGTCGCCGTCGACGGAGATCCGATCCCAGCCAGCACCGGCACTCGTCCCGCCGCCGCTTCGACGACGATTCGAATGACCCGCGCTTGTTCTTCCGCTGACATCGTCGAGGCTTCCCCGGTGGTTCCGCAGGCCACCAGACCCGAGATGCCGCTTTGGATCTGCGACTCGACCAGTCGACGCAAGCCCGGCTCATCGATCTCAGCCGAACCACCGACCGCGCGCATCGGCGTCACAAGCGCCGTAAATACGCCCTGAAAGCCCACACCGCTCGCCTCGGACATCGCCATTTCCTCGCGTTACTTCTTCTTGTTCTTCTTGCGCGCTTCTTTGGCGGCCTTGCGCTTGATCTTTTCGCGCTTCTTATCGACGCTCGGACGCGGCGCAGCACGACGACCTTCGACCTGAGGCAGCCCCGCCGCCCCCATCATCGCGCCCAGATCCATGCCCGCCATCTGCTTGAGCTTCCCAAGCGACCGCAGCCCCGGAATCTTCCCGAGCAGCCCCGCGTGCTGGCCCATGCTCAGCATCATCTGCCGCATCAGCGCGAACTTGTGGAGCAGCTCCATCACTTCGACTTCTTTGCGGCCCGAGCCCCGCGCGATGCGACGAACCCGACTTTCCACGTAGTTGGCGACGCGACGACGACCTTTGACCTGTCCGCCCGAGATCACCTGTTCCCACGAGGTCTCGATAAACAGCTCCGGCTGCCGTCGCTCCGTCATCGTCATCGAGCTGATCATCGCTTTGATCTTCACCAGCTCGCTGTCGTCGATGTTCGCGCCTTCGGGAAGCTGCATTCCGAACATCGGCATCTTCGCCAGGATGTCCTTGAGCGACCCAAGCTGCTGAATGACGCTGATCTGCTCGAGGAAGTCCTGCATATCGAACTTCCCTTTGAGCATCCGCATCGCGTCTTGCTCAGCCTTCTGGGTATCGACGACCTGCTCGAAGTCCTTCATCAGGCCAACGATGTCGCCCATGCCCAGGATGCGGCTCGCGAGACCCTCGGGACGGAACTCCTCGATCTTGTCGAGGCTTTCACCGACGCCCAGGAAGCGAATCGGCTGGCCCGTGACTTCTCGGATCGTGAGCGCTGCACCACCACGCGCATCACCGTCGAGCTTGGTCAGGATAAAGCCCGTCGTCGCCACGCGATCGTGGAACGTCCGCGCCGTATTGACCGCGTCCTGACCGATCATCGAATCGACGACCATGAACACTTCTTGCGGCTTGACGCGCTGCTTGATTTGGTCCAGCTCGCGCATCAGCGGCTCGTCGATGGCCAGTCGTCCGGCGGTATCGAGCAGCACCACTTCGTAGCCCTTGGTGTAGGCGTACTTGTAGGCTTCGTCGCAGATCTCGACCGGGTTTTTGCCGTCGCCGGTAAACACCGTCATGCCGAGCTTGTCGCCGATGACCTGAAGCTGCTGCACGGCGGCGGGACGATAGACGTCAGCGGCGACGAGCAGCGGCTTGCGCTTGTGAATCTTGTGCAGCCAGCGCGCCAGCTTTCCGACGGTGGTCGTCTTACCGGAGCCTTGCAGACCAACCATCATGATGACGGTTGGACCCTTCTTTGCCCAGTTAAACTCCGTCGGGCCCCCTTCGGGGTTGCCCATCAGCCCGGTCAGCTCTTCCTGACAGATCTTGATGAAGTGCCACTCGGGCGTGACCTCCATCGACTTCAGGGTCTTTTCGCCGAGCTTTCCGTCCGACGGAAGCTCTGCTTTGGCGCGCAGCTTGACGATCTGACCGACCGACTTTTCCTTGACCCGCTGTAGGAACGAGCGGACCACCGGCAGCGCAACGTCGGCCTCAAGCAGAGACATCCGAACGTCGCGCAGTGCTGCTTCGATGTTGTCTTCGGTTAGCTCGGCCTGCCCAGTCAGCTTCTCACGAGCGAGGCGAAAGCCCTTACTTAGCGTCTCTAACATTGCCATTGCCGCAAGGCTTACCACGTCCTTGCGTCTCTCGGCAACGCACAACTATGACTGTGTCTGCGCAGCCCGCTTGCTATTGCGGCGACGCTTCGGCGCATACAGCTGACTCGCCCGCGTCGGAGCCAAGTAACCAAGGACCAGGCGCGACAAGTGCTGCACAAACGACGGCGAATCGAGCAGCTCTGGCCGCTGAACCAGCGCGTAATCCGACAGACCCGACAGCGTCATCACCACGATCTCTGCCGCCAGGTGCAGATCTTCGACTTCCAGTTCCTGACGATGAACTTCCAGCCAGCCTGCGACGCGCTCGGTCATGCGCCGATTGAACAGCTCCAGCGCGGGCATCGCATCAACGTGAGGAAGCTGCTGCATCAAGATCCGATGCAGCTTCACATCGATCTTGGTTGAATCGAGCGCCGCCGAAACCAGCGTCTCAACCGCCGTCTCAATCGACTCATGACGCACTTCCAGATACTGACCCGCAATCGTTTCCATCACGCCATCGGACCAGCGCTGAATCAGGGCCGCGATGAGTGACTCCTTGTTCGGAAAGTACTGATACAGCGATCCCACGCTCACGCCCGCTTCTTCCGCAACCCGATTGGTGGTGAGTCCTTCATAGCCCAGCCGCACCAAGATCTTCGCGGTCGCGGACAACAAGGAATCCACCAGCTGTTTCGATCGATCTTGCGTAGGAAGCTTGCGAGGAATAATACGAGCTTTCTTCTTCATATTTTACCATTTCCGTCTCTGTCAAATGCGAGCGAAACGCGAGCAAGTCGCGAGTACAAAACCTGAGCAATTGCTCGCATTCTCATCTTCACACGCTATCCCAATCGGAGCCATTCGCAACATGAACACGCACAGCGAAACCATCCCAAAGAAGCAGACCCCTGGCCCCTCGATCTGGCAAACACCTGCTTGTCTTTCTGCCTTCCGCAGCGATCCCATCGGATTCCTACAGGACATCCACCAGCGCTACGGAGACACCGTTCGGATTCCGCTTGGACTTCCTTTGCTGTCGGTGACGCATCCTGACTCCGTTCGCTACGTGCTTCAGGAACATCACAAAAACTACGACAAAGGGAAGGACTATGAGCGGATGGAGCCAGTGTTAGGAAAGGGACTCCTCACCGCGAACGGAGCCGAGTGGAAGCGACATCGGAAGCTGGCTCAGCCCGCGTTTCACCGACAGCGACTTCCGGGCTTTGCGACCACCATGCTCCGCAAGATCGCGCAGCGCTTGGATGGCTGGCACCGCCAAGGCTCGACGCTACAGCTCGACATTCATGCCGAGCTGATGGCGCTGACGCTGGAGATCACCGGAGAGAGTCTGTTTTCCACCGATCTGTCCAGTCGATCCGCAGAAGTTGGTCTTTCGTTTGCCGAGCTGCTCCGCATGACCAACGAGTACATCAATGCGCTCGTGCCGACTCCGCTGTGGTTTCCGACTCCGTTTACCATCAAGTTCCGTCGCGAGCTGGCGGTGCTGGACCGCGTGGTCAAGAAGCTGATCGAAGCGCGAATGAACCCGGAAGGAGACACCGGAGAAGACCTTCTGGGACTGCTCCTGAGCGCGCACCTTCACACCGAAGGAAGCGAACAGGAAAAGCCTCTTTCCGTCGAAGAAATCCGCGATGAGGTGATGACGCTCCTGCTCGCAGGACATGAGACTACCGCCAACGCGCTGTCCTTTGCGTTTCTGCTGCTGACCCAGCATCGCGACATCGCAGACAAGCTGTATGCAGAGACGATCTCAGTCCTTGGGAATCGACCCCCAACCTATGAAGATCTGCCGCAGCTTCGCTATGCCAAGCAAGTGGCCGAAGAAGTGATGCGCCTGTATCCGCCTGCCTGGGCGATCGGTCGGCGCGCCATCGCACACGATGTCATCGATGGACACGCCGTGGCACCGGGAACGCACATCCTGATGTCCCAGTTTCTGACGCAGCGCGATGCACGCTTTCATCCTGATCCGCTGCGCTTCGATCCCGAGCGCTTTGCACCGGATCAAGTCAGCAAGCGACATCACGGAGCCTACTTTCCGTTCGCAGCCGGACCGCGTCAGTGCATCGGAATGGGCTTTGCGATGATGGAGCTTCAGCTTGTGCTGAGCGCGCTGATTCAGAAGGTCGAGATCACGGTCTTTGCACCAGAACAGATCAAGCTAGAGCCGCTGATTACGCTGCGTCCGAAGAACGGAATGCGCGCGCAGGTTCGCTTCCGACAGCCTTCCTAAGCGCACGCAAACAGACGCCCAGCTCGCGATCTCTGCACTCCACAGCATCGCGCTGGGAATCTGTGTCAGCGCTAGCGATACGAGCTGTTAAACCACCACTCCACACCAAGCCCCAGATAGTGAATGATCGATCGTCCTGCGCGCACATCTTGCGGCTCGAACAGATAGTACTGCGCGTCGGTGCTCAGCCAGCTCAGCGTATAGATTCCGTACAAAAAAGGTCGCGAGTACGTCCCGCGTCCCAGCGGTGCCACAATCGGAATCAAGCTGGCCCGCGCCACCATCGGACGAATGTAGCGCGCAGTGTCCTGATCGACAGTGGTGGGACGGCGCACTTGATAGGACAGCTCGACCGCCGTGTGTAGGTACTTGGTGAAATAGACCGTCGGACGAACCGCCAGCGCACCTTCTGCATAGCCGCTGTCTTCCGCTTGGTTTGCATCGCTCCACTTGCGGAAGTAACCACCAGCCATCACACCGATGGTCTGTGACTCGTAGTTCGCAGACAGTGCGAGCGTGTTTTCCGTTGCGCCCCACACGCGCTGATCGCTGCCAAAGCCAAACGGTCTTCCCAAGTCACCAAACGCACCGAGTCCGCCTGCGTGACGGAAAAACAGGTTGGCAAAGACAAAGCTTCGCAGCCAGCCGCCAAGCTGCGCCCCGAGCACGTAGCCATAATCATCGGGAAGCGGCATCGGTGGCTGACCGGTCGTCTCGGGCTGACGCTCTCCTTTGGGAAGGTAGTGAAACTCGCCGTAGACGATGATCTTGCCGTTCGGAAGCTTGTCGAGCGCCCGCACAAACTGCGTCGCTTTGGCCGATACCACCAGTCGCTGTCGATCCAGCGTCGTCGCGGTGGCCGTCGCGGACTGCGGAGTCAGCACCGACGTCGAGTTGGGCAGACGACGCGACGGAACCGACACCTGCTGAAACTGATAGAAGTCCGCCAGCCGGTTCATTCCCAGGTGAACTTGCAGCAGCGTCTTTTTCTGGTTGAAGGAATACGCTGCGCCACCACCGACGGTGTTTAGGCTATCAAGCGGCCAGAAGTCGAACAGATAGATGTCGTCGCCGCGATACATGCGCGAACCGGCCCACAAAGACAGACCGCTGATGCCCAGGTTTTCGACCTCGGCGTAGGCGTTGCGAATGGCGAAGTTCTGCGAAAAGTTGCCGGTGAAGTGAAACAGATCGCCGGAATACGCGGGGACGAACACCACGCGCCAGCGCTTGTCTTGATCGTCGCCGATGGTGCCGCCGTAGTAGAAGTTCAGCTCCAGATAGGCGGGCTTTTCCAGACGAGAACCGAACGAGACGACGTTGACGGCGTGGCCGGTGTGGCCTCTCAGATCGCTGCCGATGCCGACGCGACCGTAGCTTCCGAAGTCAAATCCCGTCGCTGTCACCGAAGCAGGAGGCGGACTTCCCGACGCGCCGAACTGACTGTGGGCCGAGGCCTTGCGCGCTCCGCTCGCGGAATCGACGGGAACCGGATCCGCGCTGACGGGTGGTGGGCTCTGGGCTGCATCGCTGGCCGAATCGCCACGAGCACAAAGCGGCAGCGCGTACAGCCAGACAGCAGACGAGGCAACAAGCCAGCGCAGGTTCGATTTCCGACGGAGCATGAGCAGCCTTCCTCCTAGAGCCCCCGCGTGGGCGAAGGTGGTAGAAGAAGACCAAAGGTAGGCCGGACTAGGCAAGCCCCAATCTCACGCCGCAGCGGACAAAATGACAGCAGAACACAGCCCAGCGAACAGACAGCAGCGCGGAAGGACAGACCGATGAGCGTGACATGGCAGGTTCGACACAGCGGAATTTGGCAGCTAACCAGCGCAGTCCTCACAAACGGAAAGGAGTCCGTGATCGTCGATCCCGGCTACTTTCCGCGTGAGCTTGCGGAGCTACAAGCGATGATCTCTGCGGATGCGTCCTTCTGTCGCGTGGTGTTTACGCACGGACACTGGGATCACGTCGTGGGCTGGCAGTCGTTTGCGCAGAGTCAGGTGCTGCTCAACGTTCGGCTGCGTGACGCGATTGTTGGACAGACCCAGCTGGCCCACAAGAACCTTCGCGATGCGCAGGACTTCGATCGCAAGTGGTACATCGATCGCGGTGCGCCGCTACGCTGGCCGCCAAGTGCGCAGCTCTGTGGACTGCGTCACGGCGATTCCTTTTCAATCGGAACGGAGTCGGTGTCCGTGCTTCAGCTTCCTGGACATAGCGAAGACGGACTTGCACTGCATCTGGCTTCATCGGGGCTACTGATCGTCGGTGATTATCTGTCTCCGTGCGAGATTCCGTTTGTCGAAGATCTGGCTGCCTATCGTCAGACACTGCACATTTTGCGCGATTTTGTGCAGTCCGTAGAAACGGTCCTTCCGGGTCATGGACCCCCTCTTTCTGCGCAGCAAGCGCGCGTGATCATCGAACAAGATCTTCGCTATCTGGATGATCTGGCAGACTGCGCAGAACGTCAGGATGTCGCGTCGGCACTGCGGATTGTCTTGCCACGCGCACAAGACGTTCCTGAGATGGTCTCGCATCACCAAGACAACTGTCGCGCAGCGGGACTGCGTAGTGAATCGGAGTCGCAGCCAGGGAACTTGACGGTGTTTCCCAAACAGGTCTAGGTTGCCGCCCACACACTACGGAGAACCCCTATGAATAAGACCTTTGCTTCGGTGATCTTGTCGGCGATCTGTTCGCTGTCTGCCTGTGTTCCTTCTGCGGAAGAAGCGCTGAGCGCTGAATCCCAGTCCGTGATCTGGGAACAGGAACAAGAGCTATCGACCATCAGCAACTCGACGTACTTTGTGGTCACGCACATGGATGCAAGGCGCTGTGCGTATCCGATGTGCGGTGGCTATTTCACCGCGCGCGTCAACCAAAAGACCACGACCTGTTCCGACGGAAGCGTGCAGCCAGAGTGCCGGATTCTGGAGTTTGATTACAGCGCGCTCAAGCTGGATGCTGCCTCTACGACCAAGCTCAGCGATCTGGTTCACAAGGGCGAAGTGCTGCTGCGCGGAACGATCAAAAAGACGGCGCCGATCGCAGGACAGACCTACGACAAGCTGGTGGTAAGCGAAGCGTGGATGGCCCGCGCACACGTCGCAGCGAGCGGATCGTTTGTTCGATCCACAGAGCTTGCAGTGACCTGTACAACCTGCACCAAGTTTGGACACGCAGCGCTCAACAAGGGAAGCACTGTTCGGTCGCACAGCGTCGCGTTTGATCCGGCAAGCTTTGCGCCCGCGCTCGTCACTGAGCTACAGAGCGCAATGAAGAAGCCAGAAGGAATCCTGACCGCAGGAACGCTCAGTACGGTTGCCGCACGTCAGGTCTTTTCCGTCAGCGAAGCCTACACTCCCTTTGTGGCTTCTGGACCGCGCGTCGGCAAGCTGGGCGACAGCTGCGGATCTCGCGGAATTCCGCTGGAGTGCGAAACGGGACTGTTCTGTCAGCGTCCCGATACCGCGATGTGTGGACGCGCAGATGCACCGGGCACTTGTCAGAAGAAACCGGAAGTCTGCACGACGCTCTACATGCCGGTCTGCGGCTGCGATGGCACCACGTATTCAAACCGCTGCGTAGCGTACGGAAACGGCGTGTCGGTCGATTACGAAGGGGCTTGCAAAGCGCCGTAACGTCAGCTTTTTCCGCGCCCTGATTGGGCGATTCCGCACGGCGCTTCGGCACATCCGCACGGCGCTTCTCCTCGGACCGTGCGGAACTGCACAGCGACGGCACCGCGCAGTGACTCCCTTCCGTGATGGCTGCTGATTCCGCCACGTTCCGCGATCTACTTCCGATCCGCTTCTGCTATAAGACCGCCACTTCAACATGGAACCATCGACCATGGACACACTGTGGCAAACGCTTGTCTCGGGATCTTCGGACTTCACGCTGTACGCGCTGTGGCCGACGATCGTTGTGAACGTAACCTGGCTGCTGAGCGGCCTGTTCTGTCTCGGCCTCGACTCGATTCCTTCGATCCAGAAGTACAAGATCCAGCATCACGTCAATGAAACGGTGGAGTTCTGGCGCGTCATCCGTCACTCCATCCGCAACAAGCTGATCTCGGAAATTCCGCTGACGTTTGGTTCCTATCCGTTCTTTGTCTGGCTAGGAATCAGCAAAGATCTGCCGCTGCCGAGCGTCACGACGGTGCTCCTAACGCTCGCGTTCTGTCTGGTGGTGGAAGATGCATGGCACTACTTTGCGCATCGCACGCTGCACACGCGCTGGGCAATGGACAAGATCCACTACCTGCATCACCACTACATGACTCCGTTTGGAATGGCATCAAGCTACGCGCATCCGCTAGAGACGATCTTTACCGGATTCGGAACGGTGCTGCCGATGCTGATCCTGCGTCCTCATCTTTTTACGCTGCTCATCTGGGTTGTGACCAAGCAGCTGCAAGCCACAGCGGTTCACTGCGGATACGAGTTTCCGTGGCGCCCAAGCCGCTTTCTGCCGTTCCTGGTGAGCGCCAGCTTTCACGATCGGCACCATCGCCGCTTCAACCGCAACTTTGCGCCCAACTTCGTGTGGCTTGATCGGCTGCTCGGTACAGCCGATGAAAAGAACCTGGGCCCTCGCGCTGCAAAAGCGAAATAAGGGGATCTGATGCAAGTGTTTAACTTGGTAGACCGCGCGTTTGGACGCGCGATGGGACGCGATACAAACGTCTCTGTTCCGCCCGGACTCACGCTACCGCCGCTGCTGAGCGGAGGACTGCCGGTGCTCGGTCATGCGTCGGAGTTTGTGACCGGAGCGATTCAGCTTCTGTTTCGCGCGCATCGTGAACACGGAGAGATCGCCGGACTCAACGTCTTTCATCGCCGCATGGTTGCTGTGTTTGGACCCGATGCGCATGAAGCGGTGTTCCGCGCGCCCGATACGGTGCTCAGTCCGTCGGAAGCGTACAAGATCATGACGCCTGTGTTCGGCAAAGGAATCGTCTATGACGCGCCGCCGGACCGACAAGCAGAGCAGTTTAAGATGCTGCTGCCGGCGCTCAAGGACAAGCGGATGCGCACCTACGGTGAAGCCGTGGTCCTTGAAACGGAAGAGAGCGTGAGCGGCTGGGGCGATCAAGGAACGCTCGACTTTGTCGAGTTCTGTCGCGTCCTCACCAACTTCACCTCGAGTCGCTGTCTGCTCGGTCGAGAGTTCCGCGAAGGAATGAACGACGAGTTTGCTTCCGTCTATCACGATCTGGAAATGGGAGTGACTCCGCTTGCGTATCTGAATGCGCACCTGCCGATTCCTTCCTTCATTCGCAGAGATCGCGCGCGTGTCCGCTTGGTCGAGATGATCAGCAAGATCACCGAAGCGCGACGGCGTGAAAAGCGCACGGGGGAAGACTTCCTTCAGACGCTGATGGATGCGCGCTATTCCGACGGAAAAGAGCTGACGGAAGACGAGATCACCGGACTCCTTTTGGCCGGTATGTTCGCGGGTCATCACACAAGCTCTGTGACCACCGCATGGAGCATGATCGAGCTGCTGCGCAATCCGCACTCGCTGGCGCGCGCAATTGCAGAAGTCGATCGCGTCTTTGCGTCCGGTCGCGCCGTCAATCACGCCGCGCTGCGCGAGCTGACGTTCATCGAAAACGTGGTCAAAGAAACCCTGCGTCTGCATCCTCCGCTGTTCATGCTGGTGCGGGTGGCGCAGACCGACTTCACGTTCAAAGACTTCTTCATTCCCAAAGGCACCTGGATTCTGATTTCTCCGACGGTGTCGCACCGGATTCCGGAAGTC
>ERZ724521.82-NODE-82-length-35482-cov-8.322974_pt1 | contig 35482 bp, 33 predicted proteins | sample MGYA00376054_ERZ724521 | MGnify/ENA primary metagenome ERZ724521 (study PRJEB28724, sample SAMN07190883) | activated sludge metagenome | isolation source: activated sludge of sewage treatment plant in Hong Hong | place: Hong Kong | collected 2016-03-17 ... | reverse complement strand
CGCAGGTTTGCGACCTCAGAGGTTGCAAACCTGCGGCACCAGCCTGGATAGGGACGCGAATTCGGCCCTGGAGCCGGCCCGGACCCTGGGTTCCTTCAACTTCCCCCTTCACTTGCCCTGTTCCACCGCAGTGGGTCGGATTTCCGTGGCAGCAGCTGGAAATCCGACCCACCGGACCATGCGAACCGGGGGTTGGACACCGCAGCGGGTCGTAAAACCGGTCCTCGGGCCGAAAATCCGACCCACGAGACCTGCGAATCAGTTCCGGAGGTGCCAGTGGGTCGGATTTTCGGGGCGGGTGACGGAAATCCGACCCACTGGGGGATCGGGTGGGGTTGGAATCACCGAATGCCCACTTCGTGCCGGTATGTGGCGCAAAGTGGGATCTCGCGGTGCTCGGGTCGGGCTGGTCGTGGAGGTGTCGCACGAACAGGCCCATCACGGTGCTGGATTTGCGGCACCTCCGGGCCTGACGGGCTGGTGTGGCGTTCAGGCGGGGATTTTGGGGAGGTCCTGCCGGCGGCGGCCGGGGCCGGGTTTCATGTAGACCCGGTCCGGCTCGACTGATTCGCCGCACTTTTCGCAGACCATGTGGTGGTCGAGGTTGCCGCCGCAGGTGCGGTGGACGGCGATGGTCGGAGGGCCGCCGGGCTCGGGGTAGTACTCGTCACCCCACCACATCAGCTGCAGCAGGACGGGGGAGAGGTCGCGGCCCTTTTGGGTCAGGTGGTATTCGAAGCGCGGGGGCTTCTCGCTGTACTGGCGCTTCTCGAGGATCCCGTATTCGATCAGGGTGTTGAGGCGCGTGGTCAGGACGCTGCGAGTGATCCCGAGGTTCTCGCGGAGCGGCTCGAAACGGTTCAGGCCGAGGCCGACGTTCCTGATGATCAGGAGTGACCAGCGCTCACCGACCACCTCGAGCGAACGGGCGATCGAACAGACCTGGTTGTCGTACTCGCGATCGAGCATGGACCGATTGTAGCGGGTCAGTCGCATCATGCGACCCGATTGTGTTAGGGTCAGTCGCATGAAGATACTCACTCGGGACAAGTGAACATGTCGGACACCGTGACCGGAAAGTTCGAGGCAGTGGAAGAGGAAATCCTGGTCGGTGCTCCGACCCCGGCCGCAGGCCCGGTGCCGAAGGAGATGGCGGAGGCGGAAGCGGCCTACCGGCCCGAGGTCCTCGGCAAGGTGCTGGCGGTCGTGGCAGCGGCGGTGGCCCTGGCCAGCCTCGACATGTTCATCGTCAACATCGCCTTCCCGGCCATCGAAGCCGACTTTCCCGGCAGTTCGATCGGCTCGCTTTCCTGGGTCCTCAACGGGTACGTGATCGTCTTCGCCGCTTTGCTCATGCCCTTTGGCCGGCTGGCCGACCGGGTCGGGCGCAAGCGAATCTTCACGACCGGGGTGTTGATCTTCTGTCTTGCTTCCGGAGCCTGCGCCGCGGCCTGGTCGGTCGAGACCCTGGTCGCCTTCCGGGTCATTCAGGGGATCGGCGCGGCGATGCTGATGTCCACTTCGCTGGCCCTGCTGCTCCACGCCTTTCCGGCGGAGCGCTGGCCGGTCGTGATCGGCGTCTGGGCGGCGGCGGGCGGCGCGGCCGGCGCTCTCGGTCCGCCGATCGGTGGTTTGCTGGTCGAAATCTCCTGGCGATGGGTCTTCCTCGTGAACCTGCCGCTTTCGCTCGCAGCCTGGTATTTCGGGACGCGGCTGCTGGTCGAGTCGAAGGATCCACGCGAAACCAGGTGGCCCGACCCGGCCGGCATGGCCCTGATGATCCTCGGCATCGGGGTGCTCTGCTGGGGACTGGTCGAAGCGCCGGACCATGGTTGGGGCAGCATCCGGACCGTCGTCGCGATCCTCGCCGGCCTGGTCATGCTGGGACTGACCTTTCTGCGCTCCCGACGGCCGGCCGATCGCTGGATCCCGACCCTGGACGTGGATCTCTTCAAGGCCAGGCCCTTCGCGATGGCCTGTCTGACCGCGCTGATCTTCATGGTGGCCTTCGCCGCGATACTCCTCGGCGGGGTCCTGTTCCTGACCACTGTTTGGGGTTTCTCCGTGCTGGAAGCGGGGATCGCCTTCTTCCCGGGGCCGGCTATGGCCGGGATCTTCTCGGTTCTCGGCAGCCGGTTCGGAGCCCGGTTCGGCACCGGGCCGGTGGCCGCAACCGGCTGCGGGTTCCTGATCCTCGGGGGAACGTGGTGGTTCACCCGGATGGGGGATACATCCGCCTACTTCACCGAGAACCTGCCCGGACAGATCCTGGTCGGCATCGGGGTCGGACTCGTCCTGCCGAACGTCGCAGCAGCTGTGGCTTCAACCCTGCCGCCAACCTCGCTGGCGACCGGGACGGCAGTTCTGAGCGCTTCCCGTCAGGTCGGCGCCGCGCTGGGTGTGGCCATCCTCGTCGCCCTGCTCGGTTCGGCCGCGGTCGTCGGCACCGCCGATGATTTCGACAAGGCCTGGCTGATGATCGCGATCTCCGCCGCAATCGCCGGTGCCACCGCCCTGACCATAGGACGCGCCGGCAAGACCGAATAAATAGTCTGCGTCCCGATGCGAATCTTTTCGGGAATCCAGCCGACCGGGCGCAAGCACCTCGGCAACTACATCGGGGCGATCAGGCAGTACGTCGAGGGTCAGGACCGCGGCGACCCGGCGATCTACTCGATCGTCGACCTGCACGCGATCACCGTCGCCTATGAGCCCGGGACCCTGAGAACCAACCTCTACGACACGACCGCCGCGATTCTCGCCGCCGGGGTCGACCCGGAGCGCTGCATCCTCTTCCGCCAGTCCGACATCCCCGAGCACACCGAACTCTGCTGGCTGCTCTCCGGAGTCTGTGCCCACGGCGACCTCAACCGGATGACCCAGTTCAAGGAGAAGTCGGCCCAGCAGAAGGATCTGGTTTCGGCCGGGATCTTCATCTACCCGCTGCTTCAGGCCGCCGACGTACTCGCCTACCAGGCAGACGAGGTACCGGTCGGCGAGGACCAGCGCCAGCACATTGAACTGATGCGTGAGGTCGCCCGGCGTTTCAACGAACGCTTCGGCGAAACCTTCACGATTCCCGAGCACCGGATCCCGGAGATCGGGGCGCGGGTAATGGACCTGCAGGAGCCAGGCCGCAAGATGTCGACCTCGGTCGGCTTCGACAGCGGTCGCGTCTACCTGCTCGAAACCGAGAAGGAAACGCGCAAGAAGCTCGGCTCCGCGGTGACCGACTCCGGTCGCGAGGTGAAGCGCGGTGAAGGCAAGGAAGGGGTCGCCAACCTGATCGGCATCTACGCGGTGGCCACCGGCAAGACCGAAGACGAAGTCGAAGCCGAATTCGAGGGCGCCGGTTACGGCGACTTCAAGAAGGCCGTGGCCGATGCGGTCGTCGAGTTCCTCGCTCCGGTCCGGGAGGCCTACCCGGCGATCCGCGAAGACGAGGGCGAGATCGAACGGATCCTCGCCGACGGGGCGGCCAAGGCCCGGGAAATCGCTTCGGTGACCCTGGCGGACGTGCGCGAGGCAATGGGCGTCGGCGTGCCGCGCGGATAGCGCGAACGAAGGCATCGAAGATCCGCAAATAGCGCCTTTCCGGAGCGGGGCCGACCGATCGCCCCTCTACCCTTTTTGCGATGGCTTCCCGGCTGGACCTGGACCTCGATCTGGATCTCGATGTCTTCATCGGGCCCTTCGACCTTCTCCTCAGCATCGTGCTGCGGGAGGAAATCAGCCTGCTTGAAGTCGAACTCGGCGAGATCGTCGCCATGTACGTCGGGAAGCTCGAGGAAGAGGGCGAGCTCGAACTTGAAGTAGCGACCGAGTTCCTGGTTCTCATCGCCGCCTTGCTGGAGTTGAAGTCGCGGCTGATGCTGCCGGGGGCCGATGAGGACCTGACCGACATGGAGCCGGCAGAGGCGGTCGAGGAACTGGTCGCCCGGATGCTGGAATACCGGCGCTACCGGGACGCCGGCCGGGCCCTCAAGGAGCACTTCGAAAGCCAGCGGGGGTTCCTCTACCGGTCGGCCCCGCTGCCGCCGGAGCTGCGTCGGGTCGAGGTCGAGACCGCGGAGAAGGTCTATGAACCGGAGCAGCTGGCGGCCGCGCTCGGCGATCTGCTCGAACCGCCGCCCCGGCCGGACCTCTCGCACCTGCGCGCGACCGTGTCTCTGCGCCGTCGCCTTTCGGTCGTCCGGTCGGTCCTGATGAACCGGCCGGTCTTCGATTTCGATGACGAGTTCGGCAACGAGGACCGGATGACCCAGGCGGTAACGATCTTCGCCCTGCTCGACTTGTACAAGAAGGGCGAAGCGGTCTGGGAACAGACCGAATCCTGCGGACCGATCACGGTTAAACGGATTCAGGCCGGACAAAACGGATTGGCGAGGACTGCATGACCGATCTTGCCCGACGGATCGAATCGCTGCTGTTCCTCAGCAACCAGCCGGTGACCGAGATCGCCCTGGCGGAAGCCTGCGAAGTGGAGCTCGAGCAGGTCCAGAACGCGGTGGTCGAACTCGAAGAGGACCTGGCGCCCGGACGGCGCGGGCTGATCCTGCGGCGGGTCGGGGGAGGGCTGATCCTGGCCAGTGATCCCGAGTCGGAAGCGGCCGCCCGCAGGCTGCTCTCGAAGCCCCGCACCCCGCCGCTCACCCAGGCCCAGGCCGAGACGCTTGCGATCGTCGCCTACCTGCAGCCGGTTGCCCGGCCTGAGATCGCAAGGATCCGCGGCGTTTCCTCCGAGTCGGCGGTCAACAGCCTCAGCGAGCGCGGCCTGATCGAGGAATCCGGTCGCTCCCGCTTCGGCGCCGCGATCTACCGGACCTCGCCGCTCTTCGAGAAGGTGTTCGGACTCGACGGTCTCGACGCGCTGCCCGACCCGGCCAGATTTGACCCGACTCCAGACGACGAGCGGGAGATCCGGGAGCGCCTGCTTGCCGCGGGCGAACAGCGCTCTGAAGCCTGACCGGCTGCCCGCGGTCCTTCCGGCGCGACCGGTAGGTTTCCGGGTGTTCGGTAACGCCCAGTCCTAAGCCAGGGAGACCAGTCCTTTGAAGAAGTTCGCAGTCCTGCTTGCCTTGCTCGCATCCGTTTTTGCCGTCGCCGCCTGTGGCAGCAACAACAACCCGACCGTCACGCCGGACACGCTCGCCTCGGCGATGGACGAGGTCTGCACCGACACCAACGCCGACTTCGAAGCGATGGGCACCCGCGGCCTGACCATGGACGGGATCGCGGCCGAGTTCGAGGGCTACGCCGAGGTGCGGCAGGCAGTCGTCGACGGGTTCAACGAGTTGAACACCGACGACCAGGCCGAGCCGCAGCTCCAGAAGTACATCGACGCCTCCGAGCAGGTCATCGCCCAGGACAAGGCGATCGCCAAGGCCGCCGCCGAAGGCGACCAGAAGGCCATGAACGAGGCTTTCGCCGCCCAGACCAAGGCATTCAACGAGCGCGACAAGGTGGCGAAGGAGATCGGCACCGAGGTCTGCGGTCAGACACCCGAGATCAAGGTTGAAAAGACCGGGACCGCGCCGCCTTCCGACCTCAATGTCGTCGAGCCGAAGAACACGGTCGAGGATGCCGCCGACAACTACATCGAGGCGACCGCGTCCGGCAACTGCGGCCTGATCAACGCCAACCGGCACACCGACGCCGGTGACCTCGATGAAGCCAGCTGCAAGGCAGCCGGCCAGGCTCTGAAGGGCGCCAGGGTGATCGGCACCGAGAGTTACGGCCCCGTGGCCCAGGCCGAGATCCTCAGCGGAAACGGCACGCACTATCCGACCTACTTCGTCACCGACCTTGACGGCAACCTCCGGTATGGAGGTGACGCGATCCACGACAGCGGCGGACTGCGGCCGGCCCCGGAAGGAAACGACGCCGAGGCGACAGTCGAGGCGACCGTCAACGCGATTCGCGACAACGATGCCGCCGCCTTCAACGAGACCCTGGCCTTCGAGGACAGCCCGTTCTGGATCAAGGGCGACACTGTGGAGAAGTTCGGTGAGGGTGCCTACAACGAGGAATTCATCAAGGACGTCAAGGACGGGGACGCCGACCCGATTCAGCTCGGGCTGAACTCGACCTGGGCTTTCTACTTCCTGGAAGGCAGCAAGTACGACTGGGTCCTTTCGTTTACCCACAACCCCGGCATCGGTGGCCATTACGCCTTCACCGGCTACTACCCGATTCCCAAGCCGAACTGATCCGGCTGAAATAGTTCCGGCCATGCGGCTGGCCAAGTACCTCGCCCATGCAGGCGTCGCCTCGAGAAGGAAATCCGAGGAGATAGTCGCCGCTGGCCGGGTTCGGGTGGCCGGAAAGGTGATCACCGACCCGGCCTTCGGGGTCGAGGGTGGCGAGGAGGTCCGGGTTGACGGCCATCAGGTCGAGCCCGAGGGCCGTGAGGTCTGGATGCTCAACAAGCCGCTCGACGTGATCTCCACCGCCGACGAGCCGGGCAAGCGGATCGCCGTCGTCGACCTGGTCGACAGCAACGCCCGGCTCTACCCGGTCGGCCGGCTCGACGCCGACTCGACCGGCCTGATCCTGCTCAGCAACGACGGCGAGCTGGCCAACCGGCTCACCCACCCGCGCTTCGAGGTCGAGAAGACCTACCGGGTGAAGCTGAAGAAGCCGGTAACCCCGGAAGCGATCGATCAGCTCCAGCGCGGAGTCCGCCTGGATGACGGCATGACCGCGCCGGCCACCGTGAAGAAGCTGGGCGAGGCCGAACTGGACGTCACGATCCACGAAGGCCGCAACCGGCAAGTGAGACGGATGGCCGAAGCGATCGGCAACGAAGTGGTCGCTCTGCAGCGGATTTCGCTCGGGTCGCTGAAGCTCGGGCGGCTCGGGATCGGCAAGTGCAGGTTGCTCGACGAACGCGAGGTGGAGCGGCTCTGGAAAGATGCAGGCGATGACTGATCCAGAGGCAGAAGGCATGCGGGTCGCGGCGATCCGCGGCGCGGTCCAGGCGGAGAACGACGCCGACGTGATCCTGTCCGCGACCGAGGAGCTGATCAGGGAGATCATCTCCGTCAACGACCTCGAGCCGGACCGGATGATCAGCGCGATCTTCACCACCACCGAGGACCTCGACGCGGAGTTCCCGGCGGCGGCAGCCCGTCGCATGGGTCTGAACGAGGTGCCGCTTATGTGCGCCCGCGAAATTCCGGTGCCGGGCGCGATGCCCGGGGTGATCCGGGTCATGCTCCACACCTACCTGCCGGCCGGGGCGAAGGCCCGTCACGTCTACCTCGGCGAGACCCGCAACCTGCGGGCCGACCTCGACGCGGCCCAGTAGCAGCCCGCCCTCAACCCACGGATACACGATGACCGTTCGTTTCAACTCCCACCTGACTTCGATCCCCGGCTACAGCCCCGGAGTCCCGAAGGGCCACAGCGCCGAAGACGTCGCCAGCTCCAATCTGGCCCAGCTCGCTTCCAACGAGTCACCGTTCGCCCCGCTGCCCGAAGTGGTGGAGGCGATCACCAGGGCGGCCAAAGCGATGAACCGGTACCCGGACCCGGCCGCGACCAGGCTGCGCCAGCGACTGGCCGACCGGCACGAGATCGAGCCCGGACAGGTATCGGTCGCCAACGGCTCCTGCGAATTCCTGCTCGCCGCCGCCGAGGCGCTGCTCGAGCCCGGGGCGGAGATCGTGTACGCCTGGCCCTCGTTTTCGATGTATCCGAACATGGCCGCGATGACCGGTGCCCGGGAAATCCGCGTTCCCCTGAAGGAAGACCAGACCCACGACCTCGAAGCCATGCTGGCGGAGATCACCGCCGCGACCCAGATCGTGATCGTCTGCAATCCGAACAATCCGACCGGGACCTACATTCCGTTCGCCGAGATCGCCGACTTCGTCGAACGGGTGCCCGACCACGTCCAGATCATCCTCGACGAGGCCTACATCGAGTTCCAGGTCTACGACGATCCGGCCAACTCGATCGACCTGCTGAAGCGGCACCCCAACCTGGTCCTGCTCCGCACTTTCAGCAAGACCCACTCGCTGGCCGGCCTCCGGGTCGGTTACGCGCTCGGCTCGCCGGCCTTCAAAGCGGCGGTGGAAGCGGTGCGCCAGCCCTTCAGCGTCAACGCGCTGGCCCAGGCCGCCGCGGTCGAGGCGCTCGAGCACGGCGACGTGATCCAGCGGCAGATCGAAACCCAGATCGCCGAGCGGGTGCGGGTCGAGTCCGGGGTGGCCGACCTCGGCCTGCGGGCGACCGACAGCCAGGCCAACTTCTCCTGGATCTCGCTTGGCGATAACGGTGCGGAGATCGAAGATGCGGTGGTCGGTTCGCTGGCCGAGGCGGAGATCGTGGTCCGGGCCGGCAAACTGCTCGGCGGCCCCGGCTGGCTGCGGGTTTCCTACGGAACGCCGGAAGAAAACGACCGTTTCGTGGCCGCGCTCGGCGAAGCGATCAAGGCGCACGGCTAGCGCCCCGCGCGGCCGATCGTTGGCGCTAAGCCGGGCGACCTGATACAAACTGGCCCAATGCCGCAGCAGACCGACAGCCGCATCGCCCCTTCGGGCACGGCCCTCCGCAAGAGCGGAACCCCCGGTGCTGCCTTTTATTCCTATTGGCGATTTATCTAGGCGTCCGTCCGGTGATGCGGGTAGCTGCCCGCCAGTGAATTCACAGCCGCCGGGCGCCGTGTCATTCGGTGTCGTCCGCTGCCTTCGGCCGGACGAACGCAGGTAAGGTCTTTGGCAGTACAGGAAAGGTAGAAGCAAAAAACAATGATGATCGTGATGAAAGAGGGGGCGACCGAAGAAGAGATCGCCCATGTCGTTGAACGGGTCGAGGAAATCGGCTGTTCGGCGCACATTTCCGAGGGAGAGTTGCTGACCGTCATCGGGGCGATCGGGGATCGCGGCAAGGTCGCCGATCTCGGTCTGGAAGGAGCACCCGGGGTCGACCACGTGACTCCGATCTCGAAGCCCTACAAGCTGGCGTCCCGAGAAACCAAGCAGGGTGCCGACTCGGTTCTCGAGATCGGCGGCCGAAAAGTCGGGGGCACGAACTTCGCCTTGATGGCGGGTCCTTGCACGGTTGAAAACCGAGACCAGATGCTGGACTCGGCCGACGCCGTGGCCGATGCCGGCGCGACGATGCTGCGAGGCGGCGCCTACAAGCCCCGGACCTCTCCGTACAGCTTCCAGGGCCTCGGCCGCGAAGGGCTGCGCCTGCTTTCCGAAGCGCGCGAGCGTACCGGCCTGCCAATCGTGACCGAGCTGCTCGACCTGCGCGACATCGACGACGTGGTCGAAGTGGCGGACGTGATCCAGATCGGCGCCCGCAACATGCAGAACTACGCGCTGCTTTCCGAAGCGGGCAAGTCGGGCAAGGCCGTGCTGCTGAAGCGCGGGCTTTCGGCCTCGATCGAGGAGCTTCTGATGGCCTCCGAGTACATCCTCAAGGAAGGCAACGAGAACGTGATGCTCTGCGAAAGGGGCATCCGGACCTACGAGACCGCCTACCGCTTCACGCTCGACCTGCTGGCGGTGCCCGCCCTGAAGGAGCAGACGCACCTGCCGGTGATCGTCGATCCGAGCCACGCACCGGGTCGTCGCGACTGGGTCGAGTCGATGTCCCTTGCCGCTGCCGCTTCCGGTGCGGACGGGATCATCATCGAGGTTCACAACGAGCCCGAGAAGGCGATCTGCGATGCGGCCCAGCAGGTTCCGACCTCCGAATTCCAGGAGCTGACGAACAAGCTGGAGACGATCACCTCGGTGATCGGCAAGACGATCTCGCGGGCCTAGAGGGGGTTCGATGAAACTGGCCGTCCTCGGAGTCGGGCTGATCGGAGGCTCGATCGGTCTCGCGGCCCGGGACCGGGATCTGGCCGAAGTCACCGGCTGGGTGCGGAACCCGGACCGGGCCGAGGAATGCCTCAAGGTCGGGGCGGTCGACCACATGGCGGCCACGGTCGAGGAGGCCTGCGCCGACGCGGACGTGGTCGTCTGCTGCGCCTCGGTCGGGCATCTGATCGAGATGGGCCGCAAGGCTCTCGAGGCTGCCCCCGAAGGCTGCGTGGTGACCGACGTCGGTTCGACCAAGCAGGAACTGGTCGAAGCGCTCGGAAACGACCGGAGATTCATCGGGGGTCACCCGCTGGCCGGCGCCGAGACGGCCGGGGTGATGAACGCCCGTGCCGATCTCTACGAGGGTGCCCGCTGGTACCTGACCCCGACCTCGGACTCCGAGGGGATGCTGCTTGACCGGCTACAGAAGCTGGTCAAGGGCCTCGGCGCGAAACCGGTCGCGATCGATGCCGTCGAGCACGACCGGGCGATGGCGGTGGTCAGCCACCTGCCACATGTATTTGCCAATCAGCTCGCCGCCCAGGGTCGGCCGGGCACCGAGCGGCTCGGCGCCCTCGCTCCGAGCCTCCGTGACGGCACCCGCGTCGCCGGCTCGAACCCCGCGATCTGGGGCGAGATCTTCGCCACCAATCACGAGGCGGTGGTCGCCGCGATCGACGAGTCGATCGCCGGACTCGAGCGCGCCAGGGAAGTGATCGGCTCGGCCGACCCCGGGCGGATCGAGCAGTGGCAGGCCGCCGTCGGCGAGGACCGGGCGGCGCTTTCGGCAACCGAGACCGCCGGTGAAGCGACCCACGAGCTGCGGGTGCTGGTCCCGAATCAGCCCGGCGTGCTGGCCGAACTGGCCCTCGCCCTGGGCCGGGCCGGGGTCAACATCACCGACATGTCGCTCGACCCTGCTCCCGACATGAGCTCGGGTGCGATCTCGCTCTGGGTCGCCGGGGAGGGCGAGGCCGAGAAGGCCGAAGAATGCATCGCCGGGCTCGGCCACTCGGTCAGCCAGGTAGTGACCGGATCATGATCCGGCGGTGGCTCCGGTGAGCGGTCACGAAGTCGAACTCGACGGCGGCGAGCGGGCCACCTTCCGGCCTGCCGGGCCGCTGCGCGGCTCGCTGACCCCGCCGGCCGACAAGTCGATCTCCCACCGGGCGGCGATCATCGGAGCGATTGCCGACGGCCCGACCCGGGTCACCAACTTCCTCGACTCGGACGACACCCGCTCGACCCTTTCCGCCGTGGCGGGACTGGGGGCGATGGTCAACCCGGAGCCGCTCAACGCGATGCCGGAGGAGTTCATGATCGAAGGGGTCGGCCCGACCGGGCCTCGCAGTCTGGGGCGAATCGACGTCGGCAACGCCGGCACCCTGATGCGCCTCCTGCCCGGCTGGCTGGCCGGCTGCGACGGCGGGCTCTGGCGGATGAACGGCGATGCCTCGATCCGGAAGCGCCCGGTTGACCGGATCGCCACCCCGCTTCGCGAGATGGGGGCGGAAATCGAAGTGACCGACGGTCGTTTCCCGCCGATCCGGATCGATGGCCACCAGCTGAAGGGCATCACCTACGAATTGCCGGTCGCTTCGGCCCAGGTCAAGTCCTGCATTCTGCTGGCCGGGCTGAGCGCCGAAGGCCCGACCACCGTGATCGAGCCGGTCGCGACCCGCGACCACACCGAAGTGATGCTGGCCGCGGCCGGCGCCGACATCGAACGCCAGTCCGGCCGGGTCACGATCCGGCCAGGCGCAAAACTCGAGCTGGACGAGGTCGAGGTCCCGGCCGACATTTCTTCCGCCGCCTTCTTCCTGGTCGCCGCCACAATCGTCCCCGGCTCGGAGTTGGTGATCGAGCGCTGCGGGGTCAACCCGACCCGCACCGGCATCATCGACATCCTCCGCCGGATGGGCGCCGACATCGAGCTCGAGCCGCAGGCCGGGGCGGAGGGCGAGCCGATCGCCCGGATCACGGTCCGGTCGGCCCCGCTGACCGGCACCCGGATCGAAGGGGCGGAGATCCCCCTGGCGATCGACGAGCTGCCGGTGATCGCCCTCGCGGCCTGTTTCGCCGAGGGGGAGACCGTGATCGCCGACGCCGAGGAGCTCAAGGCGAAGGAGTCGGACCGGATCGCGGTAGTGGTGGGTGCGCTGGCCGGTTTCGGGGCGAACATCGAGGCCCGCGACGATGGCATGCGGATCATCGGCACCGGTGGCCTGAAGGGCGGCAAGGTCGATTCCCACGGCGACCACCGCATCGCCATGCTCGGCGCGGTCGCCGGCATCGCCAGCCGGGAAGGCGTGACGGTCGACGGCATGGATGCGGCAGCGGTCAGCTACCCGACCTTCCAGCAGGATCTCGCCCGCCTTCAGGGCTAGCGCCCCCGGTCGCGAGATGCGTCTGGTCGGCGAATACCGCCGACCAAACGCACCTCACCGCGCTCGACAGTCCTGAATTTGCCTCAGTCGGTTTCGCCGCGGGCGGCCAGTTCCTCGCCGACCCAGTCGTCGATCATCTGCCACTTCTCGTAGAGCCACTCGGTGCGAGCCTGATCGCCCTGGGGGATGGTGCTCCCCTCGAAGCGCCAAAAGCGGATCTTGATCTGGCGGCCAACCAGCACCCCGGCCATCACGTCGCCGACCGTGCGCAGTCCTTCGAAGCCGACGTGGCCGCAGAAGACGATGTCGATGCCGTTGGCGGCCTCGTCGAGGATCGCCAGCGGGCCACCCAGGCGCGGGGGCAGGAGGTGGTTGAGCCGGGCCGCCAGCGGGGCGATCCCGGGTTGCTTCTCGGCGATCACTTCCTGGGCCCGCCGGATCTTCTTGTGGGTAGGGCGGGTCCCCTCGGGATAGATCGCCATGATCTCGCCCGGGCTCATGTCATGGGTCAGTGCCCTCACCGCGGCGATCTCGGTGTCGGGGTCAAGCGAGCCGCGCTTGACGAACACGGTCGGGATCCAGCGGCCGCCGATGTCGATCGGGGTCAGCGCCCGGATCTCCTCCTTGATCACGTAGCGGACCCCGATTCTTTGCGGGTGACCGATGAAGACGTCCCCGATCAGGTTGTCGAGGATGCTGACGTGCCGGGGCATCAGGACATATGGCCCCGGTCCGGTGTTCTCCATGCCTTCAAGCTCGAACTTCAGGCCAAACAGGACCTTTATCGCTAGCAGGTGGTTGCGGGCCCAGGCAATCCTTAGCTGGTAGACCTGACGGCGCCGGGAAATCGACCCCTTGCCCCGGGGGCCACCGGTCGTGACGTAGATGTAGATCAGCTTGAGGTAAGCCTTCATCTCGCCGAACAGGAACCACCAGACGGCGGGGATCAGGCGGATGTTCACGAAGGGGCGGCGGTTCTTCAGCCAGAGAGCGAGGTCGACGATGAGGCCGACCAGCATCAGAAGCGGCGAGAGCACGGTCAGCAGGATGAATCCCGCGATTTCGGCGGTGCCGCCGATCAGGCGCCGCTTGACGCGGTTGCCGAGCGGTCCCTGGTCGGGAAAGAGTGGGCCCCGGCCGGGGGTCTGGACGCGCATCGGCTGATCGTATTCGGGCCGGCGCTCTTTCCGCGCCCCGCCGGGTTACCCGCAGGTCTCCCGGCCCGTAGGATGGGCGGTCGATGAAAGGCAGATTCACATGGTGATCGCGATCGACGGTCCGGCCGGGGCCGGAAAGTCAACCGTTGCCCGCGGCCTTGCCGCGGAGCTTGGTTTCACCTACCTCGATTCCGGGGCGATGTACCGCTGCGTGGCCCTGACCTGTCTCGAATGGGGTGCCGACCCGACCGCCTCGGGCGAGGCAACTTCAACCGCGGAGTCGATCGAGATCGGCTTCGATGATGGCGATGTGCTGATCGACGGCGTGCCGGTGACCGAGGAGATCCGGACTCCGGAGGTCACCGAGGCGGCCTCCCAGGTTTCGATCCATCCCGGTGTGCGGGCGGCGATGGTGGCCGAACAGCAGCGGCTGATCGCGACCGGTCCGTACGTGACCGAAGGCCGCGACATCGGCACCGTGGTCGCCCCCGATTCCCCGCTGAAGGTCTTTCTCACCGCCTCCCCGGAAGCGAGGGCCGAGCGCCGGGCGGCCGAGACCGGCCAGCCTGTGGCCGAGGTGCTGGCCGCCCAGGAGGAACGCGACCGGCGTGACTCGGAACGTGAGCACGGAGCCCTCTATGCCGCCGAAGACGCGGTGACGATCGACAGCAGCGGCATGTCCGCCGACCAGGTGATCGCCGAGATCGCCGCTCTTGCCCGCGACCGGGGCCTGGCCTGATGGAAGCGCCAGGCAGTTCCTCGGCCCCGTCGGGGACGGTGCCGACCGTCGCCATCGTCGGTTTCCCCAACGTCGGCAAGTCAACCCTCGTAAACCGGCTGGCTGGCGGCCGCGAGGCGGTCGTTCACTCTGAAGCCGGGGTCACCCGGGATCGCAAGCGGGTTCGCTGCGAGTGGAACGGCCGCGAATTCGACCTGCTCGACACGGGTGGCATTGACCTGGATGACGCGTCGGAGATGGCGGCGGACATTCAGCGCCAGGCCCGGCTTGGCATGGCCGAGGCCGATGTCGTCGTGCTGGTCGTCAACGGCCAGGCCGGTCTGCGCACCGGTGACACGGACCTTGCCCGCGAGCTACGCACCTCGCCGGTACCGGTGATCGTGGCGGTCAACAAGTCGGATCGGCCGGACGACGAATTCGCCGCGGCGGAATTTCACGCGCTCGGCCTTGGTGATCCGACCGCGGTCTCTGCCACCCACGGGATCGGTACCGGTGATCTGCTCGACCGGATCACCGAGGCTCTCGGAGACCGTCCCGCCCGGGCGGAGGAATCTGACGCGGTGAGGGTTGCGGTGATCGGCCGGCCCAACGTCGGCAAGTCCTCGCTGGTCAACCGGATCCTCGGCGACGACCGGGTGATCGTTTCCCCGGTTGCCGGCACCACCCGGGACACGATCGACACCGAGATCGAGGTTGACGGCCGCAGGGTGGTTCTGGTCGACACTGCCGGGCTGCGGCGCAAGTCGAAGGTCGCCGGTTCGGTCGATCACTACGCCCAGCTTCGCTCCGAGCGGGCCATCGAAAGGGCCGACGTGGCGATCATCGTCTGCGACGCCTTCGAAGGCGTGCGCTCCGAGGACCTGAAGGTGGGGGAGGTGGCGATGCGGGCCGGCTGCGCCACGATGATCGTGATGAACAAATGGGACATCACCGAGACCGACATCGATGACACCCGGGCCCGGGTTGGGCGAAAGCTCCGCCTGCGCCCCGAGGTTGTGACCTGTTCGGCCAAGTCGGGCCGCAACGTCGCCGGCCTGATCTCCCGTGCTGTCGCGCTGGCCGACCGGGCCTCCCAGCGGATCCCGACCCCGCAACTCAACCGCTTCATTTCCGAAGTCCAGACCACGACCCCGCCGCCTTCCCGTCGCGGGCGGCGTTTGAAGCTCCTCTACGGAGCCCAGACCGGCGTGTCGCCGCCGCATTTCTCGATCCAGGTCAACGACCGGCGATTGATCGTGCGCGACTGGGCCTACCACCTCGAGAACCGCCTTCGCGACCAGTGGGGCCTCGACGGAGTCCCGCTGGTGATCGACTACATCCCCCGAAAAGGCCGCGGGGACGACTGAAGACACGAAAAAGGGGTCACCGGCGTGACCCCTTTTTCGGTCCTGTTCTTCACCTCGGGTCAGGCTTCAGACGAGGTGCCTTCAATCGCTGCCCGTGCTTCTTCCCTGGAAGCGCCCAGTTCGACTCGGCGGGGCTGCTTCTCGGTTGGCTTGGGGATGCGCAGTTCCAGCACCCCTTTGTCGATCCCGCCCTCGATCGCGTCGGGATCGGTTCCCTCCGGGAGGGTGAAGGAGCGACTGAACTTCCCGAACGAGCGTTCCAGCCGGTAGGCGCTCCCTTCCTTGGTCTCGCGCTCGTCCCGGCGTTCCCCCGAGACGGTGAGCACGTTGCCCTCGACTTCCACCGCCACGTCCTCGTCGGACAGTCCTGGCAGATCGAGCCGGAGAACCAGATCGTTTCCGTCCTCGGTCAGGTCGGTGGCGGGCGCCCACCTCCGCACGGTCGAATTGGAACCCGAGCGAAAGAAGCTGTCGAATAACCGGTTCATATCGGTCTGAAAAGCTTCCAGTTCCCGGGATGGTTCCCATCTGACCATTGCCATTCGCTTTCTCCTTTCTGGTCTTTCGAGGACTCGGAATAGTCCCCGACCAATTCGAGGGCCATCATAAAATCTAAGTGCCGACATGTCAAGTCTGAGAGACGCACATTTTCCGGTCGAAGTAGCGCGGGCATTCTGGATCGAGGTTTCATCTAGGCTTCGCAACCACATGCACTCGCTGAGCGAGGCTTCTGTGCCAGACCCCAAGGAGAAACTTCCCGAATGACCGATCTGAAGCTTGCCGAGGGTGAACACCTCTTCACCTCAGAATCCGTAACCGAAGGCCATCCCGACAAGATCGCCGACCAGATCTCGGACACGATTCTCGACGCATGCCTCAGTCAGGATCCGCATTCGCGGGTTGCCTGCGAGACCCTGGTCAACACCGGCATGGCCGTGATCTCCGGCGAGCTGACGACCTCGGCCCAGATCGACATCACCGACCTGGTCCGCAAGACGGTCTGCGAGATCGGTTACGACAAGGGCGAGTACGGCTATGACGGCAACAACATCTCGGTGCTGGTCTCGATGGACAAGCAGTCCCCGGACATCGCCCAGGGCGTGGACACGGGGATCGAAACCCGCACCGGCGGTTCCTCGGATCAGTTCGACCTCGACGGGGCCGGCGACCAGGGCATGATGTTCGGTTACGCCACCAACGAAACCGAAGCCCTGATGCCGATGCCGATCCAGATTGCCCACCGGCTTTCCGAGCGGCTCTCGCTGGTCCGCAAGGACGGCACGCTTCCGTACCTGCGGCCCGACGGCAAGACCCAGGTCACCGTTCGTTACGCCGATGGCAAGCCGATTGCCGTCGAACGGGTCCTGATTTCAACCCAGCACGCCCCGGATGTCGAGAACGAGAACACGATCCGTCCCGATCTCTGGGAAAACGTGATCCTGCCGGTCCTCGCCGAGGAGTACGGCGACCTGCTCGACGAGAACGCCCTCTACGAGTCGCTGCTGATCAACCCCACCGGGATCTTCGTGATCGGTGGCCCGGTCGGTGACGCCGGCCTGACCGGCCGCAAGATCATCGTCGATACCTATGGCGGCGCTGCCCGTCACGGCGGTGGCGCCTTCTCGGGCAAGGATCCGTCGAAGGTGGACCGTTCGGCCGCCTACGCAGCCCGTTACGCCGCCAAGAACGTGGTTGCCTCCGGCCTCGCCGACCGCTGCGAGGTCCAGGTCGCCTACGCGATCGGCGTCGCCCGCCCGGTTTCGATCATGGCCGAGACCTACGGCACCGGCAAGAAGAGCGACTGGGAGATTTCCCAGCTGGTCGCCGACAACTTCGATCTCCGGCCCGGTGCCTTCCGCCAGTACCTCGACCTCCACCGCCCGATCTACAAGGACACCGCCGCCTACGGCCACTTCGGCCGCTCAAACGAGAACTTCACCTGGGAGCGCACCGACAGGGCCGAGTCCCTGAAGGAAGCCGCCGGCCTTTAGGCGATTCACGGCACGTTTCGAATCGAGTGGCAGAAGTCAGTCAGATCCGCTGACTTCTGCCATCTCGATCTTGAGCGGGTCGAACCCGCCCTAATTGCACTCAGACGGGGAAGCCTTCTTCGACAGTCGGCAGGGCCCACTCGGGTCCTGCTGCTTTCAGTGTTTCCAGGTCGAAGAGGCCGGTGGCGACGCTGACTATGCGGATGCCGGCTTCGTGGGCGGCGGAGACGTCGCGGGGGGTGTCGCCGACCGCGATGAAATCGTCCTTGGAGAGGACCTGGGGCCGGCCGTTGGGGAAGCTGCCGGTGGCGCAGGTCACCACGCCGCGCTTGATCGCGTGAAGGGTGAGTTCGGCCCGGTTGGGTGAGTCCGACCCGTAACCGCCGAAGGCGAAGAAGCGGTTGAGGTCACCTCGCTCCATCTTGATCTTGGCTGCCGGCTCGATGTTGCCGGTGGTCATACCGAGCGGGATTCCCTCGGCCGCGAGCCTTTCCAGCAGTTCGACGATTCCCGGTTCGATCCGGTACTTCTCCGAACTGGCGACCGCCTCCGGGAGCTCGCGGACATAGACCGGGGTCAGTTCTTCGATGTCCTGATGGCTTGGCTCGCGGTCGAGCACGGTGCGAAGGGCAGCGAAGGCGACATCGTGGTCGGTCATGCCCGACTCGGTCACCTTGGCGATGTCGACCGACTTGCCGAACACCTCCTGAAAGGCCTTGTCCCAGGCGACCGCGCCGGCCCCGCCGGTGGTCAGCAGGGTGCCGTCGAGGTCGAAAATGACCGCGCGGATCGGGGCCTCGACCGAGGCGGTCATGGGCAGCCGTCCCCGGAAACGAGAAGGCTGAATGGAGCGCTATATGGCCACTTTTGCCTTCTCGATTTCATCGGCGGCCGTTTGCCTCGCGGTAGCGACGGATCAGCTCCGCGGTCGAACTGTCGTGATCAAGCGGCGGTGGCTCTTCGGACTGAAGTTCGGGGATGATCGCCTGGGCCAGGGCCTTGCCCAGTTCGACTCCCCACTGGTCGAAGGAGTCGATGCCCCAGATCGCACCCTGGGTGAAGACGGAATGCTCGTAGAGGGCGACCAGGGAACCGAGCGACTTCGGGGTCAGGCGGTCAACCATGATCGTCGAGGTCGGCCGGTTGCCGAGGAAGGTCTTGTGGGGGATCAGGCGCTCGTCGACGCCTTCGGCCTGAAGCTGCTCGACGGTCTTGCCGAAGGCCAGCGCCTCGGTCTGGGCGAAAACGTTGGAGACCAGCAGGTCCTGGTGGTTGCCGAGCGGGTTCAGGGCATGGTTGAAACCGATGAAGTCGGCCGGGATCAGCTCGGTTCCCTGGTGGACCAGCTGGTAAAAGGAATGCTGGCCGTTGGTCCCCGGCTCACCCCAGAAGATCGCGCCGGTGCCGTAATCGACCCGGGTCCCGTCGAGAGTCACGCCCTTGCCGTTCGACTCCATGGTCAGCTGCTGGAGGTAGGCGGGGAAGCGGTGCAGATACTCGCTGTAGGGGAAGACGGCGTGGGTCTCGGCATCGAAGAAGTTCCGGTACCAGACGGTGAGCAGGCCGTGAAGGGCCGGCAGGCTGGTCTCGAGATTCGTTTCGAGGAAGTGCTCGTCCATCGCGTGGAAGCCGTCGAGCATCTCGCTGAAACGATCGGGGCCGATCGCCAGCATGGTCGAGAGGCCGATCGCCGAATCCATCGAGTAGCGGCCCCCGACCCATTCCCAGAATCCGAACATGTTGTCGGTGTCGATCCCGAACTCCGAGACTCCTTCGGCGTTGGTCGAGACCGCGACGAAGTGCCTGGCAATGGCCGACTCGTCACCGCCGAGGCCGTCGAGCAGCCACTGGCGGGCGGTGTGGGCGTTGGTCATCGTCTCCAAGGTCGTGAAGGTTTTCGAGGAAACGATGAAGAGCGTCTCGGCCGGGTCGGCGTCAAGGGTCGCCTCGTAGAAGTCGGTGCCGTCCACGTTCGAAACGAAACCGAACTCGAGGTCACGGCGGGAATAGTCCTTGAGCGCCTCGTATGCCATCACCGGGCCGAGGTCAGATCCGCCGATGCCGATGTTGATGATCCGCCGGATCGGTTTGCCGGTCTGGCCCTTCCATTCGCCCGAACGAACCGACTCGGAGAAGGCGGCCATGCGGTCGAGGACCTCGTGGACTTCCCGCACCACGTCGACCCCGTCGACGACCAGCGAGCGGCTGCGCGGCATCCGCAGCGCCACATGCAGCACCGCCCGGTCCTCGGAGACGTTGATGTGCTCGCCCCGGAACATCGCGTCGCGACGCTCCGGCATGCGGCGGTCCCGGGCCAGCGCGGCGAGCAGGCCGACCGTCTCGCGGGTGATCCGGTTCTTCGAGTAGTCGAAGTAGAGACCGCAGGCCTCGGCGACCAGATCGGTCCCGCGGGAGGGATCCTCGGCGAAGAGATCCCTCAGGTGACGGTCGCCTATGTCGTTGCGGTGGCTCTCGAGGGTCTTGAAGGCTTCTGACTCCCGGAGCTCGCTCACCGGTTCAGCTCCCGAGCAGGTTCTTCGCTTCTTCGACCACCCGGTCGGGGGTGAAGCCGAAGTATTTCTGGAGGTCCTTGAAGGGGGCCGATGCGCCGAAGGTGGTCATGCCGATCGCCACGCCTTCCTCGCCGATGTAGCGCTCCCAGCCGAAGGTCGAGGCCTGTTCGATCGAGATCCGCCGGGTGACCGAAGGCGGAAGGACCGAATCCCGGTACGCCTCGTCCTGGTTTTCGAAGATGTGCCAGGAAGGCAGCGAAACGACCCGGACCTTGACGCCCTCGATGGTCAGGGTTTCGTATGCCTCGAGTGCGATGTGGACCTCGGAGCCAGTCGCGATCAGGATCAGCTCCGGCTCGCCGTCACAGTCGGCGATCACGTACCCGCCCTTCGCCAGCCCGGAAGCGTCGGCGAACTTGCTGCGGTCGATCACCGGCACCTTCTGGCGGGTCAGGACCAGGGCGGTGGGATGTTCGGTGCGCGGCATGATCACCTTCCAGGCTTCGGCGACCTCGGCCGCGTCGGCAGGGCGGATCACGTCCAGGTTCGGCATCGCCCGGAGCGAGGCGAGCTGCTCGACCGGCTGATGGGTCGGGCCGTCCTCGCCGAGGCCGATCGAATCGTGAGTCAGCCAGTGGACGACCGGGATCTCCATCAGGGCCGAGAGCCGGATTGCCGGGCGGGCGTAGTCGGAGAAGATCAGGTAGGTCGACCAGACCGGCCTGAGCGAGGAGAGCGCCATGCCGTTCGAGGAGGCGGCGGATTCATGCTCGCGGACCCCGAGGTGAAGCATGTTGCCGGAGCGGTTTTCGGGATCGAAGACCCCGGAGACTTCTTCCTTCAGGCCGCTGGAGGCTGAACCGGTCAGGTCGGCCGAGCCACTGATCAGCCACGGCACCTTCGGTGCGATCGCCTGCAGCGTCTTCTGTGCGGCCGAGCGGGTCGCGACCTGCTCGCCGGCTTCAAAGGCGGGGATGTCGGCGTCCCAGCCGTCGGGCAGACCACCGGAAAGCATGGTCTCGATCAGGTTCTTCGTGTCTTCAGGAGCGCCGTCGAAGCGATCCTTCCAGGCGGCCGAAAGCTCGGCTCCGCGCTTGCCGACGCCGTTGTTCCAGGTGTCGTAGACACCATCGGGAACCAGGAAGTGGGCATCGACCGGCCAGCCGTAGACCTCCTTGGTCAGCTTCGTCTCCTCGGCCCCGAGCGGGTTGCCGTGAACGTCGGCGGTGTCCACCTTGTTCGGCGACCCGTAGCCGATGTGGCTGTGGATCAGGATGAAGGTCGGCTTTTCCTTCTCGGCCTTGAAGCTGTCGAGGGCGGCGCCGATCTCATCGAGGTCGTTGGCGTCATTTACGTGGTGGACGTTCCAGCCGTTGGCGACGAAGCGAGCCTCGACGTCCTCGGTGAAGGCCAGATCGGTCGAACCGTCGATCGTGATCCGGTTCGAGTCATAGATCCAGCAGAGGTTGTGGAGCTGCTGGTGACCGGCCAGGGAGGCGGCCTCCTGCGAGACACCCTCCATCAGGTCGCCGTCACCACAGATCGTGTAGACGTCGTAATCGAAAAGCTCTTCACCGAAAGCGGCACGCTTCCAGAGCCCGGCGATCGCCATGCCGACCGAGGTGGCGACACCCTGGCCGAGCGGGCCGGTGGTCGTCTCGACACCGGTGGTCAGGTGCGACTCCGGGTGACCGGGGGTGGAGGAGCCGAGCTGGCGGAAGTTCTCGATGTCCTCGAGGGTGACCGAAAGACGATCGGAAATCGTGCCGTCGTGCTCGACCTTCTTGACCCCGGCGAGGTGCAGGACCGAGTAGATCAGCATCGAAGCGTGACCGGCCGAAAGCACGAAGCGGTCACGGTTCGGCCAGTGCGGATCGGCCGGGTCGTAGCGGAGGTAGTCCTGCCAGATCTTGTAGGCCAGCGGGGCCAGGGCCATCGCGGTGCCGGGGTGGCCTGAGTTGGCCTTGTCGATCGCATCGATCGAAAGCGTCCGGATGGTGTTGATTGCCAGGAGCTCGGGAGACTGGGAAGCGAGGGAGTCGGTCACGCCCGCAATCCTACGGAAAACCGCTTCAGGCCAGAGAACAGGAAATACGGATTTTGCGTGAATGCGCCGGGGGCGCGTCGGCGCTGCGCTCAGTACTGGCCGCTGGGCTCGCCGAGCCCGTGCGAACCGCTGGCGCCGAGCGAGGTCGCTTTGTCCACCTCGGTCACCACTTCCTGCGGATCGGCGACCCCGTGAAAGCAGAAAAGGTTGTCCTGGTCGGTTGCGGCGGTGTCGAAGTCGACGTCGCCGACCCTCAGCATCCGCTGGAACACGGTCTGGTTGTAGCTGACGTTCTGGACCCGCTCGAGCCTGGTCTCCTGGATGTCGCGGGCGAAGATGCCCCGCTTGATGTTCAACCGGCGGTTGGTGATCGTGTAGACGGTCGCCATCCGTTTGATGAAACCGATCAGCACGGAAAGTCCGAGCGCGATCAGGACGATGATGAAGACCGTTGCGAAACCCTCGCCGAGCAATTTCGCGATGACCGCGACGATCAGGCCGATCAAAAGGCCCTTCAGGTAGAAGGCGAGAATCGAACGCCAGGACGGGTGGCCCTGGAAAATAATCTGCTCGCCGGGACTGGGTTGAAAAGCCACGGCGCGAGCATATTCGACCGGAGCGGATATGTGTGAAAGCCGGCCGGTCTGGCGTCGCTCGTCCGTTCGCCCGCGTAACCTCGACCGGTGTCCATCGCCAGGGTCGAGCCGCTGACGACGGCCCGCGCTCTGCGGGGCCCCTTCGACTACCTGATTCCGGAAAGGCTGGAGGGGATCGGCGCGGGCACGGTGCTGGAAGTGCCTTTCGGCCGGCGCCGCATCACCGGTGTGGTGGTGGAGGTGGCGGAGACCTCCGAGGTGCCGCCCGGGAAGCTGGCCGAGCCGATCCGGGTCCTGGGATCCGGCACCAATCCGGATCTGATCGAGCTCGGCCGCTGGATCGCCTCCGAGTACTGCTCGACCCCGGCCCGCGGACTCGGCCTGGTGCTGCCGCCCGGCACCGGTACCGGCGGTGAACGGACCCGCTTCCGGGTCGAGAAACTGAACTCGATCACCGAGGCGGGCCGGGAAGCACTGGACGGTGGCGCCCGCCTCGGCTCCAAACAGAAGCTGGCCCTTCAGCAACTGCTCGAGGGTGACCTGAACGGCCGCCAGCTGGCCGCCCGGGCGGGCATAGATTCCGCGACCCTCAAGCGCCTTGAGGAACGGGGCCTGATTGAGAGGCAGCAGGTTCACGTGCGGCGACGGCCCGACGGGGCCGGGGTCGGCAGCGCGGCGACCAGCGCCCCCGACCTGACCGGGGCACAGGCGGCCGCGGTCGCCAGGCTGGTCGCAAACCTTGATCAACCTTCCGCCGGGGAGGGAGTGTTGCTGAACGGGGTGACCGGTTCCGGCAAGACCGAGGTCTACCTCGCCGTGGTCGAGGAGGTTCTGGCCCGGGGCCGGACCGCGATCGTGCTGGTGCCGGAAATCGGCCTGACCCCGCAGGCCGTAGGCCGCTTCCAGGCCCGGCTCGGTGACCGGGTCGCGGTCCTTCACTCCGCCCTCACCGCCGGCCAGCGCTTTGACGAGTGGCAGCGCCTGAAGGCGGGCGACGCCACCGTCTGCGTCGGCCCGCGGTCGGCCGTCTTCGCTCCGCTGGAGAACCTTGGCCTGATCGTGATCGACGAGGAACACGATCCCTCTTACAAGCAGGAAGGCGACCCCCGTTACGACGCCCGCGAGGTGGCCCGCAAGCGGGCGCTCGACACGGGTTCCCTGCTAGTGCTCGGCACCGCCACCCCCCGGCCCGAGAGCTGGGATCGCCTGGTCCGGATCGACCTGCCGGACCGGGTCGACGGCCAGGCGATGCCGCCGGTCGAGCTGGTCGACATGCGGGAGGCGGACCCTCGGCAGGGTCCGATCCACCGCCGCACCTGGGAAGCCCTGGCCGAGGTGAGGGAGAAGGGCGAGAAGGCGATCGTGATGATCAACCGCCGGGGCTTTGCGCCCTGGCTTACCTGCCAGACCTGCGGGCACCATTGGGGCTGCCCGAACTGTGATGTCTCGCTGATCGTCCATCGGGAGTCGGACCAGCTGATCTGCCACCACTGCAATCACGCCGAACCGCTGCCCCGGCGCTGCCCCGACTGCGGCGGGACGACGCTCTCGCAGACCGGGGCCGGGACCCAGCGGATCGAACGGCTGCTGGCCGAGGAGCTGGCTCCGATGCCGGTCTTTCGCCTTGACGCCGACACCAGCGCCGGTCCGGGTGGCCACGCGACGATCCTCAGTGCCTTCGACCAGGAGGAGAGTGCGATTCTGGTCGGCACCCAGATGGTCGCCAAGGGGCACGACTTCCCCGAAGTGACCCTCGCCGCGATCCTCGACGCCGATGCCACCCTCCGCTTCCCCGACTTCCGGGCCGAGGAGAGAACCTTTTCGCTGGTCACCCAGCTGGCCGGCCGCAGTGGTCGCAGCCGGACCGGGGGGAAGGTGATCGTTCAGACGCTGGCTCCGGGCAGCCCCTCGATAAGCCACGCCGCGACCCATGATTCCGCCGGCTTTCTGGCCGGCGAGCTCGATCGACGCCGCGAACTGGGCTATCCGCCGTTTTCCCATCTGATCCGCATCCAGCTCGCGGCCGAAGCCGAGCCGGATGTGGAGCGGGCCGCGAACCTGGTTGCCGCCCGCCTCGACGACGCCCTTCCCGCCGGAGCGGAAATGCTCGGCCCGGCCCCGATGTTCCGGGCACGAAACCGCTACCGCCGCCGCCTCCTGGTCCGCTCAACGACCAGAGCCGAATCGATCGCGGCGGTCCACAGCACAATCGAGGAACTGCTCGCCGACAAATCCTTGAGGAAGATCACGCTGGCAATCGACGTCGATCCCCAGTGATCAGGCGCAGCAGGCAGGCTCGCCCCTTGACGGGGGTTTCCACGGCTCCTGCGCGATTCCGGGCGTCGGTAGACTCGGCGACGATGGCTTCCGAAGATGAAACCGCCACCCTGAGCGACGAAGCGGCCGCATATGCCGAGGGCATGGAGCGGGCCGAAGAGGCGCTGGCCGAGGCCGGCGCCGATGGGGCTGCCGGGGAAGAAGTGGAAGTCGAGCCGGAGGGCGGCGAAGAGCCGGTCCGTCACTACGACGAAGAGACGCTTCGCCGGCGCGAGGCTGCGCTGGCCCGAATCGTCCAGTACGGCGACCCGATGCTGAAGAGCCGCTCCTCGGAGGTGACCGACTTCGACCAGGCCCTGACCGACGAGATCGAGCGGATGTTCGAGTTGATGAAGGACGGTCTCGGGGTCGGACTGGCGGCGCCACAGGCCGGCAAGCTGCGCCGGTTGCTCGTCTTCCAGACCAATGCCGACGCGGAGCCGCAGGAACTCGTCAACCCCGCCATCGAATGGCTTTCCGACGAGACCGAGGTTGCGGCCGAAGGTTGCCTGAGCATTCCCCGGGTGATCGTCGAGGTGGACCGCCCGCTGTATGCCAGGGTCCGTGGCCAGGACCGGAACGGCGCCGAAGTGCTGATCGAGGCTTCCGGACACGAGGCCCGGGTGCTGCAGCACGAAATCGATCACCTCGACGGCATCCTGATCCTCGATCGCACCGAGAAGAAGCAGCGCAAGGGCGCGATGAAGGCCCTGCGGCGGGGCGAGAGCTACTCGCCCCACGACGACGACTGAAGCGAATGGCCGGCGTCTTTCTCGGTACCTCTGAATTCGCAGGAACGGTGCTGGACATCCTGGCCGCCTCGGACCAGCGGCCGGAGCTTGTGGTCACCCTGCCGGACCGGCGTCGCGGCAGGGGTCGCCGGGAACAGGCTTCTCCCGTCGCCGACAAGGCCGCAGCCCTCGGCATCGAAGTCCTGAAGAGCGGCAACGTCAACGAGGGTGAAGACCTCGGGCGAATCCTCGAAGTCGGTGGCGGGTGGGCGTCGATCTGTGCCTTCGGCCAGCTGATCAAGGAGCCCCTGCTGACCGAGTTGCCGATGCTGAACGTCCATCCTTCGCTGCTTCCGCGCTGGCGGGGGGCGGCCCCGGTCGAACGGGCGATCATGGAGGGCGACGAGGTGACCGGGGTCTGTGTGATGCGCCTGGTCGCCGGCCTCGATTCGGGGCCGGTGGCGATGCGGGAAGTCACGGCGATCGGCCAGGACGAAGATTTCGGTTCCCTCTCGGCCCGGCTCGCGGAGATCGGCGGGAGACTGCTGGTGGCGGCTCTCGACGGTGCCGGCCGCGGGGAAATCGAGTGGCAGGAGCAGGGCGAGGATGGCCTGACCTACGCCGAAAAGATCACCGCCGGGGATCGTGAAGTGAAGACTTCCGGAACCGCACGCGAGGTCCACAATCAGGTCCGCGGCCTGACCCCGCACATCGGTGCCTGGTTCGCGCTCGAAGGCGATGACCGGCTCGGTATCCGCCGCACTGCGGTCCTCGATGAGGGGCCGGCGGCCGGTGAACTGGTCTCAGCCGGGGGCTGGCCGGTGCTGGGTTGCGCCGAAGGTGCGGTTCGCCTGGAAAGGGTCCAGCCGCCGGGCAAGAAGGAAATGGACGGCGACGCCTGGCTCCGGGGCAGCGGACAGGGCGTGCCGGGCAGCCCCGGAAAGCCGTGAGCCTGGTCACCCCCGAGCGGCAGGTTGCCTTCGACGTCCTCCGCCGGACTTTCGAGCGGGAAGAACACACCGAAGTCGCCTTCCGGGAGGAAGCCGCGGCCCGGGAACTGACGGGCCGAAACCGCGCCCAGGCACAGCGGCTCTCCTACGGCGCGGTTCAGCGTCGCGGCACCTCGGACTGGGTCATATCGAGCTTCATGAAGCAGAAGTCCAGGCGACCCGACCCGGCCGTTGCTGCCGCGCTCCGGCTGGGAATCTTCGAATTGCTCTTCTCCGACGGGACCCCCGATCACGCCGCCGTCGATCAGGCGGTCAGCCTGGTCCGGGCGGCGGGGGCCGACCACGCAGCCGGGTTCGCCAACGCCCTGCTGCGTCGCACCCTGCGCGAACGCGATTCCCTGACGGAGAAACTGGCTGATGATTCAACCCCCGGGAAGGCGGCGATCGCCCACTCGATCCCGGACTGGCTGGCACGGCTCTGGTGGGAGGAGCTCGGACCCGACCGGGCCCGCGCCCTGATGGCAGCCTCGAACCGGCCCTCCGAACGGGCGGTCCGGGTAAACACGGCCCGGACCACGGTCGAGGAAGCGATCAATCGGCTTTCCGGACCCGACCTGGAGCTGGTTCCGTCCGAAGGGCCCTGGCCACTCGCGCCACCGGAATTGCTGGTCGCCCGGGGCAGCCTTGCCGCGATCGAGGAAGCCGCGCAGGAGGGACTCGTCGTTTCCCAGGCCCGCGGCTCGGCGGCCGTGGTCGAGGTGCTGGATCCGCTGCCGGAGGAACGCATCCTCGACCTCTGTGCGGGCCCCGGGATCAAGACCGGTCAGATCGCCGCCCGGGTGGGGCGAGCCGGGAACATGGTGTCGGTCGAGCCGGATGAAGAGCGGGCCCATGAGGTCGCGGCCCAGCTCGAGCGCCTCGGCTTCCATCACGGGCTCGTGGTCGAAGTGGACGCCAGGCACGGCGAGATCATGAGCGGCTTCGACCGGGTTCTGGTCGACGCACCGTGCTCCGACCTCGGCGCGCTCGCTTCCCGGCCGGATGCCCGCTGGCGGAAGTCCCCGGCCCTGATCGAAAGGGTGGCGGAGCTCCAGGGCGAGATTCTCGATCGAGGGGCCGGCTTTCTCCGCGAGGGCGGAAGTCTCGTCTACTCGACCTGCACGATCTCGAAACGCGAAAACAGCGATCAGGCCCTTGCCCTGGCGAAAGAGCATGGCCTCACGATCGATGATCTCGGGGGACGCGCCCCGCAACTGGCGGACCCGCACGACTCCCGCTTCCTCCAGCTGATGCCGGATCGCGACCACACGACCGGCTTCTTCATCGCCCGCTTCGTTTCCGGGGGCGATTGACCACCGGATCCGTGGCCGAACGCCCCCGGAAGTCCGGCGGCGTTCGTGCCAGCCCGTTCCGGGGGCGATCACCCACCTTTTCGGTGGCCAAACGCCCCCGGAACGGGGAGGCGCGCCGAGTTTCCGACCGGTCCGGGATAATCGCCCCATGGCGACCGAGTCAGAGAAGACAACAGTCGACCGCCGTCCGGCCTGTCCGGGCTGCGGGGAACCCTGGTTGCGACCGACCCAGCTTCCCGGCCGGTTCCGCTGTGTGTACTGCCTTTCCCGCTACGAACTGGTTTCCCAGTGCCCGAACTGCGGTGAACATCAGACGATCGCCAGAATGAGCACCACCGAGGACATGAGCTGCCAGAGCTGCGGCGCCTCGATGCTTCAGCCAATCTGAACCCTGACCGGATCCCAGGATGACCAATCAGCCCCGCAACTCCGAAACCCCCGTGCCCGAAGCTTTCCAGGGCATCCGCATCGCTCCTTCGATCCTCTCCGCCGACTTCGGCCGGCTGGGCTCGCAGATCGCCGAGATCATGGACGCCGGCGCCAGGGTCATTCACTTCGACGTGATGGACGGCCAGTTCGTCCCGCCGATCACGATCGGCCCGCTGGTGCTTTCCGGCATCGCCGATCAGGTCCATGACGCCGGCGGGGTGGTTGACGTCCACCTGATGATCGAGGATCCGGACCGTCAGTTCGAGGACTTCGCCAGGGCCGGGGCGGATTCGATCATCTTCCATGAGGAAGCGACCCCGCATGCCCACCGCTGCTGCCACGCGATTCGCGAGTTGGGCTGCCTGGCCGGCGTCGCGATCAACCCCGGCACTCCGGTCGAAACGGTTTCCGAGCTGAAGGGAATGGTCGACGAGATCCTGGTCATGACCGTGAACCCCGGCTGGGGCGGCCAGCCCTTCATCGAAACCTCGCCGGACAAGGTCAGGCGAATGCGCTCGCTGATCGGTGATGACGTCCTGATCGAGGTTGACGGCGGGATCGGCACCGGGACCGCCGGAACGATGGCCGCGGCCGGCGCGACCCTGATGGTCGCCGGCTCGGCGATCTTCGGTTCCGACGACCCGGCTCAGGCTTACCGCGACATTCACGCTGCCGCGGAATCCGGTGCCTGAGTCCTTCGGGGCTCGACCGCTCAGATCAGCGTTGAAGTTATTCGCACATGGAGCGAATAACTTCAAGACTGATTGAGGCGACCTAGGTCGAGGTGTCTTCGAGGCCGGCGAGTCTGGCCTCGATCGCCTCGGATGAGCCTTCGAGAGGCACGTCCGCTTCGACGCCCTTCGGCCGGAAGTAGATGAAGGTCAGCAGGCTGAGCAGGAGCAGGGCGGTCAGGGCGAAGCCGATCTCGACCCGCAGGTTGCCATCGCTGATGAACGGGAGGATCGTCCAGATGATGAAGAAGACCGCACAGGAGATCCAGCGGATCGAGGAACGCCGGGCCTGGCCCTGGGCGAGGCATGCCTGGTTGACCGTGACCGCGGCCAGGTACAGGCCCATGCCGGCGGTGACCAGCATCAGGCCCAGCCGGTCATAGGTGAACTTGTCCGAGAAGGCGATCTGCATCAGCTTCGGGCCGGCGATCATCACCACGACCGCGGTCAGCGCGGTGAAGGCGGCGATTCCGAGCAGCACCATCCGGACCGAGTGGTGGAACTCCTTCTCCGAGTTCGGATCCGAGCTGTGGTGCAGCGCGGTCAGGTGGGGGAGGATCGAAGTCGAAACGGCCTGAAAGAGCTGCAGCGGGGCCCGGGCGATCATCAGGACGTTGAAGATGTAGCCGGCCGCGGCCACTCCTTCGACCGCCCTGACCACCAGCGGGCCGGCGTTGAGAAAGACCTGCTCGCTGAACATGATCAGGAAGACCGAGCCGACGAAGCCGGCGCCGTGTGAAAGCGAGAACTCCTCCCGGGCCTCGGCGACCTCGGCGTCGAAGTCCTCTGGCGCTGTGCCGCGCTGCTCGGCAACCCGGGCCCGCTCCTCGGCCTCGCGCCGGCTGCGCCGCGTGATCGCCGAAGGCACCACCATCAGGCTGAGCAGGGGGGCGGCGACGATGCCCATCGCGACCCAGGACTGGCCGGAAAGCAGCCCGAAGGCGACCAGCAGGGCGAATAGCGTGCGGAAGACCGACTCGGAGAGGATCAGGGTCGTGAAGAGTCCGAACTGCTGGTGGCCGGCCAGATAGCCCCGGGCGAAGTAGCTGGCGGCATAGAAGAGGACCGAGGAGAAGAAGACCCAGTAGAGCGTTTCGTTGCCGGCGAGCAGCCCGTCCTCGAGCGGTTTCTTCAGGATCAGGGCGGTGATCGCGAAGCCGATCGCCAGGCAGATCTGGATCTTCGCCGCGACCCGGACCGGACCGACGTCGGTCTCGCCCCGTTCGATGTGTTCCGAGATGTGCCGGGAGAGCAGCTGGTCAACCGGGCGGTAGAGAGTCGACACGGTGATGAAGACCGCGGACCAGAGCACGGTGATCTCGCCGTAGGCGTCCTTGCTCAGGTCATGGGAAGCGATCAGGAAGTAGGCGTAGGTGAAGATGCCGGTGAGGCCGACCCCGATCGTGAGCAGCCCGACGGACCGGCCGTAGGCACGGGTCGAAGATTCGGTTTTCTCCGGGGAATCGCTCAAGTGATTACTGGACGGCGCTTCGGTCACGAGGGGGATCGAGTCGATGGCTCGGCTCGACTTCGAGCTCAAGCTCGATCCGGCGGACCCTTTCATAGACGCGCTGGGTCATGACCCGCTGGCCGGCCAGCAGATCACCGATGATGCCGAGCGCGAAGAGCTGGATCGAGACGATGAAGAGCACCGCACCGAGCAGCAGCGACTGGATGTGACCGTCGCGGTCGCCGTTCACGATCCAGTCGATCAGGAACGGCATCCAGGCCGCGATGGCGGCTACGGCGGCGATCAAGCCGAGCAGCGAAAAGACCTTGAGCGGCTCGTAGCGGGTGTAGATCCGGAGGATCGCCAGGCCGTTGCGGCGCACATAGGCGGAAGTCGAACCGAACAGGCGGGACTCGCGGGTCTTCTCGTTGGTCGAGATCGTGACCTCGCCGACCGCGACGTTCCCCTTGCCGGCCTGGATCAGGCTTTCGAGCGTGTAGGTGAAGTTGTCGACGACCAGCAGCTGAAGTGCCGCTTCCCGGTTGTAGGCGCGAAAACCGGAAGTCGTATCGGTGACCTCGGTGTTGGAAAGCTGGCGCACGACCCAGCTGCCGAACTTCTGGAGAACCTTCTTGGCCGGTGAGAAGTGATCGATCTCGGCCACTTTGCGGTCCCCGACCACCATCTCGGCATCACCGGCCAGGATCGGCGCGACCAGCTTCGGAATGTCGCTTCCGGAGTACTGGTTGTCGGCGTCGGTGTTGACGACGATGTCGGCCCCGAGCTTGAGGCAGGCATCAAGTCCGGACTGGAAACCGGTTGCCAGACCGCGGTTGTTGGGCAGCTTGACGATGTGGTCGACGCCGCATTGCCGGGCGACTTCGATCGTCCGGTCGGTTGAGCCGTCATCGATGACCAGGGTCTCGATTTCATCCACGCCTTCGATCTCGCGCGGCAGGTCCGCGAGAGTTGCAGGCAGGGTCTCCTCCTCGTTGAGGCAGGGGATCTGGATGATTACCTTCATTAGGCTGAGGATTCTCCCATGCCTGCCGCTCAACCCACCTCCGAGGCCGACTACTGGCAAAGGGCCATCCAACTGGCCGAACACGGCCTCGGCTGGACCAGCCCCAATCCGGCGGTCGGTGCGGTGCTGGTCAAGGACGGCCGGGTGATCGGTGAAGGCTGGCATCGCCGCCACGGGGAGCTCCACGCCGAACGGGAGGCATTGGCTGATGCGGAAAGGCGCGGCAACGACCCGGCCGGCGCCACGATCTTCGTGACCCTCGAACCCTGCGCTCACACCGGCAGCCAGCCGCCCTGCGCCGACGGGCTGATTGAGGCCGGGGTAGGCGAGGTGGTGATCGCCGCCGGGGACCCGACCGAAAAGACCCGGGGCGTCGGCCCGGCCCGGCTCGAAGACGCCGGGATCCGGGTCCGCTGGGCCGAAGGGCCGGCGGCCGACGCGGCGCTCGCCCTGATTCAGGACTTTCGCAAGCGGGCCCTGACCGGCAAACCCCTGGTCACCTTGAAGATGGCGATGAGCCTCGACGGCAAGGTCGCGACCCGGACCGGGGACTCAAAATGGATTTCCGGCGAAGAGAGCCGGGCACTCGTTCACCGCTGGCGGGCCGAGATGGACGCGGTGGCGGTCGGCTCCGGCACCTTGACCGCCGACGACCCGAGACTGACCGCCCGCCACACCGACGGCGAACCGGTCCGGCAGCCGGCGAGGGTGATCTTTGACTCTGGGCTGCTCATCACGACCGGGGCAGCCCTCTTCGCCGATATCGACGAGGCGCCGCTCTTGATCATTGCCGGTCCCGATCCGGACCCCGACCGGCTGGCCGCGTTGGAAACGGCCGGAGCCGAAGTGATCCCGGTGGTGGGTGAAGGTTCCGGGGCCCGGTTTGCCGCGGCGATGGAAGCGCTGGGCGAGCGAGGGATCGGTTCGCTCCTGCTGGAAGGTGGCCCGCGCCTCGCCGGGGCGGCGCTCACCGCCGGTGAAGTCGACCGGACCGAGATCTTCATCGCGCCCCTGATTCTCGGCGGCGGACGCCCGGCTACCGAGGGTTCCGGACCGGAACTGATGGAAGGTGCGACCCGAGTGCCGAAGATGCGCGTGAGCCGGGTCGGGCAAGATGTGCTCATGTCTTCGACGATCAGGACCTGGTGATGTTCTCCGGACTGGTGCAGGACCTCGGTGAGGTCAAGTCCATCGACCTTTCATCCGAAGGGGCCCGGATCAGCGTCGCCACCACGCTGGCCGGGGAGATCGGCCTCGGCGATTCGGTCGCCGTCAACGGCTGCTGCCTGACCGCGACTGCGGTCGATGCGGGCGGCTTCACCGCCGACGCGATGCAGCAGACGCTTGACCTGACTTCGATCGGCGGGCTCGAAGCCGGTTCACCGGTGAATCTCGAACTGGCCCTCAAGGCGAGCGACCGGCTCGGCGGCCACATCGTCCAGGGTCACGTCGACGGCACCGCGGGCGTGATCGGCCGCGAGCAGGACGGCTTCTCGCTGCGACTCAGGATTTCACTGCCGGCGGAACTTTCGCGTTACGTGATCCCGCAGGGTTCGATCACGATCGAGGGCGTCAGCCTCACCGTCGCCGACTGCGGCGAGGACTGGGCCGAGGTGGCGCTGATCCCCGAAACCCGGGAGCGCACCAACCTCGGAACGCTTCAGATCGGCACAACCGTCAACATCGAGTGTGACGTAATCGCCAAATACGTCGAGCGCATGGTGTCACCATATGCACCAGGGTCCGAAAGCCACACGGACCGTTGAGAAACCAAAAGGAAAGTCTGAACAAAGCATGGCTACCGAAGAAGGGCGCGGCAGCGTGAGTACCACTGAAGCGACTCCGTTCGCCACGATCGAAGAGGCCCTGGAGGAGATCAGGGCCGGCCGGATGATCATCGTCACCGATGACGAGGACCGCGAAAACGAAGGCGACCTCGTGATGGCCGCCCAGTTCGCGACTCCCGAAGCGATCAACTTCATGGCCAAGGAAGGGCGGGGGCTGATCTGCCTTTCACTCACCGCCCAGCGCTGCGACCAGCTCGGCCTGCGCCTGATGACCGCCAAGAACGAGGCGCCGCTGGAAACCGCCTTCACCGTTTCGATCGAAGCGGCCGAAGGCGTGACAACCGGCATCTCCGCCCACGACCGGGCCCACACGGTCCAGGTCGCGATCGACCCCGACGCGACTCCGCGGGACATCGTCGTCCCCGGACATGTATTCCCGCTCAAAGCCAAGGACGGTGGCGTGCTGGAGCGAACCGGCCACACCGAGGCCGCGGTCGATCTCGCCCGCCTGGCCGGTGTTTCCCCGGCCGGCGTGATCTGCGAGGTGATGAACGAGGACGGCACCATGGCCCGGGTCGACGACCTGGTCGGCTACGCCGAAAAGCACGGCCTCAAGATGGTCACGATCGCCGACCTGATCGCCTACCGGCGCGAGAACGAGAAACTGGTGGAACGGGTCGTCTCGACCGCGCTGCCGACCAGTTTCGGTGACTTCCGCGCAGTCGGTTTCCGCTCCCTGGTCGACGACAAGCATCACGTCGCAATGGTCAAGGGTGAGATCGACACCGGCGAGCCCGCCCTGGTCCGGGTGCATTCGGAATGCCTGACCGGCGACGTCTTCCACAGCATGCGCTGTGACTGCGGCGAGCAGCTCGCGGCGGCGATGGCGATGATCGAGGACGAAGGCCGCGGCGTGCTGCTCTACCTCTCGCAGGAAGGCCGCGGGATCGGCCTTTTGAACAAGCTGCGGGCCTACAAGCTCCAGGAGGAAGGGCTCGACACGGTTGATGCCAACCTCAAGCTCGGTTTGCCGGCCGACCTGCGGGACTACGGCATCGGTGCCCAGATCCTGCGGGATCTCGGCCTGACCAAGATCAAGATCCTGACCAACAACCCGAAGAAGATCATCGGCCTCGAAGGCCACGGGCTCGAGGTCACCGAGCAGATCAAGATCGAGGCCCCGCCAAACACCCACAACGAGAGTTACCTGCGGACCAAGCGGGACAAGATGGGTCACATCCTCCACCATCAGGGTCTTGCCCTTGACGAGGAAATGATCCTCGACGAGCAGATCCACGACAGCGAGAAGGCGACCGAAGCCGAAGGCGGCCGGGGTGCCTGAACCCGAATTCACAGGACGGTTCTGTGTGGTGGTCGGCAATTTCTACACGGACCTCGCCGACCGTCTGGTCGGTGGCGCGAAGGAAGAATTCGCGAGGGACGGGATCTCCGACGCCGAGATCGACGTCTATGAGGTTCCCGGCGCTTTCGAACTGCCCCTTGCCGCGGGCTACGCGGCCCGTTCCGGCCGCTACGACGGAGTCGCCTGCCTCGGCGCGGTGATCCGTGGCGAGACCGACCACTACGACTTCGTCTGCAACGAGGCGGCCCGCGGGATCCAGAACGTCCAGCTCGAAACCGGCGTGCCATGCGGTTTCGGCGTGCTCACCGTCGACAACATGGAACAGGCCCTGGCCCGGGCCGGGGGCGGCGGAAAGCGCGATTCCGGTGCCAACGCGGCCCGCGCCGTGCTGCGAATGAACGAGATCCGCAGGGAGCTTTCGGCCTGACCAAGCCGGATTCCGGCCGGCGGTGGGCCACGAGGCCGCCCGCTCGTCGAATCGGCTAGGATGCTCCGTCCCATGGCACGCGTATGTCACAACTGCGGTAAGGGTCCGGGCTTCGGAAATTCCCGGAGTCACTCGATGGTCGCCACCCGGCGCCGCTTCGACCCGAACCTCCAGAAGGTCCGCATCCTCGAGGGAGGCGCCAAGAAGCGCGTCCTGGTTTGTACTCGTTGCCTGAAGGCCAACAAGGTCACGAAGTCCGCCTGAATCACCGTTGTGGTGACGCCGCGGGATCGGGCGGGCATCACCGGGAAGCGGCAAACACCTC
>ERZ724521.77-NODE-77-length-36394-cov-5.203831_pt1 | contig 36394 bp, 30 predicted proteins | sample MGYA00376054_ERZ724521 | MGnify/ENA primary metagenome ERZ724521 (study PRJEB28724, sample SAMN07190883) | activated sludge metagenome | isolation source: activated sludge of sewage treatment plant in Hong Hong | place: Hong Kong | collected 2016-03-17 ... | reverse complement strand
TCCCGCTTGTATTCCCCAATCTCCCGCACGGCTTGCATCCGAACGGCCAGTAACTCCAACAATTCATCATCGATCCGGTCGATTCGCTTCCGCAGATCATCGAGAACATGACGTACCACCGCATCATCGGTGGTCGGTTTGCGGAAAACAAGCCCGGCTATCAACGTCCTGAAGCCGTCGGGAGTCAACTGCTGTTCAGGGTCACTCAGGGCATTCGCCGGATCAGGATGAACCTCCACCATCAGTCCGTTGAATCCAAGGTCAATGGCCGTCTGCGCAACACCCGCAATCAATGCACGATCTCCGCATATATGGCTGGGATCGTTCAGGATGGGTAAAGTGGGTATACGCCGCTTCAACTCCAGCGGCAAAGACCAGAGCGGCGCATTCCGATAACGGGATTTTTCATACGTATGGAATCCCCGGTGGATGGCAGCAAGCCGATGGATGCCGGCCTGATCCAATCGCTCCAGCGCACCGATCCACAATTCCAGGTCAGGATGAACCGGATTCTTTACCATCACCGGTATGTCGACGCCTCGCAAAGCCTCACAGATTTCCTGAACCAGAAATGGATTCACCGTCGTTCGTGCACCGATCCATAACACATCGATTCCGGCCGTCAAGGCCTCACCAACGTGAAATGGACTGGCAACCTCCACCATCACCGGCATCCCTACCGAGATCCCGGCATCCTTCAACCAGGTAAGCGCTTCCGATCCGATTCCCTGAAAACTGCCCGGACGGGTACGCGGTTTCCAAATGCCTCCGCGAAGCATCCCTACACCCGAGCCGGCTAATGCCTGGGCAATCGCGTTGATCTGAGTGGGTGATTCAACCCCACATGGGCCTCCGATCAAAAGCGGCTGTGCCAGACCAAGTCTCCAGTGCTCAATATCAGGAAGTTGCATAATTGCAGCCATTGCCGGATCAAAGATAACAAACAGGCCGTAAGCATTTTACCTGCCAGAAAAACAAACAAGTCGGTATTTGGTTGCATGATTTGCCGCATTGAAGAATCAGCGGGAATCGTGTAGGTTTGCCACTCGCTTATGAAGAATTCCATCGTTTCTTTCGACGATACCCAAACGGCATTTTCAGCCAAGTCGGATGCGGACCTCCGACGGGCTTACGGACTGTTTCGCCTCATCAGCTACAACTGGTTGGTCAGGATCAGTCCGCCGTTCGTGAATGCGGCCCTTGCCTTACACTTGCCTGTCAAAGGCATCATTCGCAGTACGATCTTCCGCCATTTCTGTGGTGGTGAAACGATTGAAGCCTGCGACGGTACCATCCGCTCCCTGGCACAATTCAGGATCGGCACCATTCTCGACTATTCTGTGGAAGGTAAAGAAAGCGAAGTGGATTTCGACCACGGTCTAGAACAGACTTTGGCTACGATCCGTCGTGCGAAAGGTGATCCCCATATTCCATTCTCGGTTTTCAAGCCCAGCGGCTTTGCCCGGTTCGCCTTACTTGAAAAGTTGAATGCGGGACAGACACTCTCCGAAGCGGAGCAGATGGAATTCACGCGTTTCCGGAAACGTGTGGAAACGATCTGTGAACTGGGAGCAGCGAACGGTGTACCCATTTTCGTTGATGCCGAAGAGAGTTGGATCCAGGATGTTGTGGACCAGCTGGTACGGGAAATGATGATGCGCTTCAATAAGGAGCGTGTCATGATCTTCAATACCCTCCAGATGTACCGGCACGACAGGATCGACTATCTCCGTCAATCGCTTGAACACGCCAAAGTGAATGGATATAAAGCCGGCTTCAAACTGGTACGTGGCGCGTATATGGAAAAGGAACGGGAACGTGCCGAAAAAATGGGGTACCCCTCTCCGATCCAACCCGACAAGACCGCAACCGACCGTGATTATGATGCCGCGCTTCGCCTTTGCATGGAACGTATCGAGGATGTGGCGATCTGCGCCGGAACGCACAACGAAGCCAGCAGCTTGTTGTTGACTGAACTCATGCAGTCGAAAGGCCTGGCCACTGATCATCCGCACGTCTGGTTCTCTCAACTTTACGGAATGAGCGACCACATCAGCTTTAATCTTGCGAAAGCCGGCTACAACGTTTGCAAATACGTTCCATACGGACCATTGACCGCTGTACTTCCCTACCTCATTCGCAGAGCGCAGGAAAACACTTCGGTTGCCGGACAAACAGGCCGGGAACTTTCACTCATCATCCAGGAACGGAAACGAAGGAGAACCTGATGCGGCGATCAGATTCGGGCAGCCTGTAACAGGTCGAGATCCTTGTACGGCAGCTTGGACGCGTCAGCAACGTAGCGATTGGTGATCGATCCGCGGAACATATACACTCCCCGTCGAACGAGTTTGTCTTTCCACAGTAATTCATCCAGGCCTCCAACTTCGCCGGCATTGATCAGCATGGGCGTGAAAATGTTGGACAATGCCGTGGAAGCAGTTCTGCTGACACGGGAAGCTATGTTCGGTACGCAATAGTGGACGACACCATATTTCCGGAAAACAGGCTGTGAATGGTTCGTCACTTCGGAAGTTTCAAAACAACCGCCCTGGTCGATGCTCACGTCGACAATGACGGAACCCACCTGCATTTCGCTGACCATTTCATCGGTCACTACCACGGGAGTACGTCCTTCGCTGCTGCGTAATGCGCCAATGGCGACATCGGCATGCTTGAGCTCTTTGAGCAGGATGCTGGGCACTATGGTCGATGTGAAGATGCGATTCCCGAGGTGATTCTGGATCCGCCGGAGTCGCTGCACACTGTTGTCAAACACTTTTACGGTTGCTCCAAGACCCAAGGCGGCCCGGGCAGCATATTCGCCAACGGTTCCCGCACCGATGATGACCACTTCGGTAGGCGGGATACCGGCCACGCCACCCAGCAATTCGCCCTTCCCATTGAAAGCGTTGCTCATGTATTCGGCTGCGATCAGGATGCAGGCACTGCCGACGATTTCGCTCATCGCCTGGATGATCGGGTAAACTCCGGAATCGTCGTGCATGAACTCATAACCGATGGCCGTGATCTTTTTCGAAGAAAGCTTGCGAACATATTGTTCGTTCTGCATGCTCATCTGAAGAATGGATACGAGCGTCTGACGCGTTTTGAGAAGATCCAATTCCTTTTCAGATGGCGGAGCGACTTTCAAAACGACGTCGCACTGGAAGACCTCTTCCACGGAGTAAACAATGCGCGCGCCTGCTTCGCTAAAGTCGGAATCCTGGAAATTGGATGCGGCGCCCGCTCCGGCTTCGATGATGATCTCGTGTCCGTTCGCGGTTAGCTGAGCAACGGCTTCGGGCACCAGCGGAATGCGATTCTCCTGAAAGGAAGTTTCTTTTGGAATGCCGATGAGCAGTTTCTTCTCCTGCTTGTGCACCTCCACCATCGCCTCCTGGGGCATCAGCGCGGAGGCTGCAAGACGCGATATTCCGGAACGTGAATGTTCAGACATGGGAAAACTCGAATCGTCGATAACCGTCGACAACCGTGATTCGGACGTCGATCCTTGGATTTGGCAATAAATTTAGCACTTTTTCCGGCCATTCCAGCAGACACCATTGGCCACTTTCAAGGTATTCCTCCAAACCGATCTCGACTGCTTCTCGCTCCTGCTTCAGACGGTAGAAATCGAAATGATAGATCCTATTCCCGGAAGGTCCGGGGTACTCGTTGACGATGGAAAAGGTCGGACTGGTCACGGGTCCATGAACTCCCAAACCCGTGCAAAGACTTTTAATAAAGGTCGTCTTCCCGGCTCCCATTTCACCGTAAAAAGCAAGCACCCGAACATCACCGGCATAGCGGATCAATGCATCGGCGACTTCTCCCAGGCGGTCCAGGCTTATGCCTTCCAACACCATGCTTCTATACCTTAATGATTCGTTTCCAATCCGTCACTTGCAACACCCTGTCACAAAAGGAATATTCCTCGGCAATGTTATTGGAACAAACCACCAGGATCCGCCCTGCTCCATGCTCCTCGATCAGCTGTTGGTACCATCGGATACCTTCCCGATCAAGATTCGAACAAGGCTCGTCGAGCAGCAAAACATCCGTATCACTCAATACCGCCAGTGCGAGCCGGACCCGCTGCTTCATACCCGAAGAAAAGTACTTCACCACCTTATCGGCAGCATCCGACAAATTCGCGATCCGGATCACATCTTCCGGCATCAAACCGTTTCGGAGCTGTTTAAAGGAACAATGAAAAGCAATCGACTCGCGAAGCGTAAACTCTTCGATCAATTCCAGGTAAGGAGCCGCCATGGAGATACTCGGATAGACCAAATCAGGATCCACTAACTGGTCGTGTTGGAAATGCCGGACAGCGCCTTCCGTCGGTAGCACATATCCTGCGATCAGTTGCAAGAACGTGGATTTACCGGAGCCGTTCGGACCCATCACCGCGATGCGGTCTCCTGAACTTAGCGAGAGTTCTACGCCCCGAAAAATCCATTCCCGTAAATACCGCTTACCTGCCTTTTCTAAACTGATCCTGAACGCGCTCATCACTCATCACTCTGTGCGGCATACCCTTTCATCAGACCACGGCTGGACTTACGGATAAAATCAAGAATCAGTTTTCGCTCGGCGGATGCGGGAATGTCTTGTTCAACTGCCTCGATGGCGTGTGTAATGTTTAATCCGCTGACGAACACCTTGCGGTAGATCTCCTGTATCTGTGCGATCTGATCGTTGGAGAAGCCACGCCGCCGCAGGCCCAAGGCATTCACCCCGACATATGCCAGGGGTTCGTGAGCAGCTTTCACGAACGGCGGCACATCTTTTCGCACCAGGGATCCACCGGAAATCATCACATGCGATCCGATCTGTACGAATTGATGGATCGCCGACAGTCCGCCGATAATGGCATAATCATGAATCTCGATATGTCCAGCCAGCGTGACGCCGTTGGCCAGGATACAATGATCGCCGACAAAGCAGTCGTGCGCGATGTGGACGTAAGCCATCAGCAGATTGTGCGCACCGACCACCGTTTTTCCCGCCGCGGTGGTACCACGATTGATCGTGACATACTCCCGGATGGTCGTATGATCGCCAATCTCAGCAGTGGTCTTTTCGCCTGCGAACTTCAGGTCCTGCGGGACCGCGGAAATAACAGCGCCTGGGAATATTCGAACATGCTTTCCGATCCGTGCACCAGGGAAAATGGTGACGTTGCTTCCGATCCAGGTGCCCTCACCGATCTCGACATCCTCGTGGATGACGGTGAACGGATCGATCTTAACATCCTTGCCGATCTTCGCCTCCGGGTGGATCCAATTCAGTGCTTGCATAGGCTTCGGCTCGATGGCAGTGGCTTCGTTAGTTGGCCGGTTCATTTTTTCTTGTCTCGGCGCACGATTTGCGCCATCATCTCAGACTCCATCACCACTTTGTCGCCGACAAAGGCCTTTCCGCGCATATGACAGATGCCGCGCCGGATCGGGCTGATCAATTCAAGGTGAAAAAGTAACGTATCACCCGGCACCACCATATCGCGGAACTTGGTGTTATCGATCTTGATGAAATACGTGAGGTAGTTCTCCGGATCCGGGACCGTATTCAGCACTAAAATGCCTCCCACCTGGGCCATCGCTTCGATCTGGATCACGCCCGGCATGACCGGCGCACCGGGAAAATGTCCGGGAAAGAACCATTCGTTCATCGTAACGCTCTTCACCCCGACTACATGACGGTCGGAAAGTTCAAGGATCTTGTCGATGAAGAGGAACGGCGCACGGTGAGGCAGGAATTTCATGATGCCGTTCACGTCAAACATCGGCGGGACATTCGGGTCATACTTGGGCGGACGCTCCTTGAAACGCTCCCGCTTCATGATTTCCTTGATCTGTCGGGCAAAGGCGACGTTCGCGACGTGCCCCGGACGTGCAGCCAGGATGTGTCCCTTGATCGGGGCTCCGACGAGCGCGAGGTCACCAACAATATCCAACAGTTTATGTCGTGCCGGTTCGTTGATATAACGCAATTTCACGTTATCCAGAAAACCACGTTCGGCTTTTACGTTTTGCTTGTGAAAGACGCCGGCGAGATAATCAAGCTTCTCCTGCGGGATGGGCTTGTCCACCACTACGATCGCGTTATTGATGTCGCCGCCTTTGATCAGGTTGTGCTGCAGCAGCATCTCCAACTCATGGAGGAAAACGAACGTACGGCATCCTGCGATCTCTGACTTGAATTCGCGGACATTATAAAGCGAAGCATGCTGTGTGCCGAGGAGATCACTGTTATAATCCACCATCACCGTGATGCGATACTCATCACTCGGAACAGCCAGCATCTCCGTTTTGCGGGAAGGATCTTCGTAGGTCAGGTTCTCCTGCAATACAAAGTACTTCCGTTCGGCCGACTGCTCCACAATACCGACCCGCTCCAGCAGTTCGATGAACGGGAGCGAACTTCCGTCCAGGATCGGAATCTCCGGCCCGTCAACTTCCATGAGAGCGTTATCGATCTCCATTCCCACCAGCGCTGCAAGCACGTGTTCGATCGTACTGACCCGGGCCCCGTCCTTGACGAGCGTGGTCCCGCGTTCGGTATCCCCGACAAAATCGACATCCGCATCGATGACCGGTTTCCCGGGAAGATCAACACGACAGAACTTGTAGCCATGATGCTCCGGAGCCGGGCGAAATGTCAGGTTGACGCTTGCACCCGTATGCAATCCCACTCCGGAAATGGTAATGGAGTCTTTGATCGTCGTTTGAAAAACCGGAACACCCGCAGCAGGCTTGGCTACTGCAGTCTTCGGCGTAGCCTCTGCAATAATCTGATTTTCAGGCATCTGAAAAATGATTGGCCCCATGTCCGGGTAGGCGGACAAAGTTGGGGGTCGCCAAAATTAAAAAATAAATCCACAGTAAAAAGCCCGAATTCGGGCCAAAAACAGCTTAACCCATCAGCTGTTTTAGATCCACCAGCATTTGCTCCAACTCCTGGATCCTGCGTTCCAACTGAGGAAGCTTTCGGAAGACCACATAGGTTCGCTTGTAGTCGCCGATGTTAAAAGCGGGAGAACCCTGAACAATCTCACCCGGGGTTACGATACTGGAACCGATACCCGACTGGGCAGCGATCTTGACCTGATCCGCGATTGTGATATGTCCAACGATTCCAACCTGGCCACCGATCATACAATCGCGTCCAATCTTGGTTGACCCGGCAACTCCGGTTTGTGCAGCAATAACAGTATTCTCTCCTATCTCCACATTGTGGGCGATCTGAATAAGGTTATCCAACTTTGCGCCCTTGCGGATGATCGTTGATCCCAGGGTCGCACGATCGACCGTACTGTTAGCCCCGATCTCCACGTGGTCTTCGATGATCACATTGCCGATCTGGGCAACTTTCTGGTATTGGTTTTCCCGGTTCGGTGTAAATCCGAAACCATCGGCTCCTACGACCACTCCTGTATGCAACGTACAATCCTTCCCGATTACACAGTCGGAATAGACACGGGCACCGGCAAAAAGGGTGGTATTGTCGCCGATTACCACATTATCACCGATGTATACCTGCGGATAAATCTTGACGTTCTTTCCAATACGGGCATTGTTCCCCACATAGGCGAATGCACCGACATAACATCCTTCACCGATCGATGCGGTTGGTGCAAGGAACGAAGGTTGTTCGATGCCTTTCTTATCGCGTTGGAGCTGATTGTAGATCTCCAGCAATTTGACAAATGCCTGGTAGGCATCCGGTACGCGCAAAAGGGCAGGGATAACCGGTTGTACGGGTCGAAAATCCTGATTGACGATCGCCAGTGAAGCCTTCGTGGTGTAGAGGAAGGATTCGTACTTCGGGTTAGCTAAAAAAGTAAGAGAACCCGGAACACCTTCCTCGATCTTGCTCAGCTGATTTACCTTGATGCCGGGATCACCTTCCAGCGTCCCGTTCAGCAACTCACAGATCTGTTTTGCGGTAAATTCCATGGTCCGAATTGAGGTTCTAAGGTACGGCTAAAGTACAATAGCAGTCAATTGCTGTTTAGCTAACCACCTAAAAACGAGCGAAAAACAGGGATATTGGCGTGAAAAAATAAAATGACGATGAACCGACGGGAAAGGCTATCGGATCACTTCGGGAACAAGAGGTAATGCTTTTCCACGGTTGTGCTGAGTTCCTTAATATTCAGGGTGTCCGCCGCTTCCGCAATATCTTTCACGGTACCGTCCTTCAGGATGATATTGATCTTATCGCTGCTGGAATTATAGGCATTGTTGACGATGCTGCCGGTCTCCAGAAAATAGTGCATATCCCGCTCATCGACTGAAAACCGGTCCCGGATCCGTTCACTGATTTCCCGGATTTCAGACTCGGAGAATGGATCCTTTCTCAATACGATCTTGAACAGTCGCCGGTTGACCAGTCGGAAACACAATTCACGCAGAATGTAATCCGGGCCTTTGCTCCAGATCTTGACAGCTGTTGTGATATCACTGTCATCCAACTCCGCGAAAGCATCCAGCAAGTCGGGACGTTCGCGGAAATCATCCAGCGTAAACGAATTTCGCAGAAAGAGATCCAAGGCGGGTGTGGCGAACAAATGCTGCCCGGAGCGCACCAATTCCCCTGCCCGTTTCAGAATACTGATCAGCAATCTTTCCGCTCCTACTACGGTCTTGTGTAGATAAACCTGCCAGTACATCAGCCGACGGGCAACGATGAACTTTTCGATGCTGTAGATGCCCTTCTCTTCAATGGCCAGTTGGTCGTCTTGCACTTCCAGCATCTTGATGATTCGGTCATGGCTGATAACCCCCTCGCTTACACCGGTAAAAAAACTATCCCTGCTCAGGTAATCGAGGCGATCCATATCAAGTTGACTGGATACCAATTGGTGCAGAAATCGTTTGGGATATTGATCTCTGAAAATGGTAAGCGCCAATTGCAGCGATCCGTCGAAATCCCGGTTCAGGCGATCCATGAACAAGGAGGACAATTCCTCATGCCGGATCCCCGGAACGATGCTGTCTTCGAGCGCATGTGAAAACGGACCGTGCCCGATATCGTGGAGCAGTATCGCGATGGTGACAGCCTCCGCCTCCTCTGGCGTAATGAGATGCCCCTTCGACCGAAGTACCTCGACAGCCTCTCCCATCAGGTGCATGGCGCCCAGCGCATGATGGAACCGTGTATGCAATGCGCCAGGATAAACCAGGTGCGTCATGCCAAGTTGCCGGATCCGGCGCAACCGCTGGAAATATGGATGCTCGATCAACAGGAACACCCGCTCACTGGGGAGCCGAATGAATCCATAGATCGGGTCATTGACGATTTTTAACTGGTTGGCCACAGGCTATTGCATGGTTCTTGCGTGAACCGCGGCAAATATCGGTCTTTCCACGGGATTCATTTCTCTCTTCGGATTCAATTAAAGCGGAAACCTGCCGTTGATGAGCAGTCGGAAAGTTTTCCGGACGATTCCAAACCGAGATAATACTGAAATCCCCTCATGAGACCCACAGTTGCTACCTTTGACGCAGGCACCACCGCCCCCTTCCTCCCGCTGAATATGGACAAGATCCGAATACTCTGGGCCGACGATGAAATCGACCTCCTGAAACCCCACCTCCTCTTCCTTCAGGAAAAAGGCTACGATGTTACCACAGTAACCAACGGCGAGGATGCATTGGAGGCGGTCAGGAAGAGCGATTTCGCGATCGTATTTCTGGATGAGAACATGCCCGGTCTGTCGGGCCTCGAAACCCTTTCCCGACTCAAGAACATCCGGGCGGACGTACCGGTAATCATGATCACGAAAAGCGAAGAAGAGCACATCATGGAACAGGCGATCGGCAGCAAGATCGCCGACTACCTGATCAAACCGGTCAATCCCAACCAGATCCTGCTTGCACTGAAGAAGAACCTGGAAAACAAACGGCTGATCAGCGAAAAGACCACCTCCGACTACATGCAGGACTTTCGCCAGATCGGTATGTCCTTGAGCGATAAACTGAATTGGCAGGAATGGCAGGAGGTCTACCGGAAACTCGTATTCTGGGAACTTGAGTTGGAAAAATCCTCGGATCAGAGCATGTACGAGATTCTGACCTCTCAGAAGAATGAAGCCAACAACCTTTTCTCCCGCTTCGTCGAGCGCAATTACCTGCAATGGTTACGTACGCCGGACGAGCAGGCTACGCCGGTGCTTTCGCACCAATTGATGAAGAAGCGGATCCTCCCTGCGGTGGACGCTTCGGCTGATCCGGTCTTCCTGATCCTGATCGACAACCTGCGGTACGATCAATGGAAAACGATACAACCGATCCTGGCGGATCTCTACCGCGTTCAGGACGACGAATTGTACTGCGGTATCCTGCCCACCGCCACCCAGTATGCCCGAAACGCCATCTTCGCCGGTTTGATGCCTTCAGAAATCGAGTCCCGGTTCCCACAATGGTGGAAGAACGACGAAGACGAGGGCGGCAAGAACATGCACGAAGCGGATTTCCTTGGCGACACACTGAAAAGATTCCGCAAAGAGTACAAGTTCTCGTATACCAAGATCACCAATCACAACGAAGGCAAGGAATTGGTCGAGTCGCTCTCCAATAAAATGCAGAATAAGCTGAATGTGATCGTCTACAATTTCGTTGATATGCTTTCGCACGCCCGTACGGAAATGGAGATGATCCGTGAGCTTGCAGACGACGAAGCAGCCTACCGGTCATTGACCAAATCCTGGTTTGAACACTCGCCACTGCTCGAAGCCTTACGCCGCCTTGCCGAGAAGAAGGTCCGGCTCATCATCACAACCGACCACGGAACGATCCGCGTGAAGGAACCGGTGAAGATCGTAGGTGACCGGAGCGTAAATTCAAACCTCCGTTACAAGCAGGGGCGCAACCTCAATTACGATAAGAAAGATGTCTTCGAAGTAAAAAACCCGGCCGATGCGTTTCTGCCGCGCGTTAACCTCTCCCAGGCATTCGTCTTTACACGGGGTGATCAGTTCTTTGCCTACCCGAACAACTACAATTACTACGTTTCCTTCTACCGGAACACCTTACAGCACGGAGGCATTTCGTTGGAGGAAATGGTGATCCCATTTGCTGTCCTGACTTCTAAGGCCTGATCCAAGCTTCCACTTGCGCAAAGGCCCGGAAATCCTCGATTTCCGGGCCTTTGATCTTGGAGGAAAAATGAAGTAGGAGCGGCGAACGGGATTCGAACCCGCGACTTTCAGCTTGGGAAGCTGACGCTCTACCAACTGAGCTATCACCGCTGTTCAGTACAAAATTAGCCATTCCCTCGTTCATACTGACTTCATTGCAGCCTGATTACTTTTGGCAAAGGATTTGCAATAAGACCGCGCCAAAGCCTCAATCCGTATCTTTGCGTAAACCCGCTATCACTATGAAAAAAATAACTACTTCGCTGTGCATCATGTTCTTACTGGCGCTGACCAGCCAGGCGCAGGATGCAGCTCCAGCCCCCAAAGCCGATAACCCTAACGCACCGGAAATCACGTTTGAAAATGAAACACACGATTACGGCACCATCAAACAGGGAGCGGACGGCAATTGTGAGTTCAAGTTCAAAAATACGGGCAAAGAACCTTTGATCATCTCCAACGCCAAGGGAAGTTGCGGCTGCACCGTACCTACCTACCCGAAAGAGCCGATCATGAAAGGACAAACCGGGGTGATCAAGGTTCATTACGACACCAAACGCGTCGGCGCCTTCACGAAAACGGTAACCATCAACTCGAACGGAAAAACGGATACCAAAGTCCTGACCATAAAAGGAGTTGTTGAAGCTTCTGAAGAAACTTCCGATCAGGCAATGCCGTTCAAGAAGACCGGCGGTATGCCGCTTGAAAACTCGAAATAATTCGATCAACCCTCCTCATCCACTATGAAAAAGATCACCGCAATTTTTGCTTTCCTGCTGACATTGTCGACCACTTCCAGCTTCGCTCAAACCGAAAAGAAGACGCTCGACAACATCGGTAACGCATCCAATCAGGCCGAATTCACCTTTGAGAAGGACGAATACGCCTTTGGTACGATCACGCAGGGCCAAACCGTTTCCTACGATTTCACCTTCACCAACACCGGAAACGAACCCCTCATCATCACCAACGCCCAGGCATCCTGCGGCTGTACGGTTCCGCAGTGGCCGAAAGAACCGATCATGAAAGGACAGAGTGGCACGATCAAGGTCACGTTCAACTCGACCGGTAAGTTGGGAGTGCAGGATCGCACGGTAACCATCACCTCCAACGCGAAGCAAAATCCGATGGTGTTGCATTTGAAAGGCACCGTGGACAAACCGGTAGAACAACCGGCCGCACAACCAACGAAATAAGTTCACCCTAAACCAACCACATAATTAAACAACCAATGAAAAAAGCGATCCTGGCAGTCAGCATGTTCCTGTTCGTGGCGGCTGCTCAAGCACAAACTCCGGCAGCTCCGGCATCTTCGGCTGCAGCTGTCGACAACAAGAACGCGGCTGACTTCAAATTCGACGTGGAAGAGTACAACTTCGGCTCCATCAAGCAAGGAGATAAGGTTACCTACGACTTCAACTTCGTCAATACCGGTAAGGATCCTTTGATCATCACCGAAGCGCACGGCTCCTGTGGTTGCACCGTACCTTCTTATCCGAAAGAGCCGATCGCAAAAAGCGCGAAAGGAACCATCCATGTCGAGTTCAACTCGACCGGCAAAATGGGTATGCAAGACAAGACCATTACCATCACCTCCAATGCCAAAAGCGGACAAAAGGTGTTGCACCTTAAAGGAAACGTCGAAGCACCGGAAAAACCGGCTGAGACCAAGTAATCAGGGAAATTCCTAATTTTAAGCCCTCCCACAAGGAGGGCTTTTTTATTTCCCGCTTCCATGCCGAAGATCTCAACGAAAGGCGCATCCATGCCGCCTTCTCCTATCCGGAAACTGGTACCCTTTGCTGAACAAGCTAAAAAAGCAGGGCGCACCGTCTATCATCTAAACATCGGTCAACCGGACATCGAGACGCCGGATTCCATGTTGGATGCCATTCATCATTTCGCGCCGAAAGTCGTCGAATACAGCCACTCTGCCGGCATTGAGTCCTACCGGAAGAAACTCACTACCTACTACAAGCGGTACCAGATTGAACTCGACTACACCGACATCCTGATCACCACCGGAGGTTCGGAGGCCATCGAGATCGCCATGATGAGCTGTCTCGACGAAGGCGATGAGATCATCATTCCGGAACCCTTCTATGCCAACTACAACGGATTTTCCACCCAGGCACATGTCAAGGTAGTACCCATCCGTTCAACCATCGAAAGCGGCTTCGCCCTTCCTCCAGTTGCCGAGTTCGAGAAACTGATCAGCCCGAAAACACGGGCAATCATGATCTGCAATCCGAACAATCCGACCGGGTACCTCTACTCGAAGGAAGAACTCGAATCGCTACGGGACATCGTGCAAAAGCACGACCTCTGGCTGTTCTCCGATGAGGTCTACCGTGAATTCTGTTACGACGGCAAACAATACACATCCGTCATGCACCTGAAAGGCATCGAGCAGAACGTGGTCATGCTTGATTCCATTTCGAAACGCTACAGCGCCTGTGGTGCCAGAATCGGAGCCCTGATCACCCGCAACAAGGACCTTCAGGCTACCGCCCTTCGGTTCGCCCAGGCACGTCTCAGTCCTCCTACATTTGGACAAGTGGCTGCCGAGGCGGCAATTGACACACCGGACGAATATTTTACCAAAGTCAAAAAGGAATACGTTGCCCGACGGGATTTTGTAGTCAGCGCGCTCAACCAGATGGACGGCGTATACTGCCCCAAACCGAGTGGAGCATTTTACTGCATCGCACGTCTTCCTATCGACAACGCAGACAAGTTTTGTCAATGGTTACTGGAATCATTTTCCTGGCAGAATCAGACCGTTATGCTGGCGCCTGCCACCGGCTTCTACTCTCGTCCCGATTTGGGTACAGACGAAGTTCGTATCGCTTACGTACTCAATCTGGACTCACTGAAGAATGCCATGAAATGCCTCGAAGAAGCATTACGTGTTTACCCCGGCCGCGTAGAAAAGAAGATGGCAGCGGGCAACCTGGCCTGATCAGAGCCCGGAGAAAACAAAAAGAGCGGAGAAAGTTCTCCGCTCTTTTTGTTTATCGCTCCAGTGCTATTCGATGCACCAACGTACTTCCATCCCCTCCGGAAAGACGGAGCAGATAGAGTCCATTCGAAAAGGAGCTGAGGTCCAGCGATTGTTCAATTCCATCCACTTCGACTTGCGGCAGCAATTGCCGACCAGTAACGTCCAGCAGATCGATCAGGATGCGACGCCCCGGCAATGCGGATGCATCTATGCGAATAACTCCAGCCGTTGGGTTCGGAAAGATCCGCACGGGAGTAAGCACCTGTTCGTCTATGCCCACGGTACTGCACCCCTGAGAGGTGGCCAACTGGGAACGGGTCAGGTTGATACTGGCCCAGGACCTGGTTTTTTGCCCTTCGGTAAATAGCTGCATACAGGCGTCGTCCACATAGTCCATGAAATTCATGAACATGTCGCCATTGGGACCATTTGAACACGTCACGTGCGGGAAGGAAGGACATTGCGCATTCGAAGCCTCCTGAGTCGGCGTATCGCCGACAAAATCATCACCACAAACATCATCACCCCAGATATGCCGGAGATTCAGCCAATGGCCGACTTCGTGCGTCGCGGTACGTCCTTTATTGAATGGAGCAGTTGCCGTACCGATCGTTCCAAAATAGGTGTACCCGATCACCACGCCATCGGTCTGAGGTGAGGTAGCAAGATCGGCAGGGAACTGGGCGTAACCCAACAATCCACCTCCGAGATTGCAAACCCATAGATTCAGATACTTCTGAGGATTCCAAGGGTCATGGCCACCCGATGCTGCGGACTTCATCAGGTTATCGGGCCCGAACTCGGTGATGGACGTCTGGGTCCGTGTTATGCCGTTTGTAACAGCGCCGGATGGATCACGATCGGCGAGGCAGAACTCGATCTTATAGTCGGCTGCCAGGCTTCGGTACACAGAAGGAACCAACGAGAGATCGGAATTGATCTTTCGGTAATCGGCATTCAGGGCTTCTAACTGAGAGGCGATCTGCGCATCGCTGATGTTCTGACCGGCGGTGTTGTAAACCACATGGACAACAACCGGAATGGTCAAATCGGGAGGATTGGAACTACCACCACCGGTAGCGATCAGCGTGATCGTCACATCCATATCGATCTGATTATTCTGACATTGAAACTGATCGAGGAGGATGTCATAGTCACCGGTCACCGCAGGCACAAAATCGATGGAAGATGGTCCGCCGGCAACACCACAACCGTCGTCGTCGTAGCCGACCGGAGACCCGCCATTGGCAGGGTAAATAGTGATCTCCGAATCGAAGGTAGCGGTGCTGCAGGTGGAAATTCGGTAGGTGTTCCCGGCTACCATGCCGGTGACCCGGTTGAACTCACCCGCCCAGGTCTGCTGGGCAACTACCGAGTTTCCCACAACCGTGGGCGCAGCGCCACTCAGGTAAGCGGTGTTGTCGTTAGGGCACTGACCAAGTAGCGCCTTGCCTGATAAAAGCAATAGTGCGCTGAACAGTAGATTTTTCTTCATGGCTCGTTCCTCAGTTGTGGGTGATTACTTTGAATTGAGCCGGGCGGGCGTTCTTTTCATCTCGCTTTGCCGGAGCGGCAGGTTGCAGCCATTCGCGAGATGTAGCAGGATCCGCAACCAAGACAGCCTTGGCTTTGGCATATGCCACGCGATCCTGATCGGCATCTCCGGTAGGTACGAATCCGGGGATCAATGGAAAGTTCGGCCGAGCGGATTGCGGGTGTTCCTGGATCCAGGCATCCAGTTGACGTTCGTAGTCAGCATGCCGGGCATCCAGCGTCGGGTCTTGCTGACGGAGATGATCCAGATGTTGCATAGTACCGCAATTCCGCTGGGCTAATGCCAGGCTGCTGCATGCGGATAAAAGAAGCAAACAGGTTAGTGTTTTCATGGTGTAGGTATAGGTAGGTCGAATTTAACCAAGTCGGAAGCCATCTCCAAAAAAATACCTCAATCAGGGTATAGCAGGTATTTACTCCGGATGGATTTGTACTGCTGCAAGTCCGCCTCCCAGGTTTTCCGAATGTCAGCTTCATTCCAGCCGCTGAAGATCAACTGACGTAGGCTCTCATTACCCGCCAGTTTGTCAAAGAATGGAGTAAAAAAGGGACGTCGATACTTCCAGGAAGCGAAACACTGGATCAAATAATTTAATTCCAAGCGGGTCGGCACACTCTCCGGCAACCTGAACGATCGTCGAAGATCCCTCCCGGAGCAAAGCGTATCTTCGAAGGGAGGCCGTGTCGCTTTTCCGGGTATGGATATTGGCTTGAATGTAAAATCCGATTCCGGAAATCCGGGATAACCGTATACCTGAAACGGCGCATCCGTACCCCTGCCGACACTTACGGGAGTGCCTTCAAAGAAACAAAGCGAAGGATACAGATACACCGCCGTCATATTCGGAAGATTCGGTGAGGGGGCTACGGGCAATTGGTACAGATCGGAATGACGATAATTCGCCACCGGAATGATCGTCAACTTCAACGTCCGCTTCGTCCTGAGCCAATGTTCACCTTGCAACATACGGGCGTACTCCCCCATCGTAACGCCGTGCACGACCGGAATCGGAACTTGCCCGACGAATGATTTGAACGAAGTATCCAACACCGGCCCGTCGACATAGTGCCCGTTCGGATTCGGTCGGTCCAGCACGAGAAGCGGCTTATTGAAATCCGCGCAGGCTTCCATCACATTCTGAAGTGTGGAGCTGTACGTATAGAATCTGGCCCCGACATCCTGGATATCGAATACCACAAGGTCGATCCCCTTCAGATCATCCTGCTTTGGTTTATTGTGCTTCCCGTAGAGGGAAATGACGGGAATGCCGGAAGCACGATCTTTCCCTCCTTTGACATGTTCTCCAGCGGCCGCCTCGCCCCGGTAACCATGTTCGGGTGCGAATATGCAACCGATGTGAACACCCAATGAAAGAAACGTGTCAACCAGGTGAACGTTTCCGACACGCGAAGTCGGGTTCGCCACTATGGCGATCTTCTTTCTTTTTAACAGGTCCAGGTACTGGTCAAAGCGCGCGGCTCCGACAGTGACATCCTGATCGGTTACTATCCGTCCGGGACTGCCAGCTGTGGCATCGACCTGCGTCAGCAGAATAAATAACCATAAGCAACGGAAAAGCATACGCCTAAAAGTAGGTATCTTTCGAACGATTTCTCTTTCCAAAGGATTTCAGTTCTGTGGGTTACGAACAATGGATTGCACGGCGCCTCATGCGATCGGGAATGGACACCCTGCGTGTATCCAGACCGGTGGTGCGATTGGCCATTTCCGGTATCGCGCTTGGATTTTCCGCGATGATTATTTCGGTCGCGATCGTGAAAGGATTCAAGCAAGAGATCCGGGAAAAGGTCATTGGATTCAGTGCTCATGTGCAGATTAGCAAGTTCGATGCCAATCAATCCTTTGAATCAAGTCCGATTGAATTCAACACAGCGAATTTATCGTCAATCGCGAAACTGGAAGGTGTGCGACACGTGCAAGCCTTTGCGACGAAAGCCGGAATCGTACGGAAAGGCTCCGAGATAGAAGGCGTTATAGCCAAGGGCGTAGATTCCGGGTATGACTGGTCATTTTTCAGGAAATCCTTGCGCGCAGGAGCAATTCCAGTGTATGCAAATTCCTCCAGAAGCTCCGACATTCTTATTTCGACTGTTCTTGCAAGAAAATTAAACCTGAACGTCAGCGACAGCCTGGTCACCTACTTCGTTCAGCAACCGCCCCGGGCACGCAAATTCAAGATCGTCGGCATCTACGAAACCGGCTTGGAGGAATTCGATGAAAAGTTCGTCTTCTGCGACCTGGCACAAATTCGAAAACTGAACGATTGGAACGATTCTACCATCGGAGGCTTGGAGGTACAACTCTCGGATTTCGATGCATTGGATGAAGCGGCTCCGCGCATTTACGCGACAACCGGCTCTGATCTGGATGTACGAACGATCCGGGAAATGTATCCGCAGATATTTGACTGGCTGGGACTGCAAGACATCAATGCGGTGGTGATCATCATCCTGATGATCATTGTAGCGGGCATTAACATGATCGCTGCGCTCCTGGTATTGATACTGGAACGGGTGGGAACGATCGGAACACTGAAAGCGATTGGCGCAAGCGATGCTTCTGTGCGCAACATCTTTCTAAGAATCGCCGCCCTACTCATCAGTCGCGGTTTGTTCTGGGGTAACGTAGTCGGCATCGGAATATGTTTACTTCAACACTATTTCCACTGGATTCGACTGGATCAGGACTCCTATTACATTGCCTATGTTCCGATCCGACTGCTTCCTCTTGACCTGCTTTGGATGAACCTTGGCACCCTCTTGGTTTGCACCATGATGATGCTGGTCCCGACCCTTTTGGTGACCCGGATACGGCCCGTTCGCGCCCTCCGGTTTCGATGATGAAAGAGTTCCTTTCGCGCCAATTTTACTACCTTTAGCCCTCGAAAATGTGCCAAAAATGGCCTTTTTCGTAAAAACCACTTATTATGGCCAGCAATCCCTCTAAGCGAGTTTGCAACAATATCCTCGAAGCGATCGGACACACGCCGCTTGTACGGCTCAACAGCGTTACCAAAGGCGTTCCGGCAACAGTCTATGCTAAAGTCGAGACTTTCAACCCCGGTAATTCCATCAAGGACCGCATGGCCCTCAAGATGGTAGAGGATGCCGAAAAGGCGGGCATCCTGAAGCCAGGCGGAACGATCATCGAGGGCACATCCGGAAATACCGGGATGGGACTTGCCATCGCGGCTATTGTAAAAGGCTATAAGTGCATATTCACCACAACCGACAAGCAGTCAAAGGAAAAAGTCGACGCCCTTAAGGCTTACGGGGCCGATGTGATCGTGTGTCCGACGAATGTAGAGCCGGAAGACCCTCGCTCCTACTATTCAGTTGCCAAACGACTTAACAAGGAGATCCCGAATTCCTTTTATCCGAATCAATACGACAACCTTTCCAATTCACAGGCCCATTACGAGCAAACCGGCCCGGAAATCTGGGAACAGACCGAAGGTAAAATCACACATTTACTGGTAGGCGCCGGTACCGGCGGAACAATCACTGGTACGGGACGGTATTTGAAAGAGAAAAATCCGAATGTCAAGATCTGGGGAATCGACACGTATGGCTCCGCGTTGAAGAAATACCATGAAACCGGAGTACTCGATAAAAACGAGATCTACCCTTATGTAACAGAAGGTATTGGCGAGGATTTCATTCCGCTCAACTACGATTTCAAGATCATCGATCACTTCGAAAAAGTCACGGATAAGGATGCTGCCCTCATGACACGTGAACTTTGCCGTCAGGAAGGCATCTGGGTCGGCAACTCCGCCGGTTCAGCCATAGCCGGATTGCTTCAACTGAAAGACCAATTGAAACCCACCGATGTCGTGGTAGTCATTTTCCACGACCATGGTTCACGGTATCTGGCGAAGATGTTCAACGACGACTGGATGCGTAAAATGGGCTACCTCGATACCAGCGGCATGACCGCTCAGGATCTGGTGGCATCCCGTAAGAGCATCGAAGTGGTGACCATTGACAAACACCAGCCGATCAGCGCGGCATTGAAGTTGATCACGGAAAACAACTATTCACAGATCCCGGTCACATCGGAAGACCGGATCGTCGGCACCATTTACGAGAACACCGTTTTCAACAGCATTCTCAAGAATCCGGCGGGTAAATCGGCAACCGTAGAATCCATCATGAAAGAAGCAATGCCGTTTGTGGACATCACGACCACCGTTCATGATCTTTCCACGATGGTTAGCGGTGAACGCGAGGCTGTACTTGTTAAGGATTTCAAGGCAGGTCGAAACTACATCATCACCAAGAGCGACATTGCGGAAGCCCTTGCCCGATAAACAGGGATAACAGGAGGTACATGCAGGTCATCACAGACCAAATGGGTCGAACGATCCGATTGCGGGACTATCCGCGTAGAATCGTATCCCTGGTACCGTCCCAAACGGAGTTGCTTCATGCGCTGGGTCTGGAACAAACTGTTGTTGGAATCACCCGTTTTTGCACACGTCCGGAATCCTGGCGCAGTGAAAAAGTAAATGTCGGCGGAACCAAGACACCAGACCTCGACAAGATTCGCGCACTAAAGCCCGATTTGATCTTGGGAAATAAGGAGGAAAATTCAGCGGATACGATTCATGCCCTGGAAAACTCCTTTCCTGTCTGGATGAGTGATATTTCAACTTTGGGAGACGCGCTGGACATGATCACGCGTGTCGGAAACATGACCGGAAAGGATCTCGAAGCCACGAGTATGGCTTCAGAGATTCAGGATAAATTCAGTCAGTTTTCCTATCAAACATCAGCGATTCCACCGGTTCGTGCGCTTTATTTCATCTGGCGGGAGCCCTGGATGGCAGCAGGCAACAACACCTTCATCCATTCCATGCTTCGGCAAGCCGGGTTTCTCAATGTCGCAGGCCATCTGGAGCGATATCCTGAACTGCCCTTAGCGGCGTGGTCCGACCTTCAGCCCGAGGTGGTCATGCTGTCTAGCGAACCCTACCCCTTCGCGGAAAAACACATGGCCGCTGTTCAAAGCGCCTTTCCCGATTCAAAAGTTACGCTGGTTGACGGCGAAATGTTCTCCTGGTACGGCTCCAACCTGCTGCTGGCACCCGATTATTTTGGAAAATTAACCCGTGTCATCGCGGCTATGGATTAATTTTGTCTTCCCCGCTCCGCACATGAAATTCCGGCTGATCCTCCTTTTCTACCTGGCCTTGACTGTTTCGCTTCATGCGCAAAAAGTCGGCCTTGTACTGAGTGGCGGCGGTGCGCGGGGTATGGCACACATCGGTGCAATTCGTGCGTTGGAGGAATCGGGAATTCCGATTGACTACATCGCGGGGACTTCGGCAGGCGCCATTGTCGGATGCATGTATGCGCTCGGTTACTCGCCGCACGAAATGGATTCCATTGTTCGCACGGATGATTTCTACAATTGGGCGAACGGCATCATCGACGAGAACTACTTCTACTATTACCGGAAAAATCCGGAGAATGCCTCTTGGGTCAACCTGAAGTTTTCGCTGGACTCACTGCTTCAAACAAGTCTCCCGACCAACCTGGTCAGTTCAGTGCCATACGATTTCGCACTGCTGGAACAAACAGCGGCGGCCTCAGCGGCTACCCGCTATGATTTCGATTCGCTCTTCGTCCCCTTTCGTTGTGTTGCAGCGGACATCGAGAACAAACAAACCATCATCTTCCGTGAAGGTGACCTCGGTCAGGCGGTCAGAGCATCTTCCGCCTATCCATTTTACTTCCGCCCAATGGTCTTTCAAAATAAGATCCTGTACGATGGCGGGCTCTACAACAACTTCCCGGCGGATGTGATGTTGGAGGATTTTCAACCCGATATCATCATCGGGGTGAATGCATCCGGAAAGATCACGCCTACCACGGAAGGGAATATCATTTCCCAGATAAGGGCGATGATGACGACGCCGACAGAATTCTCCGTCATCTGCGAAAACGGCATTCTGGTTGAAGCGAAAACCGACGAATTCGGTCTATTCGATTTTTCGGATCTGCCCAGTATCATCCAGGAAGGCTACCGGGCGACGATGGAGAAGATCGATACGATACGTTTCAACGTACACCGGAGGATCAATGCGGACCAGGTCCATCGACAGCGTAAAGTATTTCGTTCCAGGTTTCCGGAAGTGGTCATCAATAATGTCTCCATCGATGGCGTCAACAGCAAGCAATCGGAGTACGTACACAGGATACTGAAGGCGGGCTCTCAGCCGATTCCATTATCCCGCCTGAAGGCATCCTATTTTCAATTGGTCTCGGACCCGAATATCCGTGCTATTCAACCCAAGCTGATGTTCGATCCGTCAACGGGGATGTTCGATCTAAATGTGAGGATCCAGCAGGAGCGGGATCTGATCACGCAATTCGGCGGGCTGCTCTCATCGCGACCGATTTCCGAAGTATTCGCGGGATTGACCTACAACATCTGGAGCCGAAGAGCCTGGAGTTTCAACACCAACTTTTATTTCGGCAAACTATACACCTCCGGCCAGGCAAGGATCAGGATGGATGCCCCATTCCGGAAGCCGTTTTTTCTGGAAGCTGACGCGACACTCAACCAGTACGATTTCTTCCGGAGCAGCAACGCATTTTTCAGTGACCAGAAGCCTGCCTATATCCTTGCGTCTGATTACTTTTTCGGCCTGCACGGTGGAATTCCCGCACGAAACAAGGGTAAAATCGTCGCGAGCGCCGGCTATGTACGCATCGCGGACAATTATTATCAGACGCAGAATTTCCTCCAGAAGGACACGGCTGACAAGACCATTCTCAAGGGCTTCACGGGCGCGTTGACCTTTGAACGGAGCACCCTGAACAGAAAACAGTTTGCCAACCAGGGCACATTTTTACAGTTGCGCATTCGCGGTGTTGACCTGGAAGAAGACACAAAGCCTGGTTCCACTTCCGCTTCGAGAACGATCGAGCACGATCATCACCAATGGCTGCAGGCAAAACTGACCTATGAAAATTACTATAAACGGCGCGGACGTCTTCGTTTGGGCTTCTATTCGGAAGTTGCAGCGACCAACCAGACCTTTTTCAACAACTACACCGCTACGATCCTGAACACGCCTTCCTTTGAGCCGGTACTGGAAACCCAAACCTTGTTTCTACCTGCCTACCGTGCTCAATTTTTCGGCGGAGCCGGGCTTCGAAACGTCATTATGCTCCGGAATAACCTGGAATTGCGCATCGACGGCTATGTATTTCAACCTTATCAGGAACTCATCCGCACGGACGATCTGAAAACCCGCTTTGGCGAACCGCTGGCCAAACGTTATTTCCTGGGATCCGGTGGCCTGGTTTTACATTCACCGATCGGCCCGATCAGTCTGGCAGTGAATTACTATGATCAACGGGAAGAGAATCTGTCACTCTTGTTTCATGTCGGATTCCTGCTCTTTCATGCTTCCGCCCTTGACTGAACCTTTCGCCGAATCCATTGTTACTGCAGATATACAACTATGAAAACACTCCTCCTTATCCTCACTATGATGCTACCGTCTGCACCCGGCTCCCTCTATGACTTTACAGCAAACGGCATCGATGGTAAGTCGGTCGATTTTTCCGCATTCAAAGGCAAGAAAGTACTGATCGTGAACACCGCTTCCCAATGCGGTTACACACCTCAATACGCTCAACTGGAAGAATTAGCGAAGGCCAACAAGGGTAAACTGGTCGTGATCGGCTTTCCGGCCAACGAGTTCGGCGGTCAGGAGCCCGGCAGCAATACGGAGATCCGGGATTTTTGCAGTAAAAACTATGGGGTCACTTTTCAAATGATGGAAAAGGTAGTGGTGAAAGGCGAATCCATTCATCCCTTGTTTCAATGGCTTACCACAGAGGCAAATCCGGATTTTACGGGTGATATCAACTGGAATTTCGAAAAGTTCCTCTTGGATGAACAGGGCAAATTGATTCACCGGTACCGCAGCAAGGTCAACCCGATGGGTGATGAAATACGTGCTGCATTAGGACAATAAAGCGAATAGTCCGATCATCCTCGAAAGTTAATCGAACAATCGATTAACTTTCGGACATGCACTCCAACGCCCAAATTCGTAAGTACGAGAATTTCCACATCTTCCTCTGGCTGATCAAAGACCTGTGTTGGGTTACCGTTTCCCGACTTGCGGGCATGTTCATGATCCTGCCGACCCTGAGTCTGGCGATCTATATTACCTGGAAAAATCGCGCGGAAAGAGCGGAGCTATTCCACAACCTGGCGGTTTGCTTTTGGATATCCGCCAATTCCATCTGGATGTATGGCGAGTTTTACCTGGATGACACAACCCGACATCCGGCGGTTATTTTCTTCGTCGCCGGATTGCTGTCGATGGGCTATTATTACCTGATCGAGATACTGGGGACTTCACGTAGCACAGTCCGGAAAGAGTAAAGCACTTAGGCTTGCGCGGCCGGTCCACCGAAATTCATCGGCATCCCGAAGCCTTCCGTTTGTTTGATCGGGCCGTGAACAGCTTCATACTTGGCGATATTATCCTGCATGGCTGCCAGGAGTCGCTTGGCATGCTGCGGAGTCAGCAGAATACGCGATTTCACCTTTGCCTTAGGAACGCCCGGCATCACTTTTACAAAATCCAGAACGAATTCTGAATTGCTGTGCGTAATGATCGCGAGATTGGAATATATGCCTTCTGCGATCTCTTCCGATAACTCGATGTTGAGTTGGTTTTGCTGGTCTTCCATTGTATGGCGCTTGTACGTATGATACAAATATCCTAAAAAACCGTCGTTCCCCTTCAAAAAAAACGCCCCGGGTCTTCCGGGGCGTTTCGTTCAATTATTCGTCAGGAATCAGCGGGTACCGACTTCTTCCTCGTCCTTGGATGCCATGAGGAGATCATACTCCTCCTGGGAACCGACGATAAGTTTATCGTACTCGCGCAATCCGGTACCGGCCGGGATGAGGTGGCCGACGATCACGTTTTCCTTCAGGCCGAGCAGGTCATCGATCTTGCCGTTGACGGCAGCCTCGTTGAGCACCTTGGTGGTTTCCTGGAAGGAAGCCGCCGAGATCCAGCTCTTCGTATGTAAGGAAGCCTGGGTGATACCCTGCAGTACCGGTGAGGAGGTTGCCGGGATGGCGTCGCGGGCTTCTACCTGGCGCAAATCCTTACGCTTGAGGATCGAATTCTCCTCCCGCAGCTTGCGGAGCGTTGTGATCTGTCCTGCTTTGATTTCGGTAGAGTCGCCGGGCTCCAATACCACAACCTTGTCACGGATGGCTTCGTTCTCTTTCATGAAATCGATCCGGTCAACGTATTCACGCTCGAGGAACATGGTATCGCCCGGATCTTCGATGACGACTTTACGCATCATCTGACGGACGATCACTTCGAAGTGCTTGTCGTTGATCTTCACACCCTGCATACGGTATACTTCCTGTACCTCATTGACGAGATACTCCTGAACCTGCGAAGGTCCTTTGATCGAAAGGATATCGCCCGGGCTGATGCTGCCATCCGACAACGGATCGCCTGCACGAACGAAGTCATTATCCTGCACAAGGATGTGCTTGGACAGCGCTACGAGGTACTTCTTGACTTCCCCGTCACGCGAGGTGATGATGATCTCGCGATTACCGCGCTTGATGCCACCGTAAGAAACGACACCGTCGATCTCCGACACGGTTGCCGGGTTGCTGGGGTTACGCGCTTCGAAGAGTTCCGTAACGCGCGGCAGACCGCCGGTGATATCACCCATGCGTCCGGTTGAACGCGGAATCTTGACAAGGATCTCACCAGCCTGGATCTTCTGGCCTACGTTCACCATGATGTGAGCGCCTACCGGAATGTTGTACGACTTGATGCCTTCCTTCTTCTCGTCAAGGATCTTGATTGCCGGGTTTTTAGTCTTATCGCGGGTCTCGATGATCACTTTCTCACGATAGCCCGTTTGTTCGTCGGACTCTTCGCGGAAGGTGACACCTTCCTCGATGTGTTCGAAGTCGATCTTACCGGGGAACTCCGAGAGAATGACAGCGTTGTACGGGTCCCAATCGCAGATGAGGGTGCCCTTCTCCGCTACCGTCTTGTCCTTGACATACAGTTTGGAACCGTACGGAATGTTATTCGTGGTAAGAATGGTGCCGGTATTGGTATCGACAATCCGTACTTCTCCGGAACGACCGATGACTACTTCGTAGCTCTTCGAACCATCCTTATAGGTAACGGTCTTGATGTCTTCGAATTCCAGTCGGCCGGCGTACTTGGCTTTCAATTCGGAATCGGAAGCACCCTTCTGAGCGACACCACCCACGTGGAAGGTACGCAGGGTGAGCTGGGTACCCGGTTCACCGATGGACTGCGCAGCGATAACGCCGACCGCTTCGCCTTTCTGTACCATGCGACCGGTGGCGAGGTTTCGGCCGTAACACTTGGCACAAACACCACGATCGGATTCGCAGGTAAGCACCGAACGGATCTCGACGGTCTCGACCGGCGATTCTTCGATGATGGCGGCGATCACTTCGTTGATCTCCGTACCGGCGGTCATGATCAGCTCGCCCGTATGCGGATGATACACGTCGTGAACCGATACGCGACCCAGGATTCGGTCATACAGCGACTCAACCACTTCCTCGTTATTCTTGAGGGCGGTCATCGGAAGTCCGCGGAGCGTACCGCAGTCTTCGTCGGTGATGATGACATCCTGCGCCACGTCAACCAGACGACGGGTCAGGTAGCCGGCGTCAGCGGTCTTCAACGCGGTATCGGCAAGACCCTTACGGGCACCGTGCGTGGAGATGAAGTACTCGAGAATCGACAGTCCTTCCTTGAAGTTGGAAAGAATCGGGTTCTCGATGATCTCTCCGCCGGTTGCGCCGCTTTTTTGCGGCTTGGCCATAAGACCGCGCATACCGCCGAGCTGACGGATCTGTTCTTTGGAACCGCGGGCTCCGGAATCGAGCATCATGTAGATCGAGTTGAAACCCTGACGATCGGTCGTCAATTGCTTCATCAACGTATCGGTGATGCGGGAGCTGGTGCGGGTCCAGATATCGATGATCTGATTGTATCGTTCGTTGTAGGTGATGAAACCCATGTTGTAGTTGTTCATCACCTCTTCCACTTCGGCGTGCGCCTTGTCGATCAGCGTATGCTTGACGTCCGGAATCTTGACGTCGGCCAGGTTGAAGGACAAACCGCCACGGAAGGCCATCTGGAATCCGAGGTCCTTCATATCATCGAGGAACTTCGCCGATTTGGCAGTTCCGCACACCTTCAGGATGTTTCCGATGATGTCGCGAAGCGCTTTCTTCGTGAGCAGTTGGTTGATGTAGCCCATTTCCTCGGGCACGACCTGGTTGAACAGGACACGACCGACCGTGGTTGGGGTCATTTCCATTGCCAGGGTATCATCCTCCTTGCGGACACGGACCTTCACATGGATCGAGGCATGGAGTTCCACTCGGCCTTCGTTATAGGCCATGATTACCTCTTCGGGCGAATAGAACTTCATTCCCTCCCCTTTCACGGTATAGCTGGCATCCGTCTTCCTTTCCTTGGTCGTATAATACAGACCAAGTACCATGTCCTGAGAAGGAACGGCGATAGGAGCTCCGTTCGCAGGGTTGAGGATGTTATGCGACGCCAGCATCAGCATCTGCGCTTCGAGGATGGCGGCATTTCCGAGCGGAACGTGCACGGCCATCTGGTCACCGTCGAAGTCAGCGTTGAAGGCGGTACAAACAAGCGGATGCAACTGGATAGCCTTTCCCTCGATCAGTTTCGGCTGGAAGGCCTGGATACCCAAGCGGTGCAGGGTAGGTGCGCGGTTGAGGAGCACCGGATGCCCTTTGAGGACGTTTTCCAGAATGTCCCATACCAACGGGTCCTTACGATCGACGATTTTCTTGGCCGACTTAACCGTCTTCACCACACCGCGCTCGATCATCTTACGGATGATGAACGGCTTGAAGAGTTCGGCAGCCATGTCTTTCGGAAGACCGCACTCGTGCAGCTTCATTTCAGGACCTACGACAATAACCGAACGGGCGGAATAATCGACGCGTTTACCGAGGAGATTCTGACGGAATCGGCCTTGTTTACCCTTGAGCGAGTCCGAAAGCGACTTGAGGGCGCGGTTCGATTCGGTCTTGACCGCATTCACCTTACGGGAATTGTCAAAGAGCGAGTCAACGGCCTCCTGCAGCATGCGTTTCTCGTTACGCAGGATCACGTCCGGAGCTTTGATCTCGATGAGACGCTTCAGACGGTTGTTACGGATGATGACACGACGATAAAGGTCGTTGAGGTCAGAGGTGGCGAAACGACCACCGTCCAGCGGAACGAGTGGGCGCAATTCCGGAGGAATCACCGGCACGACTTTCACGATCATCCACTCGGGACGGTTCTCGATGTGATTGTTCGCTTCGCGGAACGCTTCCACCACATTCAGGCGCTTGAGAGCTTCGTTCTTCCGTTGCTGGGAAGTTTCGGTGCTGGCCTGGTGACGGAGCGAATACGAAAGGCCATCCAGATCGAGTCGGCTGAGCAGGTCGTACAAGGCTTCAGCGCCCATCTTGGCGATGAATTTGTTCGGATCCTTCTCGTCGAGGTGCTGATTCTCTTTCGGCAAGGTCTCCAGGTGCTGGAGGTATTCTTCTTCCGTGAGGAAGTCGAGATAATTCAATCCTTCCTGAGCCTTGACACCGGCCTGGATCACCACGTAACGTTCGTAGTAGATGATCATGTCGAGCTTCTTGGTCGGAAGCCCGAGCAGGTAACCGATTTTATTCGGCAGGGAACGGAAATACCAGATATGGGCAACCGGCACCGTGAGGGTGATGTGGCCCATGCGCTCGCGGCGCACTTTCTTTTCCGTAACCTCGACACCGCAACGGTCACAAACGATCCCCTTGTAGCGGATACGCTTGTACTTGCCGCAGTGACATTCCCAGTCCTTTACCGGACCGAAGATCCGCTCGCAGAAGAGTCCGTCACGCTCCGGCTTGTAGGTCCGGTAGTTGATGGTCTCCGGCTTGAGCACCTCACCGCTCGACTGCTCCAGGATGTGTTCCGGAGAAGCAAGGCTGATGATGATCTTGCTGAAATTCGATTTGATCTTTATTTCTTTTCTGGTCGCCATGTTCGTTTCTTGAGAGGTTAATGACGGCCTGATCAGTCAAGTGTGACTTTCAGGCAAAGGCCGCGGAGTTCGTGCAACAATACGTTGAACGATTCCGGAATACCCGGCGTCGGGAGGTTGTCGCCCTTCACGATGGCTTCGTAGGTCTTCGCCCGGCCGATTACATCGTCGGACTTGACCGTCAGAATCTCCTGAAGGATGTTGGCCGCGCCGAAAGCTTCCAGCGCCCAAACTTCCATTTCCCCGAAACGCTGGCCACCGAACTGCGCCTTACCACCCAGCGGCTGCTGCGTGATGAGCGAGTACGGACCGATCGAGCGGGCGTGCATCTTGTCGTCGACCATGTGACCCAGCTTCATCATGTAGATGACGCCAACAGTCGCAGGCTGATCGAACTGTACGCCGGAGAGACCATCGATCAGGCGGGTACTTCCGAATTTCGGCAGGCCGGCTTTCGAAACGTACTCGTCGATCTGTTCGATCGTAGCACCGTCGAAGATCGGAGTACCGAACTTCATGCCCAGCTTCTCCCCTGCCCATCCGAGAATGGTTTCGTAGATCTGACCGAGGTTCATACGCGATGGTACGCCCAGCGGGTTGAGTACGATGTCGACCGGTGTTCCGTCTTCCAGGAACGGCATGTCTTCGTCGCGAACGATCTTGGCAACGATACCCTTGTTACCGTGACGTCCGGCCATCTTATCACCGACCTTCAGCTTACGCTTCTTGGCGATGTAAACTTTGGCCAACTGCACGATTCCGGGAGGCAATTCGTCACCGACCGTGAGCGCGAACTTCTTGCGCTTATACAGGCCGGTCACTTCATTGAACTTGATCTTAAAGTTGTGGAGCAACTGCTTGATCAGGTCGTTGCGGTCCTTATCGGTGGTCCACTTATCCGGATCAACCGTATCGTAGTTGATCTCGGACAACATCTTCTGGGTGAACTTGGCGCCTTTCGGAATCACGACTTCTTTGAAGATGTCGGTCACACCCTGGGCGGTCTTTCCGCTCACCAGCACGAAGAGCTTGTCAACAAGCTTTTCCTGCAATTCGGCGATCTGCTGGTTGTATTCCTTGTCGAGTTTCTCGACCTGGACTTTCTCGTCGTTCTTAGCGGCCTTGTCCTTCGTGATCACACGGGAGAACAAACGCTTGTCAATGACGACACCTTTGACAGACGGCGGAACTTTCAGTGAAGCATCCTTCACATCACCGGCCTTATCGCCGAAGATTGCGCGCAGGAGTTTCTCTTCCGGAGACGGATCCGTCTCCCCTTTCGGTGTGATTTTACCGATGAGAATATCCCCTTCGTTCACCTCCGCGCCGATGCGGATGATACCGTTTTCGTCGAGCTCGCGGGTGGCTTCTTCACTCACGTTCGGGATATCGGCTGTGAGTTCTTCCATACCGCGCTTGGTGTCGCGGACTTCCAGGCTATACTCGTCGATGTGCAAGGAGGTAAAGATGTCCTCGCGGATGACGCGCTCGGAGATCACGATGGCATCCTCGAAGTTGTAACCTTTCCACGGCATGAACGCCACTTTCAGGTTACGACCCAGGCCGAGTTCACCATTCTGGGTAGCATATCCCTCACACAGGACCTGACCCTTCTTCACCTTCTGTCCTTTGAGGACGATCGGCTTCAGGTTGATACAGGTGCTCTGGTTGGTCTTCATGAACTTGGTGAGCTTGTAGGACTTCACATCGTCTTCGAAGCTGACCATTTTCTCATGCTCTTTCCGCGTGTAGCGAATGACAATCTCGTTCGCATCCACATACTCGACGGTACCGTCGCCTTCGGCGTTGATCAGTACGCGCGAGTCGCGTGCCACCAGTCCTTCGAGGCCGGTACCCACGACCGGAGCTTCCGGACGCAGTAGCGGCACAGCCTGACGTTGCATGTTCGATCCCATGAGCGCGCGGTTCGCGTCATCGTGTTCGAGGAACGGGATGAGCGAAGCGGCAATGGAAGCGATCTGGTTCGGCGCGATATCGATCAGGTCGAGGCGCTCTTTCTCGAGAACGGGGAAGTCACCCTGGTAACGCGCTTTGATACGGGTTTCCAGGAAGTCGCCTTTCTCGTCGATCTCGGTGTTCGCGTTTGCGATCACTTTATCGTCCTCTTCCTCGGCGGTGAGGTAGAGTACCGGTTTCTCGACATCTACCTTACCACTGGAAACAGTGCGATACGGAGTTTCGATGAAACCGAGGTTATTGATTTTTGCGTGTACGCAGAGCGAGGAGATAAGACCGATGTTCGGTCCTTCCGGCGTCTCGATCGTACAGAGGCGTCCATAGTGCGTATAGTGTACGTCACGGACCTCGAAACCGGCACGCTCACGCGACAGACCGCCGGGTCCGAGTGCGGACAGGCGTCGTTTGTGCGTGATTTCGGCCAGCGGATTTGTCTGGTCCATGAACTGCGAAAGCTGGTTCGTACCGAAGAACGAATTGATCACCGAAGAGAGTGTCTTCGCATTGATCAGGTCGGCAGGTGTGAACACTTCGTTGTCGCGTACGTTCATCCGCTCGCGGATGGTACGGGCCATACGGGCCAGACCTACTCCGAACTGGGAATACAACTGTTCGCCAACGGTCCGGACACGGCGGTTCGAAAGGTGATCGATATCGTCGACTTCCGCCTTCGAGTTGATCAGCTGGATAAGGTGCTTGATGATCTCGATGATATCGGCCTTGGTCAGCACCTTCGTGTCCTCGGGGATCTCCAGCCCGAGTTTCTTGTTGATCCGGTAACGGCCGACGTCTCCCAGGTCGTAGCGTTTGTCGGAGAAGAAGAGTTTATCGATGATGCCGCGTGCCGTTTCCTCATCGGGTGGCTCCGCGTTCCGAAGCTGGCGGTAGATGTGTTCCACCGCTTCCTTCTCGGAATTGGAGGTATCTTTTTGCAGGGTATTGTAGATGATCGAATAGTCGTTCGCGTTCGAATCCTCCTTATGGAGAATAATCGACTTCACGCCGGACTCGATGATCTGATCGAGGTGGTGTTCTTCGAGAACCGTTTCGCGCTCGATGATCACTTCGTTCCGCTCGATGGACACCACTTCACCGGTATCCTCGTCGACGAAGTCTTCCACCCAGGACTTTAGTACCCGGGCAGCCAGACGGCGGTTGAGGACACTCTTGATGCCAGATTTGGTCACCTTGAATTCGTCGGCCAGGCCGAAGATCTCGAGGATTTCCTTATCAGTCTGGTACCCGATCGCACGCAACAGGGTGGTAACCGGGAATTTCTTCTTCCGGTCGATGTAGGCGTACATCACGTTGTTGATGTCCGTGGCGAATTCGATCCACGAACCCTTGAACGGAATAACGCGTGCGGAGTAGAGTTTCGTTCCGTTAGCGTGACGGCTTTGGCCGAAGAAAACGCCCGGAGAACGGTGCAGCTGCGACACGATGACGCGCTCGGCGCCGTTGATCACGAACGTCCCTTTGGGGGTCATGTACGGGATCTGGCCGAGATACACATCCTGCACGATGGTTTCGAAATCCTCGTGCTCGGGGTCGGTGCAGTAGAGTTTAAGTTTTGCCTTCAGCGGTACGCTGTAGGTGAGACCACGCTCGATACACTCGTCGATCGAGTAACGTGGCGGGTCTACGAAGTAATCAAGGAACTCGAGAACGAAGTTGTTCCGCGAATCCGTGATTGGGAAGTTCTCGTTGAATACTTTGAAGAGACCTTCCTTCTGGCGGTTGTCCGCCGTGGTTTCAAGCTGGAAAAAGTCCTGGAATGACTTCAGCTGGATTTCAAGAAAATCCGGATAGTCGACCGGGTGCTTGCTGCGCGCGAAGCTGATCCGCTTCGTTGGGGTGATGGGGGTGTTGGACACGATGCTGGGAGTTTGATCAGGTAAGGAATTCAACATTTCAACCGGTGTCTGGAGCTCACCGGCTAAAAATGGTTATAGACCTCTCCCCGGAAATGCCGGGGAGAGGTCTATCCAGAGGCGCGGGCAGGCCGAGTCCTTACTTGATCTCAATCTCTGCTCCTGCCTCTTCCAATTGTGCCTTGATCTGGTTGGCTTCTTCTTTCGAAACGCCTTCTTTGAGGGGCTTCGGGGCGCCATCAACGAGGTCCTTCGCTTCTTTCAGGCCGAGGCCGGTGATCTCTTTTACGAGTTTCACCACGTTCAGCTTAGCGCCGCCCGGGCTCTTCAGGATCACATCGAAGGAGGTCTTCTCAGCGGCACCGCCTGCATCACCACCACCGGCTCCGGGAGCGGCAATAGCTACTGCTGCAGCGGCCGGTTCAATACCGTACTCATCCTTCAGGATCTTTGCGAGTTCGTTAACTTCTTTTACCGACAGGTTTACGAGCTGTTCGGCAAATGCTTTCAGGTCTGCCATGACTATTAGGTTTTGATTGTTTTAGATTTCGTTAGTTAGGTAATGGGATATTTGGATTGGAAGCATTCGGATTAAGCGGCGCGCTCGGAGAGCGTCTTGACGATACCGGCCAGTTTGCCGCCGGAGCTTTGCAGCGCGGACACCACGTTGCTTGCCGGAGACTGGAGGAGGCCGATGATCTCGCCGATGAGTTCGTTCTTCGACTTGATAGCTGCGAGCGTATCGAGTTGGTTATCGCCAAGGAAAACGGCGGTATCGATCCAGGCACCTTTGAGTGCAGGACGGTCGGCCGCTTTACGGAATTCCTTGATGACCTTTGCCGGAACATTGCCCGTCTCACAGAACATCAGGGCGCTGGTGCCTTTTAAAGCAGCGAACAACTCCTGATAGGCCTCCTGGTTCTTTTTCTCCATGGCCTTGCGGATCAGGGTATTCTTCGCCACCAGCATCTTGACGCCTTTGTTGAAACAAATACGGCGCAGTTGGTTGGTCTTGTCGACGGTCAGCGTGGACGTATCGGCCACGTAAACGTTCGGGTATTTATCGAGCAGTTCCGTGATCTCGGAGATGATCACGTCTTTTTCTTCGCGTTTCATTGGATTGTTCGTTTTTGAAACCGGTTAATGAATGGATCAGGCGAGGGTCTTCGTATCGATCTGAACGGAAGGACTCATCGTGCTGGAGATGTACACCGACTTCATGTAGGTGCCTTTGGCCGCGGACGGCTTCAGCTTGATGATCGTCTGAAGGATCTCGTTTGCGTTCTCTTCGATCTTCTTAGCGTCGAACGAAGCCTTGCCAACGGAGGTATGGATGATGCCCTGCTTGTCGACTTTGAAGTCGATCTTACCGGCTTTTACTTCTTTCACGGCCTTGCCGATATCGTTGGTAACGGTACCGGTCTTCGGGTTCGGCATGAGGTTACGCGGACCCAGCACCTTACCGAGTTTACCGACTTTACCCATCGCGCTCGGCATGGTGATGACCACGTCGATGTCGGTCCAGCCCTGCTCGATCTTCTGGATGTATTCATCCAGTCCTACGAAGTCTGCGCCCGCCTCTTTCGCTTCTGCCTCCTTGTCGGGAGTGCAGAGCACGAGTACGCGCTTGGTCTTACCGGTTCCATGCGGAAGGGTCACGACGCCCCGCACCATCTGGTTGGCTTTGCGGGGATCGACCCCGAGGCGGATGCTCAGGTCGACGGATGCGTCGAATTTGGTGGTAGTAACTTCCTTGACCAGCTTGGATGCTTCGGCCAGGGTGTACGACTTGCTCTGGTCCACTTTGGACATAGCAAGTTTTCTCTTTTTGCTGAGACGAGCCATGAATGAACGTTTTTGAAGTACAAGCGGGGTTGAGATGATCGCACCCTCCTTCGGTTATTGAATAAATTGACCGGATCAGATCCGGGTAAACTCCTTGTCTGCAGGAATCAGAACGGGCGATCCCCTTCTACCGTGACCCCCATGGAGCGGGCCGTGCCGGCCACCATGCTCATGGCAGATTCAATGGTGAAGCAGTTCAGGTCGGGCATCTTGATCTCGGCGATCTTGCGGACCTGTTCCCAGTTGATGGTACCGACTTTGGACCGGTTCGGTTCTTTGGAACCGCCTTTGATCTTGGCTGCTTCCATGATCTGAACGGCCGCGGGAGGAGTCTTGATGACGAAGTCGAACGACTTGTCGGTATACACCGTGATGATCACGGGGAGCACCTTACCCGGCTGGTCCTGCGTGCGCGCGTTGAACTGCTTGCAGAACTCCATGATGTTTACGCCCTTCGCACCGAGTGCGGGACCGATCGGAGGTGCCGGGTTAGCGGCTCCGCCTTTCACCTGGAGCTTGATATATGTTGCGATTTCTTTTGCCATCGTTGTATGCATTGTGCAGGAGCATTCCTGACACCGTTATCCTGGAAGCGGGGAGCGGTATCGGCTCACCTGCGGTTTACTCTTTCTCTACTTGCATATAATTCAACTCAAGCGGGGTCTTACGTCCGAAGATCTTGACCATCACTTTGAGTTTCTTCTTTTCTTCATTGATCTCTTCGATGATGCCGCTGAAACTGTTGAACGGACCATCGATGACTTTCACACTCTCGCCAACCACGAACGGTACGGTGATCACCGCTTCGGAATCGGACATCTCGTCCATTTTACCCAGGATCCGGTTCACTTCCGACTGACGCAGCGGAACCGGGGCTTCGCCTTTGGGACCCAGGAAAGAGATCACACCGTTGATATTCTCAATGATGTGTGGAATCTCCCCCACCAGTGCGGCTTCGAGCAATACATATCCCGGAAGGATGTTCCGTTCCTTGCTGACCTTCTTACCATTCTTGATCTGGTAAAACTTCTCGGTCGGAATCAGTACCTGAGCGACATAGTCACCCAGTTTCAAACGGGAGACTTCCGACTCGATATACTGTTTCACCTTCTTCTCCTTGCCGCTGATGGCACGGACGACATACCACTTCCGGGCGATCTCCTTGCCGGCTGCGTTGTCCGCGGCTTTTTGCTTGGTCTCGGTCATGGCACTTTGCTGAATTATCCGGTGATCTTATAGAACAGGTTCATGATCCCTGCGAAGCCAAGGTCCATCAGGAAGATGACCAGGCCGATAATGGCTGTTGCGACCATCACCACGATGACGCTGCTCTGGAGTTCTTCCCAGGTAGGCCAACTGACTTTCTCTACGAGTTCGCGGTAGCTGTCCTTGATGTAACCGGTGATCTTACTCATGCTTCAGGTACTATAATGGGATGAACCCTTTCGTGGTGGTGGATGTAGTTGCACGGGTGGAGAGACTCGAACTCCCAGCCAACGGTTTTGGAGACCGCTACTCTACCAATTGAGCTACACCCGTATTCCTTTACTCATTTTATTCAGTGCTACTCTACCTCCCGATAGCTATCGGGAGAGCTACACCCGTATTCCTTTACTCATTTTATTCAGTGCTACTCTACCTCCCGATAGCTATCGGGAGAGCTACACCCGTATTCCTTTACTCATTTTATTCAGTGCTACTCTGCCTCCCGATAGCTATCGGGAGAGCTACACCCGTATTCCTTTAATCGGTTCATTCAGTGCTACTCTACCTCCCGATAGCTATCGGGAGAGCTACACCCGTATTCCTTTACTCATTTTATTCAGTGCTACTCTACCTCCCGAT
>ERZ724521.73-NODE-73-length-36895-cov-5.636319_pt1 | contig 36895 bp, 24 predicted proteins | sample MGYA00376054_ERZ724521 | MGnify/ENA primary metagenome ERZ724521 (study PRJEB28724, sample SAMN07190883) | activated sludge metagenome | isolation source: activated sludge of sewage treatment plant in Hong Hong | place: Hong Kong | collected 2016-03-17 ... | reverse complement strand
CTTCGCACCGACCTGGAGCTGCTGCAAGGCGCGGGCACTCCGTTTGACAAGGAAGCGTACCTGGCGGGCAAGCTGACGCCGGTGTTCTTCGGGAGCGCGGTGAACAACTTCGGTGTCGCAGAGCTTCTCGATGCGCTGCTTCAGTTTGCGCCGCAGCCTCGGGCTCGGGCAGCGACGACGCGGCTTGTGTCTCCGTACGAGACGCCGTTTTCGGGTGTGGTGTTCAAGATCCAAGCGAACATGGACCCGCAGCATCGGGATCGGATTGCGTTTCTGCGGATCTGCTCGGGGAAGTTTACGCGCGGCATGAAGGTGCGACACCACCGCATCGGCAAAGACGTGCAGATCCAAAACGCGACGATCTTTATGGCGCAGGATCGCTCGGGCGTCGAAGAAGCGTTTCCCGGCGACGTGATTGGCATTCACAACCACGGAACGATCAAGATCGGCGACACGATGAGCGACAAAGAGCCGCTCAAGTTCGTGGGGATTCCCAACTTTGCGCCAGAGCACTTCCGTCGCGTACGACTGCTGAATCCGCTCAAGAGCAAGCAGCTGGAAAAGGGACTTCTGCACCTGGCGGAAGAGGGCGCGGTGCAGCTGTTTCGTCCGCTGCGCAACAATGACTACATCTTGGGCGCCGTCGGTGTGCTCCAGTTTGAAGTGACGATTGCGCGGCTTGGCGACGAATACGGTGTGGAAGCCAGCTACGAGCCGGTCGAATACGGTGCGGCTCGCTGGGTGCGCTGCGACGACAAAAAGAAGCTGGAAGAGTTCCGTACCAAAGCGGCGTCGAACCTGGCGATCGACATCGACGGGAACCTGACGTATCTGGCGGAAAACGACTGGCGACTGAACCACACCATCGACAAGTGGCCGGGGATATCGTTTGACCGCACGCGTGAGCACGTCTAGGCAGCGTCGAATTCGGCAAATGGACTGAGCAGTCCGGCCTCGACGGTGTTACAAGCCTGCGGACAACCCGTAAGGAAAGAGGTCGTTGATGTCCGTCTGTGCGTTGAGGCTGTGGCGACGTGATCAGGCTCGCTTCTGGTGTGCGCTGGGGATGCTGCTGCTGCTGCTCGTTCCGTCGCTGGGATGGGCAGCCAAGTGTCCGAATGTTCAGATCGTGCTCGATCGCTCGTTCTCGATGGTTTCGACGGTGTCAGGCGGGGCTTCACGCTGGGACATTGCGAAGCAGTCGATCAACAGTGCGGTGGCGCTGGCGGACCCGGTGCGGCTGGCCAAGATTGGGCTTCAGACGTTTCCGGCGGCGGCTTGTGACAGTGCGCTCCAGGTTCGTCCCGACTATGGAACGAAGAGCGCGATTGAAACGAAGCTGTCGGCGCTGTCTCCGGCGGGAAGTACGCCCAGTGGAACGGCGATTCGCGACACGGTTGCGCTGACGGAGCTAAAAGACGCGACGCGCAAGCAGTACATCGTGCTTCTGACCGACGGTGTGCCAGCCTGTTCGGGTGAGCCAGACTCGGCGGCGGGGACGGTCGGAGAGATCAAGAAGGGACGGATGAGCAGTCCGTCGATTGGGACGTTTGTGGTCGGGGTGGGCGACGGATTTTCGGCGTCAGACATGAGCACGCTCGGTCTGATGGCCGACGCGGGCGGATACGCGGACCCAACCCCGCTGCGCTACTATCCAGGCAAGACAGCGTCGGAGCTGTATACCTCGATGCTGCGCATCATGCAGACGATTCAGACGGAAAACTCGGGCTGTTCCGACGTGGTTCCAGCGGATATGGCGATGCCGCCGATGGATCTGTCGGTGCCGCCGATGGATCTGCATATGCCGCCGATGGATTTGTATATGCCACCGTCAACGGATCTGTCGGTGCCGCCGATGGATCTGACGATGACGACGATGGATTTGTATATGCCACCGTCAACGGATCTGTCGGTGACGACGATGGATCTGACGATGACGACGATGGATCTTGCGGTGCCACCGGCGGATCTGACGATGGCGACGATGGATCTCAGTGGCGTGGCAACGGATATGGCGATTCCGTCGGGCAGCGACGCGGGTGTGGTCAGCAAGCTGTTCGTCGAGTGGATCAGCCCGCGTGAGATCGAGCAAGGCAAGTCAGGTCCGGCGGTGGTTCGCGGTACGGGCTTTGCGGTGGTTGCGCCGGGCGCGAGCGTGTACCTGGAAGGATCGAGCGGACTGCATGCGCTTGCGAATGTGCTCGTCGAGGATGAAAAGACCATCAAGGTCTTCGTGCCGGCGGATCTGGCGGTCGGTAGCTACGACGTGGTGGTGAAAAATCCCGACGGAGCGATTGCTCGGCTGGCGGCAGGCTTTGCGGTGACGGCGGTCGGGTCCGGTGGCTGTTCGTGTGATGTGACGGGCGGGCGATCGGTCAGCCCATCGTCGCTGTGGTGTGGGCTGTTGGCGCTTGTGCTGACGCTGCGACGGGTTAGGTCTGCGCAGCGCGTCCGTGTCGGGCGAGCAGGATAGCCAGCCCAATCGTAATCATCGCCGCCAGCAGATATGGCAGCGGCGGTGAAAAGTCGAACAGCGTGCCAGCCAGCACCGGACCGACGGCACGCGACAGCGAGTTGAGCGACTGACCGAGGCCCAAGGTTCCGCCTTGCTCGCTCTTCGAGGCTGCGCGTGACAGCAGCGTCGACAAGCTGGGATTGAGCAGGCCCTGTCCGACCGCCACCACGACGAGCGCTGTGATCGTCAGCGTCTGGGTTGGCATAAACGGCAGCGCCGCAAACGAAACGGTCAGGATCAAAAAGCCAGCAATGCCGACGGAGACTTCGCCAAAGCGCCGGGCCAGCGGACCGATGACTCCGCCTTGGATGATCGCGATGACGATGCCGATGAGCGCAAACAGTCGGCCCATCGTCTGTTCGGAAAAGCCGTAGCGAAGCTTGGCAAACAGCGCAAAGGTGGACTCCATCGCCACAAACGCCAGCGTCGCCAGCATCGTGATGAGCAGCAGCGGTCCCACCACTTTTCGGGTCAGCGCCGCGTGCAGCGACGACACCGACAGGGTCACTCGCTGGCTCTTGCCGCGCGCACTCTCGGGCAGCGACTCATGCAGCGAAAACACCGCCAAGATGAGGTTTGCGCAAGACAGCCCGGCAGCGACGAACGCGGCGGTTGAAAAGCCGAAGCGGGACAGCTCAGCACCGACGAACGGACCAAAGACAAAGCCCATGCCAATCGACGCACCGATAAGGCCCATGTACTTGGTTCGTTCAGCGGGTGTGGTTACGTCGGCGACGTAGGCTTGTGCGGTTGCGATGCTGCCGCCAAACAGTCCAGCCAGCGCGCGTGCGGCCATCAGCGTATACAGCGAGTCGGTCAGTCCCGTCGCAAGCAGCGACAGCGTCGAGCCCATCAGACACAGGAGCAGCACCGGACGACGACCCAGTCGATCCGACAGCCTTCCAAGGACCGGCGCGCCGAACAGCTGCGCGATCGAAAAGCACGCGAACAGCAGGCCGATCTGGGCTCCGTGTGCGCCAAAGCGCATCGCGTAAAACGGCAAGAGCGGCAGGATCAGCCCGAACCCGAGCAGATCCAGAAACACGGTCATGTACACGACCAGAAGCGAAGCCAGCGTCCGAGGCGGGCCTTTCGCGGAGGCGGGATCTTGTAGCTCGGTCACGGGCTTGTCTCTCGTCTGATTCAGCGTGGAGTGTGGCGCGCCGAGACTCGGCGTAGCCGCAAGCTATATACCAGAGCCATCGCGCAGGTCGGCAAGTATCCCGTGGACCGTCGGAAATTGAGCGAATCGCTCGTCGTGAGCCGTCGTGAGCCGTCGTGAGCCGTCACTAACCCACTTGGCGCTGATCTTCACCGAGCAGCTCGGCGAGCTTGGCCGAAATCTTGGTCGACAGCGCGTCGGGATGAGACTCTGCGGGAACGGTCAGCTCTACGCGGATATCGGAAATGCTGGAACGGATCGATCCGTTTGCGCCCTTGTATTTGCCGCTTGTTGCATCGACGGTGATTTGATCTCCATCGGTGTTGACATGAAATCCGAGATCGCTCGCCAGATAGCTGGCCAGTGCTTCTGCTCTCGTTTGTGCAAGTCCTTGACCGATCGCGTGCTGCTTTTGGATATCAATTTGTGCCATCGTGAGTCTCCTTATCAATCTGGGTTGTGCCGATGAATGTTGCGGGTCAGCTTCTTTTATGTTGATGAAGAAGACTCGCTGTTTGTGGGCGGTTTGGATGCGTCTGGCGTCGGTTCCGTGCTCGATGGTTGGGACGCTGCGGGCTGCGGACGCGGGAGCAGCTCGGTGACGATGGCCGTGGTTCCCCCGGCGACAAGCTGCGAGCCAACCTGAATCGGATGCAGCGAACAGCGACGGAGCTTGCGTTCATCGAGCCGAATTTCCGCCGACCACATCCCAACATGCACAAGCGGCGTGCCACTTGGGTGCCACAAAAAGTGCAGATCGATCATCAGCTCGTCGTTCGTCGGCCAGTCGAACTCGGACTTGGGCGTGGTGCCAATGCGGGTGGTTTCGTCGTGGAGAAACAGCTCGCGCGGCTCGTCGGATGAGTCGTCATCGTCGTCGCTCGGTGCTTCACGAAACGCCAGCACAATCCGTCGCTCTCGCTGCGTCGGCGGAGAAATGGGCTGCGGCGTGTTATCGATGTGAATCAGCAGCTCTCCGTAGGCAATCCGATCGCCGTGGGAAAGTTCCGTCGGAGCTGCGACGCGCGCAAAGTTCAGATACAGACCTGGCTGGCTCGCGAGCGGAATCAAGACATGCTTGCGACCGCGTCGCTCGATGGCAAAGCCCGTCGATGGAAGCTGTGGATCACGAAGGGAAAGCTCGCAGCTTGGGCGCGATCCGACCTCGATGCGCTGCTTGGCAAACCACTGCCAGCGTGGCGGCGCGTCTCCGTCGAAGATCAGCATGCCGAGCGCGGGCGGCGGTGGCTCGGCGGGACTTTGCACTTCGCGCACTTCGAGCAGCGTTCCACCAAGCTGAAGGCTGTCCCCTTCTTGCAGCAGCGTCTCGGACAAGACCGGAACGTGGTTGTGCTCGATCGGGGCCGAGTACTTGTGAAGCAGCAGATGCGGCAGTCCTGCCGTCGACCAGAAGATCAGCGACTCGACGGGATCTTGCGCGAGCATGCGACTGTGCTTCGGTTCGCCGATGTAGATGTCGCTTTTTACGCCTTGGCACAGTCGGATGACGGCTTGGTTGCAGTCGACGATGCGTGGGCTTACGCCGGGCTCGGTGATTCGCACGCTCAGCCGACGTGGCGCATCGCTTGGATACGCAAGCTCGGGCTGGGTGAAAAAGACTTTGATGATGTGGCTGCCGACCTCGATGACATCACCCGGTGACAGTGGCAGCGGTCTGTGCAGCTTCTGCGCGTTGAGCGTCGTATCGACCGCGCCGCGCAGCGGAAACAGAAACAGCGTGCCGTGGTGCCACTCGAGCACGCACTGCTTGCGTCCAACCTGCGGATCGCTCGGTAGCGCCAGCTCGCAGTCTTCGGCTCGACCCACGCGGATGATCGGCAGGTCAAAGCTGTGTCGCGAAGTGGCGTCCGAGCCTCGGGTTTCTACCTCAAGGTCAATGCGCATGTGGGGATCAGTTTGATGTTACACCGGGTTTTTGCGAAGTCGGCGCAGCAGTAGCAGACCGAGCACCATGGACGCGGTCGCAAGCTGCGCTGCGGCGGGACTGCTCGATTGACTGAGATCGCAGCTACAGCCGCTGGCGCTGACATCGATTGGATCGGGGTTTCCGTCCGTCGGAATCGCTACGCACTGACCGTCGGTGCAGGCCAGTCCTTCGTCGCAGGTTCCGCACACGCTGCCGCAGCCATCGTCGCCACAGCTCTTGCCTCCGCAGCTTGGCGTGCAGCCGCAGCTTGGGGGCGGACTGCTCGAAAAGTCCGACTTGTCGCTGGCGCAGCCGGTTCCGATGAAGTACGCGCCGGTCTCGGGAAACATCACGGCAGCGCCGGAGCTGTCTTTGAACTCGAAGCGATAGCGCTGACAGCTGGTGCCAAGTCCGGTCAGGCTGGCCAGGTAGGCGCCGCTCTGCGCGGTCCCGAACTTGAGCGACATCGTCGAGCACTTGCCTTCGACGTTGACGATGGCTTGGCTCGGTCCGGCCTGGTCTTTCCAGTTGGCCCACATCTCGACGCTGGCGCCGGTCTGGGGATAGTGCGAGCCCGACGGAATCTTGTACGTTCCGGCGGTGCCTCCGAAGTCTCCGACGGATGATCCCGCATCGGTGACACCATTTCCGACGGCAGGACCAGCCTGCAAGATGTTGTAGCGATGCCCGTTCTGCGAGGTATAGCCGCAGGTCGAAACCGTCGTCGGCTCGTACAGCCACAGGTAAAACGCCTGCTTTGGGTCCGTCGGTGACGCGATGATTTCGCCGCTGGTGCTGGTGCCAAACAGCTGCACGCGCGCGCTCCAGCTGGTGGCGGTTCCTGCCATGCACGCGCAGCTTGCCGCGCCGCTGCACTGACCGGGATAGATCGTCGAGATGTTGCTGACGATGGCGCACTTCGAGTCATGCGCGAAGTAGCCTTGCTGCTTCATCTCGTCGGAGTGAAAGCGCGCGGCTCTGCCCAGCTTCAGATCGTAATAGAGCGGCGCAACCGCTTTGTAACAGGACTTTTCCAAGCAGTTTGCCGACGGACACGCAGCCAGATCCGATGCCGGATCGACGCGCGCACGGTTCATAAACTGGTGCAGCGTTCGCTCACGCCAGTTTGGAAAGCCTCCCACCGACTCGCCGACCGCATGGGCCGACGAAGCCGTCATCATCGCCACAGCAAAGCCACAGCAGGCAGTACGCAGTGTCCGCATGGATTCCCCCCTTCGGTCCAAACGACGACTGTCTATGTTACTGCGGCTATTTTTTCCACGCGCTGCTTGGGTGATCGAGCGAAAAAAACTCGCTGCTCACGTCGGCGTGAATGCGACCCAGGCAGTCCACCCGGCAGCCCGCGCAGACATCCGATGCAAAGCCCGCCAGCCGAGTCAGCACCGCCGACGACAACAGTCCCGCGAGCGAGCGCGACACCTTCATCGTCTGCTCGACGAGCCGTGACGACTGGGTCAGCAGCCGCGACAGGCTCGGACCGCGCTGCCGAATGAGCTGATCGCGAAACGCCACGGCCAGCTCGAACGCCGCTTGCTGCTGAAGCTCAAAGCGCGGCCACTCTTCCGACGGAGCAGATGACAGCGTCGCCACGATCGTCGCAAGCGCTTCATCCGCATAATCGAGCGCCAGCAGATCGTGCGCCGTCGGCCTTTCCACCCCAGCGAAGAACCGGCTCTTGAGCTGCTGACGCCACGACAGCCGATCCGCGCGAATCAGCGTCGGGCTTGTATCGCCTTGCCCTTGCTTGAGCGCGCCGTCGGCCATGTGCAAGAGCCAGTCCACCGTATGCTGTGCGACGAGCTGCGTCAGCCGACTCTTGGCAAAGTCGCGCGTTACATCGTTTGCGGCGATCGTACACAGCTTCGACAGCTCCGGCTCGTTGGCGATCACGTAGTAGCTCGCCATGTGCCGCATCATCTGCGCCAGTCGCTGCTTGGTCGCTTTGTGCTGTCCCAGCGCCGACGCGAGCAGCTGCCAGTTTGTCTCTGACTTCTTGGCTGGCTGCGGCGGTTTCGTCGTCGGTTTCGCTTCCGCCTGCTTGCTTGTGCGACGAGAAAGCCTCAGCGGTGCGCTCGACGACTTCGCCAGCTCCAGCTCACTTTGGGTAAAGCGCCAGCCATCGCCAAACTCTGGACGCGCAAACAGCGATCGCAGCGCCGTCAGCGTCAGCCTTCCCGTCGCTTCCGGCTGAATCAGCGGCTCACTGGCAAAGCGCGATAGAAAGCGCAGCGCCGTCAGCGCTTCGACGGGAACCGATCGCCCATTCATCAGCGTTCGCTCTGCCGCACCCTCGATAAGAGGCATCAGCTTGGCAATCGGCGCTTCGATAAAGCGCGTGCCACTTTCGCTGGCCACTTCTTCACACAGGCTTGTCGCGCGCTCTTCCGTCTGTCCCGTCAGCACGTAGCCGGATCGAACCTCGCCGCTGACATGCAGACACAGCACCGCCAGCGTCGTCGTCTTGTCGGGATTGTTTCGCCGCGCCACCACCACGAAGCAGCCGAGCGTATCGCAGCCCGACACATAGCCCGTCGCTGACACCGACTTTTCCGCCGGATGATCGAGCAGTCGCGTCCGCAGCCGCAGCAGCGCACCTTGCACGACGCGCTGCTGGCTCTTTTCTTTGAGCTCCGCACGAACCGACTCGAGCAAGCTCACCGCATCTTCATCGCCTTGGGCTTGCAGCGCTTCGACGATGTTTGGCAAAAGTCCCGTCAGATGCTCATTTCGCAGCAGCGCTTCATACGCCACGCTCGCCGGGATGCCCGCACCGACGCGCCAGCGATCCAGCTCCGCAAACAGCATCGGAATCATGTCGCCCGGAATCGCGCTCAGCATCGACGCCAGGCCTTCGCCTTCGGCGGGATCGGACTCAATTCGAATCAGCGCGTCCGACAGCGGCTGCGCGATGATCTGGAGCATCTCGTCGGGCGAAAGCTCTTCCTGAAGACGAGGCGCAAAGCTCGCATCTTCCGACAGCAAAATTCCCATCGCACACGAGCGCGTTCGCAGATCCAGTCGCTGATCGCTCACCAGGCCGACCAAAGACTCTGCTTCTCCGCCGAGTCCCAGCATGTGGAACAGATCGCCGTATAGCTCTACGTCGGTCGATTCGACCTTGCCGGTGCGCATCCGATCGAGCAGGCACTTGCGCGCATCGACGACGCTGGCCACTTCCAGCCGATGTACCAGATCGGCTTGGCTGACGGGCGGATGAACAAACAGGTCGGCGATGATCTGCTGCGTCTTGGCCGCACTGGCCCACGACGGCTTGTTGTCCCTACGAGGCATCTGGCGGCCCTTATAACATGGAGCGCGTCCAGCCAGCTCTGCTGGTAGAGTGACCACAACTTGTCCGCTGTGTCCGCTTGCCCGAGGGTCTACACACCATGAAGCTTTCTGTGCGAAACGCTGTGCTGGCTGGCTGGCTGCTGTCGTTCGTCGGATGTCAGAGCGCACCGGCTCCGGCTGCGACGGGACATCCCGGTCCTGAGACCATCGGTGCCACCGTGTCTCGACTGACTGCCGAAGCGACTGCGCTGCCACCGCTGCTCAAGACGCGCTGGGCGGTGGAATACGTTGCGTCGGTGGCTCAGCTTGTCCCGATGTCACCGCGACGGCTTTATGCATCGCCCGATCGTCGCGTCTATCAGTCCGAGCTGGAAGCGCGCGTGCAAAAACAAGCTCCTTCCGCGACGGTCCAAGAGTGGGTGGACGAAGCGGGCTATTACACCGGCAGCCTCGGATCGCCGCTGTTTCACGCTCGGCTCATTGATCTCATCGCCGAAGGACAGCTGGCCAAGCTGGCGGGAAAGCGCAGCCTAGAGCTGTATCCGACGGCGATCGGTCCGCTGCGTCTGCTCGCCGGAGCCGGTCTGGATGCTGTCGGAGTCTCTCCGTCGCCCAAGCTGCGTGCGCTGTATTCCCAGCCCGGCGATCAAGGCCCCGTGAAGCTGCCCGGTCGCGACGTAAGCGGTCGTGTCACCTTCGTCACCGGCAGCTTTCCCGCCGATCCCGCCGTGCGCGCCCTGGTCGGCAGCGGCTTCGAGTTCGTGCTCGCCAAGAACGTCCTCAAGCGCGGCTACATCCATCCCACCGGCGAGGTTGCCCCCGACAGCCTCTTGAACCTTGGCATGTCCGAAGCGGACTATCTACGCAGCCTGCGCGACACGCTACGACCCGGCGGACGACTGCTCGTCTACAACCTGTGTCCCGGACCGAATCCCGCCTTCTACGATCCCGAGTCCGACTGTCGCAGCCCGTGGAGCCGCGCCGACTGGCAAGCCGCCGGCTTTGTCGTCCGTGACTTCGAGCGCAACGACACCGAGATCGCTCGTCAGTACGCCGTCGCGCTTGGCTTTGACAAGCCGCCGATCTCTGTGCCGATCGACAACCTGTACGCAATCTACTCGCTGCTTGAGCGACCGTAGCGACGACCGGCGCTTATCTGTTTGTGTAAAAGTCCAGCGCCGCGACGGGCTTGCGATCGGTTCCCACACCACCGACGAGCAGAGTCAGATCATTTTCCAGCGGAATCGCCAGGTGTTCCGCCCGCGCGTTAGGCATCGGCGACGGAGCATGGCTCTGCTGTCCGGTTTCGCTTGACAAAAACTCGCAATCACCCAGTACCGATCCGTTTTGGTCGTAGCCGCCGCAGATGGTGAGCTCGCCGTTGTTTTCGTGCAGGCTGCTGCCCCAGCGCGGTGTCTTGAGCACTCCGTCGGTCACTGACGCTGTCCGCGCCGTGATGTCGATGAGCAGCGTCGAACCCAGCGCTGTCTTCATGCCGCTCGCTGCTTCGGTATAGCCACCGATGATGAGCGCCTGACCGTTCTTGAGCCGCGCTGCGACGTGGCCGCGACGAGACGCTGGATCACCCGACGCAAACGTCAGCGCTTGGAAGGCATTTCGCTCGGGAGAATACAGCTCTGCGACGGGCTTTTTGGCAGAGACATCCGACAGCGACAGTCCACCAAACACCAGCGTGGCCGACGAAAGCAGCGTCATCGAGTGACGGTAGCGCGGCACCACCAGCGCCGTCGAGCGATCTTGCGGCGGCGGCACCGTCGCGACGCCAACGCGCGCCAACATATCGGCGGAATCCGACGGAAAGCGCTTCACCAGCACCGCTTGCCCGCTCGGGGTTTCCATCGCTGGATCGGTGGATCCACCCGCGACCAGGAACACGCTGTCTTGGATTTCTACCGACTGAGGCCGATACATTCCCGGCTTGCCGATGTCGCCAATTTCCGTCGCAGGAAGCGTCCACACGTCTTTGATCGCGCTCACCGCTGGATCGAACTTTTCCGTCTGAGTTACTAGATCGCTACCGACGGCAGCACCACCGACCAGCAGCGCTTGCTGACCAAGCGTCGCGTCGGCACTGGGCAGCAGCAGCGCCCCGCGTCGTGGCTTGGTAATCGTTCCACCGTCGAGCACTTGGAAGGTTGAGTGCTTAAACACCCACGCCTTCGTCGACAGCAGCGCGCCTTCGCTTTCCCCACCGACGAGCAGCGCACCAAGACCGCTTTCGACGGGACTGGTGCGACGACCGCGCAGCGCACACGCCGCCAGATCCTTGCGTCCCAGCGGATTGGCCATCGCGTCGTCGGGAATCTTCAGATCCGATGCCGTCACTTGACCGGGCTTACCGACGTACACCGCGACTTCTACGTCGGACAGCGACAGCGCAAACGGGGGCGACTTGCCGCGACCGACCACTTGACCCGAGCCGTCGATGGCTTCGACGACCAGCTGGGTCTGCTGACCTTCCGTCGGGGACTCGATCTCAACCGTCGCGGAAAAATGACCCGCTGATACCGCCGACGAGGTCTGCTTGTCGCCCAGCGTCATCCGCACTTCCGACGCCAAAAGAAACGGATCACCCATGCCCGGCGGCGTGATGATCCGTACGGTCAGGCTGTGGTTTTTGCTACACGACAGAAGAAGCAGCGACGCAAACAGCGCGCCGATTTTACGCTGCGAACCAAGCATCTGTATCCTTCGCGGCGCTCGTCGCTGATGGGATGCCAGTCTACGAACCTACGAGCGCCTTCGCTTTGGCGGAGAGTAGCCCTGGGTCGCCGGAAACAGCCAGGGTTTTTTGTCGGCCTTTTTGCCCCGAGACGACCTCGACTTGGCTCTTGGCCACCCCGAGCGCTTTGGCGAGCGCGATACGCACCGCTTCGTTGGCGGCTCCGTCGACGGGAGGCGCGCTGACCGCCACTTTGACGCGATCGCCGTGCAGTCCGCCGATGCTGTCTCGAGAGGCACGCGGAGCCACCCAGACATCGACGAGGATTCCGCTTGGGCTTTGACGAATGGGCGACGACATCGTGGGAAGCGCTTGGGGCTAGCTCTTGTCGGTGCTGCGCTGACGACGCTTTTCGGCGTTGGTGATGGCCAGCTCGCCCAGCTCTCGACTGCGGCGCGTCGCGGCTTCGACGGCATTGATCAGCGTGGTGCGCAGTCCGCCCGCTTCCAGCGTGTGCAGCCCGGCGATCGCGGTTCCTCCCGGCGACGTCACCATGTCTTTGAGGTGCCCCGGATGCTGTCCCGTTTCCAGCAGCAGCTTCGCCGACCCGAGCACCGTATGCGCCGCCAGCGCCACCGCGTTGTAGCGCGACAGACCGACTTTGACGCCGGCGTCGGACAGCGCCTCGATGACCAGGAACATGTAGGCTGGGCCCGATCCCGACAGACCCGTCACCGCATCGAGCTGATCTTCGTCGAGCACCACCGTAAAGCCAATCGCACCGAAGAGCTGCTGCGACAGCTTGACGTCGTCTTCCGTCGCGGTGCTTCCTGCGGCAATGGCTGTGGCTCCCGCTCCGACGAGCGCTGGCGTGTTGGGCATCACCCGAATCACCCGCGTGCCTTTGGGCAGATGCGCTTCCAGCACCTGAAGTGGCACGCCCGCTGCGACGCTGATGCACAGACACTTGGGCTTGAGGTGCGGCGCGACCTCATCCATCACTGGCAGCAGCACCTGCGGCTTCACCGACAGCACAATCATGCTTGCTCGACGGACCACGTCGATGTTGTGCGTGGTCATGTTGATGCCGTACTGCTGACGAAGCTGCTGACAGCGGCTCTGACGCGGGTCCGATCCCCAGATCTGCTCAGGCTTGACGAGCCCAGCGGCGAGAAGTCCTTTGATCAGCGCCTCGGCCATGTTGCCGGTTCCCAAAAACCCGATCGTGCCGGGCAAGGTCTTGTCTTTGCTTGGTTCCTCAGCAGACGGAGCAGTCGTTTCGGTGATCATGGGCTGGCATGGTAACGCGCGCAGCCGACGGCGCAAAGCCCAAGTGACGTGCGATGCTTGCGGCGGAACAAGTCCCAAGGTCACACTACGCAGCATGGCGAGTGCAGAGAAGCGATATTCGGCCCAGCAAGTTCGAGAGATCCTCCGTCGGGCGCAGACCGATGAAAAAGGTCACGGAACCGGCAGCGAGGAGCCGGGTCTGACCGCGGCGGAGCTGCTCGATAACGCGAAAGATCTGGGCTTTTCGACGCGAGACGTGCATGGCGCGCTTTTGGCCTACGAAGAAGATCAGAAGCTGGCGGTTGCCGAGCAGGAGCTGCGACAGCTTTCCTATCGCAGTCTGTCGACGCACGCGGTGGTGTATCTGTCGGTGCTCGGGGCGCTGATCTTCTTTGGGGTGCTGGCGCTGGCGGCACAGCCGATTGGGGCGGTGATGCTGGTGTGGGGAATGATGCTGCTGCTCAAGCTGCGCGGCGTGCTGTTTCCCGATCCCGACAAGCTGCGAGAGTCCGCCAAGCAGCGGCTGGTGTCTCAGCAGCTCAAGCAAAGTGGCAAGCAGCTCGGGTCGGCGCTGGCGACGGGAGCCGCCAAGCTGATGGCGCTGTCGGCACAAAAGATCGATCAAGGCGTCAAGCAGCTAGACAAGTAGCGACTACGCGAAAAACAAATAAGAGGCATACAAAAAGACTCTTATTTGACTTGATTTTTCGTCGAGATCATTCATCGGTAGGTCAATAAGAGGCGTGCAAAATGACTCTTATTTCCGCTTCATCATCAGGAAGGAAAAGCTGTGCTGACGGCGCAAGAGATAGAGCAGATCATCTGGGCGGGGCTCCCGGCGGCGAAGGAATCGGGGCTGCGGATTGAGCGAGCGACCAAAGAAGGCAGAGTCCGCGCGCGATCGGTGTTTGCTCCCAGCATGATTCGTCCCGGTGGAACGCTGTCGGGTCCGACGATGATGGCACTGGCGGATGCGGCGATGTTTGCGGCGATCATGGCGCGGCTGGGACGGCTGGAAATGGCGGTCACGACCAACCTAAACATCAACTTTTTGCGGCGTCCGGCCCCCGAAGATCTGGTTGCAGATGCGGTGATCCTGAAGCTGGGAAAGCGACTGGCGGTGCTGGAAGTGTCGATCTTTAGCGGTAGTGAAGTCGACCACAGTGATGCAGAGCCGGTTGCGCACGTTACCGGGACTTATTCGTTGCCTCCGGGTTAGGCTGTGGTTGCGTCGGTGACGTGCTGGCGTAGGTGGTGTGATAGACCTCGCGCAGCATGCGATAGACGCGGGTGTTTGGCTGATAGCGTTCGAAGAAATCGAGCGCATCGCCACGCAAGATGCTGATGAGCGCAGCAGCGACGGCAGGAGAGCGGCTCCTTCCGGCGCGACAGTGGACCATGATGCAGCGAAGCTGACTGAGCTTGGGCAGCACAAAGTCCCAGATCTGCTGCGCATCTTGTATGGAAAACAGCCCGTCTGGTTCGTCGCTCTGCACGGGAAGATCGACATCAAAGAAGGCCAGTCGAAGGACGCCCAGGCAGTGAAGGGACTGCGGCACGCGCGCGCGATCGGACGGACTGGTCGTGATTGAGATCACGATGTAGGGAACCGATGGCGCAGGTGCGGTTTCGATTTCTTTGCGGCTAAAAACCAGACATTCCATGTGCGCTCTCCATCACTGGGCAGTGGCAGCTTGCAGAGCCGTTCTATGCAAAATCGATTCCGAGTTCGTGAGTCCGCTTGGACCGCCGCGTCGCGATTGCGCTTGCCGGGGTCGTCGTGACTCTGCGAGTCTCTGGCCATGATCAAAGTCTACGGTTTTGGTGCGTCCTTTGGCCTTCCTGATCCAAGTCCTTTTGTCGTGAAAGTCGCAAACTACCTGCGAATGATCGGCGTTCCTTATGAGATGCTCGCGGGCGATGCAAGGAAGGCACCGAAAGGAAAACTTCCATACATCAGCGACGGTGGACAAGTTGTTGCGGACTCGTCGTTCATCATCGATTACCTGCGCAAGACGTACAAAGACCTTGATGTAGGAATGTCTGCGCACGATCGAGCGATCGCTACGTCCTGTAAGTCGATGCTGGAAGAACACCTGTACTTTGTGATGGTGACCCAGCGCTGGAAGGAAGATCGCGGCTACGACATCTTGAAGCAGCGCTTTGCCGCAACGATGAAGAACGCGGGTGTTCCGGGCTTTCTGATTCCGACGGTGAGCGGCTTTGTTCGCAAGCAAGTCATCAAGGCGGTGAACGCGCAAGGAATGGGGCGACATACACCGGAAGAGATCGAAGACATCGCGGTGAGCCTGCTCGATGCGCTGTCTGAGCTGCTCGGGGATCATCCGTACTTTCTGGGAGATACGCCGCGATCGATTGATGCGACGGTGTTTGCGTGGCTGTGGCTGATCATCGATGCGCCGTATGAAGGTCGCGTCAAGCAGCATGCGTGCAGCAAAGCGAACTTGGTTCGTTACAACACGCACATGAAGCAGACGTACTGGAAGGACTGGAAGTCGGTCACCTGAGCCTGATTCCGTGTGCGAAAGGAGTCCGGTTTGAAGGGACTCCTTTTCTCGGCACCTTGCCGCCGTCCGTATCACTGCCGTCAGAGCGAGGGTCTGGGAAGCGCTACGGAAGCGGATCTTGTTGAATGTCTGGGGGGTCATCGGACGTTCTCCACAGTGAGTGAGAGGGTCTGTTTGAACGTGTCTCTGTGCCTTGTGATTCAGCACGGCTTGGTTTCCTCGGCACGCAGCGTACCAACCATCAAACGGACGACATCACCGTCGAGAACGAAGCGATTCGCAGCCGTTCCCATGCCATGACAGAATCAACGGAGAGAAACGCAGAGAAGAGGAAGGAGACGCTCCTGCTTGGGAGCCTGCGCTGCGATGCCACAGACCTGACTCCTATCAACGTGGGCGTCGACCTTGCGCGCGATCTGCGCCCTACGTAGTGGATGCAACCAGCGACAACATCAGCTTCTATGCAGAGCCCGCAGAGCTGGCTGCCAGCGCGGTCGATGACAGCGAGCTTGTGCGGCTGCTTTCCGTACCTGATGTTGGTTGCAAACGCGGCCCCCTCGCAGGTTGGATCTGGCGGACTGCCCCGTCGCTGTCTTGCTCCAGCGTGGCAGTGAATACCCCTTTCTATCTTGGGGAAGAAGGAGTCACCCTGTACACTAACGTAGCGCGTTGTGTCTGCTGCAAATACGTGGATGGCAGTAGGTCATCATTCGCGTAAGGAGGGGCCGTAGTGTCACACGGATCAATCCGCGTTGATCGGTCTGATCATGCTGTCCGCATCGGGGCGCCGTCGTCTGTCTGGGCTCCGATTCTTTGGTTTCGCATCGATCGAACACGCAGTCAGGTCGTGACGCAGTGGGGCGTGCTGATCGGGGTGAGCCCGCTTGTGCTGCTTGGGCTCTTCTATGGCGGGTCCCTGTTTGATGCATTGCAGCTCGCGCTGGTGGTGGGTCTTGGCGCGCTCTGTCTGCTGATAGGTGTCCTTGTTGCGCTGCTTGCCGCACATGTGGTGTGGCGGAGCGGACTGCTGGCCCCTTCTCCGCAGAGCGTGGTTCGTGCAGTCAGTGAGCGCGACCGCTTGCAGCAAGAGGTGGGACAGATTGCCCAGATCGGCGGCTGGGAGTTCGATCCGATCAGCGGAGAAGGAAACTGGACCGAAGAAGTCGCGCAGATTCACGACATCGATCCAGCTGTCGCTTCGATTCGATCCATTGGACTTGATGCCTATCGTGGAATCGATCGCCAGCGTATCGAGGAAGCGATCTCGGCTGCGTTGAAGGATGGAACCCCATTTGATTTGGAACTACAGATCAAGACATCGACGGGTGTGCAGAAATGGGTGCGCAGCATCTGTAAGCCCGAAGTGCAAGGTCAAAAGGTCACGCGGATCAAAGGAACGATTCAAGATATCTCTGCACAGAAACAGCTCGAAGATGATCTAAAGCACGTTAATTTACTATACAGTACGCTGAGTGAACTCAGTCACAAGATGAGTCGTGTTTCCGCTGCGACAGAGCTGTATCAGCTGGCTTGTCATATCATTGTTGATGTAGGGAAGTTTTCAAGTTCAAGAATCAGTGCGTTTGAATCGAGTGATGGAAAACTGACTCAGATGATTGCTTGTGCCGGTTCCATTGAAAAGTATTCAACACGAATTGATTCGATTTCATCTGACAATGATCAAGCTGCAGAAATGACGCGCAAGGTCATGCGTGGTGAAATTCAAGTGGTGAACAGTGTCCATGAAGATGATCGGATGCACTCGCTGATCAGTGTGGCGGAAGCGCTACAAATTGGCTCTGCGGCTGCGTTTCCGATTCGCTGTCATGATCGCGTGATTGGTGTGTTGTCTGTGTATAGTGAGCAAGTCAATCGGTTTCGCTCGAAAGAAATTTCACTGTTTGAGCGCATCACAGAGACGATTCGGCACAAGCTGGAGTTGATACAAGAAGAACAGAATCGCAAAATGGCAGAGCAAGCGAGTCGCGAGAGCCAGGCTCGATTTGAAGCAGTCTTTGTCCACAGTCCAGTGGGGATCTTGCTGACCGAAGTGCAGTCTGGAACGATCTTGGCGGCCAATCCCGCGCTGGTGCGAATCCTCGGCATTCAAGTAGAAGAGCTGAGAGGAAATACCGTCGAAAAGCTGGGACTGTGGGAGAGTCCAATCCATCGTCAATTGTTCATTGATAGACTGCAAAGTAGTAAGTCAGCTGTACAGCTTGATGGCAAGCTGTGTAGAAAAGGAATTGAGGGACAAAAAATCCCAGTTCGTTTGTCGTCTGTGCAGATTGATCTGGCCGGGCAACAGCTGATCGTATCAACCATTGAAGATCAGACCCAAGTTGAAATTGCGCAAGAAGCATCTGCCAAGAACACCAAGCTACAAGCACAGCTTCAGCAAATTGCACAGACGGTTCCTGGGATCATCTGTTCATTTCATATGGACAAAGAGGGCACGCTGACGATTCCTTATGTCAGTCGAGACCTGTTTGCGCTATATGGTGTTCATTATACTGGGCTCGGTGATGATCTGAGCGAGATGCGCAGTCGTTTCAATGTGGAAGATCAGAAGCGAGTTCGGAAGAGCATTGAGCGATCTGCGGCAACGCTAACGCCATGGTGTGAAGACTATCGCATGATCCATCCTGTCCGTGGCGAAATCTGGATAGAAGGTCATGCGGTACCGTATCGTGAGCCGGATGGTTGTGTGCTCTGGAACGGATTTTTACATGACATTACCGAGCGAAAGCGAAAAGAAGAACAGCTTCGTCAGAGCGAGCAGCGCTTTCGGGCTCTGTTTCAACACTCGCCGGTTGCGTATCAATCGCTAAGTGAAGATGCATGTTATTTGGATGTAAATGAGCGGATGTGTGAGCTGCTCGGATATTCGAGTGAAGAGCTGATCGGAAGCTCGTTTGCGGACTTGGTGGTGCCGAGCCTGCGTGGTCTGTTTTGGGATGGCTTTCAGAAGTTCTGTCTGGCCGGGAAAGGAACGACAGAGCTGCGGGTGATGCGGAGTGATGGAACAGAGATCGAGCTGATGATCGAAGGACAGATTCAGCGCGACGGTCTGGGGCGATTCCTGCGCACGCACTGCATCGTGTTTGACGTCACAGAGCGTCGTCACGCAGAGCAGGGACTGCGGCTACAGAGTGCGGCGCTGCAGGCGGCTGCGAACGCGATTGTGATCACGGACAGGCGCGGCGTTGTGGAGTGGTGCAATCCAGCGTTTACAGAGTGTTCGGGCTATTCGTCGGGCGAAGCGAAGGGAATGCGGCTGGGGGACTTGGTGCGATCGGGACAGCAGTCGCGCAGCTTCTACAAGCAGATGTGGGAGACGATCTCGTCGGGGCGACCGTGGCACGGAGAGCTTATCAATCGTCGCAAAGACGGCAGCACGTATCACGAACAGATGAGCATTACGCCGCTCGTCGACGAGCGAAAGCAGATCTCGCACTTTATTACCATCAAGCAAGACATCTCGAATCAGAAGCGACTGGAGACGATGCTTCTGCGTACGCAGCGACTGGAGAGCATTGGTCGGCTGGCGAGCGGAGTTGCGCACGATCTGAACAATGTGCTGACGCCGATGCTGATGGCTCCGCTGATGTTGCGCGCGGTGATCGACGATCCGATGGCGCTGGAGGTGGTGGACTCGATTGAGTCGAGTGCGCGGCGCGGCGCGGCGATCATCAAGCAGCTTCTGACGTTTGGTCGCGGCATGCCAGGGGATCGGATTCCGGTGCAGCTTCGCTCGATTGTGCGGGAGATGACGAAGCTGATGGAACAGACGTTCCCGAAGAACATCGAGGTGCAGTCCCAGCTCGATCGCGATACGGGGCCGGTGCTCGGAGATCCGGTGCAGATCCATCAGGTGCTGATGAACCTGTGCGTCAACTCGCGCGATGCGATGCCGCAAGGTGGTGTGCTGACGCTATCGGTGCAGCAGGTCGTGATCGATGCAGCGAGCGCGCAGCTTCACGGTGTGACTGCGGGAAACTTTTCGGTTTTGTGTGTGCAAGACACCGGAATGGGGATCTCTGCCGATGATCTGGATCGGATTTACGATCCGTTTTTTACAACCAAGCCTCTGGGAGAGGGAACAGGACTGGGTCTTTCGACGGTGCTCGGCATCGTGAAGAGTCACCTGGGCTTTATCCAGGTGGAAAGTCAGCTTGGCAAAGGAACAACGTTTCGGATTCTGTTTCCAGCGCTGGAATCGGCTCCCTCGCCGAGCGTGGGCGTCAGCAGTGATGTCCTGCCGACCGGTCGCGGCGAGCTGATCTTGGTCGTCGATGATGAAGAGCTGACCAGGCAGATGGTGCAGCAAGTGTTAGCGCAGCACGGCTATCACGTCCTTCTGGCGAGAAATGGAACAGAGGCGCTGTCGCAGCTTGATGCGCGTCCTGATCTGCGCTTGGTGCTCAGTGACGCAATGATGTCAGGAATGGATGGTCCGACGCTGCTGCATCACGCCAAGCAGCGCGGTGTGACTGCGGAGTTTCTGATCATGACCGGACTTCAGTCGCAGCCAGCGCTTCAGGAAGTGATGAGTCGGTACGGAGTCTCTCTGCTGGAAAAGCCGTTTTCCGCCGCGACGCTGCTTCAGAGCGTGCAGTGCGTCCTTCAACACAGGCCGTATCTCAGTCCATCCGAGGAGTAGACAATGGCTCCGTCAAACACGCGCACAGCGTCGGAATCCTGCACCGCGACATCAAGCCTGCCAACCTCACGGATCGTTGGGACTTGGCGGGTTTGATTCCGCTCCACCGTCGCTGCGAGCTGCGGAAGGAGTCAGCGTAGCGTGCCTTTCAAGCGCAGCGGCGGCTTGTTCTGTAGCGAGATCTCGTGCAGCGGCGCGCGCTCTCCCAGTGTGAAGCTGTCGTCTTGAAAGGAAAACCACAGGGTCCAGTCTTGGATGGTGTACTGCCAGAAAAAGCCGCCTACCGTGGCGTAGATATGTCCGCTTTGCTCGCGAATGGGACGACCGAAGATTCGACGGACATCGGCGGCGGTGGCGCTCGGGAGAGACAGGATCTCGCGGCCTCGATCGAGCAGGCGCGGGCCAGTGACGGAATCGACCCGGCCATCGCGGGTGTAGGAGACGCGCAGGCTGCTTCCCTTGAGAGCTGCCACGGCCTCGCGGGTCATTCCGGGGGTTACGCCACCTATGCTGTAGTGGCTGGCTGCTGGAGTGACCAGGCGGGCTTTGTGACCACCGGCTTGTAGCCAAGCATGTGCAAGGGCTCCTCCTTCGTGGGTGAGCCAGGTCCGAGCAGCGGAAGCCAAGTCGGCCTGCGGGTGAGCGAGCAGCGGGCCAACCAACGCAATCGGAAGCCGCATCGATCCGTCGTGGTCATCGCTCGATTCGACACCCCAGTCATCCGCTTCGTCGAGCGTATACATGTCGCTGACTTCCGCTGCGTGCAGGAGACTGATGGCAGCGGCGGGATCGGCTCCGCGTAGCACTTGTGCGAGGACATCCGCTTGACCGATCATCGCTGCGGCTCGTCCGGCTCCGACGCCACCGCGCTGGAGCTGGGCTGTTAGCTCAGGACCGCAGCTTGTCGCGATGGCGGTTCGCCGCTGGAGTGCGCGACGTAACAGGGAATCATCCAGCGACGCATCGGCCAGCCTGGCAACGACATGGCGCTTGGCCGCGAGCGATTCCCAGGCAAACAGCGGAGACTCCAGGGCGAGTGCAACCTTCGGCTCCCTGCTGCGTAGTGCGACGAGTCGCTGCGCCACCGCTGCCGTCAGGCTGTCATCGCTTCCGCCATCGTGCGCCAGGCTGATTCCTTGCGCGAGCAGTCCACTTGTGGGCGCCGTTCGACCGCGCAGCTGTTCCAAACCTTCGGGTGTCGCGGCCAGGCGCGCGTACGCTTCCAGTGCTGCGACTCCGTCGGTTGCTGTCACGCCTCCGCACGCAGTAATGGCCTGGGTAAATGCGCTCCGTTCCCAGTCTGTTTTGAGATGCGCGCTCAGTCCTTTTCGCAGAGCCGGTAGCGCGCGGGCGTCGCGATAGTGTCCCAGCACAGAGGCTGCGCGGGCTGCGTGATAGTCGGGCTCTGTTTCGACGATGTGAATGAGCCCAGGAATCGCTTCCTTCACATCGAGTCGCGACAGGCTGCTGATGTATTCAGAGCGTGGACTGGGACTGCGTTTCTGTTCCACCACCCAGCTGCGGTCATCGAGCCATGGCAGCAGCGCCACGGCCACATCACGACGTGCGGGCTGCTTTTCGTTCCCGGCCAGCGCGGCCAGCAGATCGGCGACATTCGCGCGTACATCTCCAGGTGATGTCAGCAGCGGAATCAGGATCGGAACCCAGTGCGCGGGATCTTTTTCAAGTGGTCCCAGCAGCGGTGTGAAGCCCCACACGCCATCGCTTAGGTGGCGCAGCGTCTGATCGGACAGTCGCTGCTCGTACCAGGCATCGCGACCCGTCCAGCTGTCATTGAACAGCACTCGGAACGCTTCCACGCGAGCGAACCCAGGGGCCTGCGCATCTTCAGCGATTTTCATCAGATCGAGACGAAGCTGCGTACGACTGGTCGCATCGATGCCGAGCCGGGATGCATGCTCGTACAAGAGCGCCGTAGCCAGTGCCCGCAGCCGAGGCTCTTCGGCCTTCTGATGCAGCCGCAGCACGCTCAGGGCTGCACTGCGATCACCTCGCGCGGCGAGCTGGCGCACACTGTCATCGTGCTGTAGGTAGCTGCCGGTCCAGCGTGCCGAACGTGCCGTGACAACCGTCGGTGGATCGGCAGCCCTCGCCAGATCGCTACAGAGTCCCGATCCCACGCAAACAAGAAACAAGCCCAGACATCGCCGACTGCTGCGCTTCATACGGTCACTAGACATCGAGCCGCCGCGCGGGTTTCTTCCAAAGTGAATCGGAACACGGAGTGCCATGGTTTCGCACCGTTGCGTATCCGCAGTCGCAGGGACCGAACGCGCGGCGGGGTGTGGCTACTGGGGAGGCGCGGGAAGTGCTCGCGGCGCGCGAAGAGACGTCAGCACGCGATGTAGGTTTTCTAGGTCCACCGGCTTGGTGATGTGCTCTGTAAAGCCAGCTTCCTTGGCGCGCGTCACATCGGACTCTTGGCCAAAGCCTGTGATGGCGATGACTGGCAAGAGCAGGTTGCGTGCACGGATGCGCCGACACGTCTCGTATCCGTCGATGCCCGGCAGGCCGATGTCCAGCAGCACCACATCCAGCGGAGTCGTCTTCACCACAGAGAGCGCCGCTTCCCCGCTGGTGACATCGATTACCGTGATTCCGTCCATCGTCAGCAGCGCCTTGAGTCCCTTGCTTCCGTTTGTATCGTCTTCGACGAGCAGCACGCGCAGGCCAACCGGCGGCTTGGTTGGAACCGGCGGCTTGGGCGCGCTCACTTGCTGAACGGGAAGGAGCGGTAGACGGACGACGAACTCACTTCCTTTTCCGGGTCCAGCACTTGATGCAACCACGGTTCCGGCGTGCAAGGTCACGATGTGACGAACCAGTGCCAGACCGACGCCCAAGCCGCCTTCCTTGGTGCGGGCTCCGGGCGCATGTCCTTGCACAAACGGCTCAAACACCCGCTCGAGCATCTGCGGTTCGATTCCTGATCCGTTGTCCGAGACACGAATGATCGCAGAGACTCCGTCTCGCTCCACCGCGAGCACAACCTTGCCTCCCTTTTGGGTGTAACGGACTGCGTTCACCATCAAGTTGGTGAGAACTTGCTGAAGCCGGAGTGGATCTCCGCTGACGATGAGCGGCTGCGGACTGATGAGCTGCACCAGCTCGATCTGCTTTTCTGTGACGCTCTGCGTGATCGTTTGCACAGACTGTGTCAGCAGCGTTCGCAGATCCAGCTCGCGACGATCCAGCGTGATCTTGTTTTGGGTGATTCGCGCAACATCCAGCAGATCATCCAGCAAGTGCTTCATCTGGCGCGCACCGTCGAGAATGATCTTCTGCCATGCGCGCTCTTCTGCTGCGAGCGGACGACGACCCAGAACGCTTGCAGAGGTGTACAGCGCAGTCAGCGGATTGCGTAGCTCATGCGAGAGCATGGCCAGGAATCGATCGCGCTGTGCGACGTTTTCGCGCTGTTCTTCCTCTGCTTTTTTGATCGAGCTGATATCGGTGTTCACGCAGCCGACACCAATGTGTCCGTCCGCTTCCTTGAGCGGAAACTTCAGCGACAGATACGTGCGCGTCCCTTGCGGAGAGGGGAGCTTGATCTCGTTTTGAACGATGGTTCCACGATTGATGACATCTGCGTCTCCCGCCACGAGGATCGTCGCCAGATCGCTCGGCATGATCTCTTCTGCGGTATATCCAATCGGATCGCTGCCAACCATTGTGCGGAAGCTGTCGTTTGCCAGGACGTAGCGTCGCAGGTGATCTTTGATCGAAATCTGACTCGGAGAGTTGTGCAGGATGCTCGACAAAAGGAGCTGGACGCGCTCTGTCTCTGCTTCCGCGCGGCGTACTCCGCTCACATCGATCATCGTGAGGACAACACCCTCTACGCTGGCTCCTCTTCGATACGGAAGAATGCGCAGCAGGAACCAGCGTCCGCTCTGATCGCGGATATGACTTTCAAACGGAGTGCTGTTCTGTGCGACCCGTCGAATGTCTTCCATCAGCGTGGGCCGCGCGAGCGTGTGCGCGAACACTTCGATGGGACGACCGATGTCGTGCGGCACCAAGTTGAAGGTCTCTCCGATGCGCGGAGTGAACTTGCGAACCCGCAGCTGCTTGTCGAGAAACAGCGTATGCACTTCCGTGGACACCTGCAGGTGATCCATGTCCGCGTTCAGCTCGACCAGCTCAGAGATCTTGCGCTGGAACTCACTGTTGACGGTGTGCAGCTCTTCGTTTACGGAGTGCAGCTCTTCATTGGTCGATTGAAGCTCTTCGTTCGACGCCACAAGCTCTTCGTTGGTCGCTTGCAGCTCTTCGTTGCTCGTCTCTAGCTCTTCAATCGTGGTCTGAAGGTTTTCGCGTGTGAACTTTAGCTCGGTTTCCAGCGACGCGATGTGCTCACGCGCAGCTTGATCGAGCGGAATCTCTGCGATCGCGGGCAGCGTCGAGGTCGGGGTCGCTGTCGGCTGAATGATCACCAGCGCAAACAGCTCGCTGCCACGCCGGCTGCGAACCGGACGCGCGGTGACATCGACTTGACGAGGTCCGTCGGCTAGCTCGACGCGCATGCCTCGGTAGATCACGGGCGTTCGTTCCGCGAGCACACGCTGGACGGCGCCCATGATCGCGACGCGCAGATCCGATTCCAGCATGTCGGCCAGATCGTAGGTCTGTCTTCCATCACGAGGCCGCAGGTACTGACTGGCTCCACCAAAGGAATGCGCCAGCTCTCGACGAGAAGTCACCAGGAATCCCGGTGGCATAAACTCTTCCAGCAGCGAGTCGTAGGCACCAAACAGGCTCGTGTCCGTTCGTCCCGGCGCAAGCTGAATGCCTTCCACTTTGCCGCGCAGCCGACTCGTTGGGGGAAAGCGTACATCTTGGTTGAGCCGAATGTCGCGACGCTTGCGGAACAGCTTCCAGTGGTTGTCGACGACATCGAACTCGTCGGACAGATCGCCGGTTGTTTCACTCGGACCCAGGAACAGGAATCCGTGTGGACGCAGTCCGAAGTGACAGATTCCCAGCACCTTCTGCTGTGCCGCGCGCTCAAAGTAGATGAGCAGGTTGCGGCACGACACCAGATGCAAGTTGGTAAACGGTGCGTCTTTGAGGACGTTGTGTGGCGCAAAGACGACCATCGATCGAAGCTCTGCGTTTACCTGAAAGCGTCCGTCTTTGACGACAAAGTAGTTGTGGCGGCGCTCTGGCGAGACATCAGCGATGGCAGCTGCATCGTACGAACCAAGGCTCGCGATCCGCAGCGACTCTTGGTGAACATCGGTCGCGAAGATCTTCACCGGCACCGTGCGTCCGACGGCATCCATCTGCTCTCGGATGGCAATGGCAAGTGAGTACGCTTCTTCACCCGTTGCGCAGCCCGCCACCCAGACGCGCAGCTCTTCGTTTTCAGCCAGCCCTCGGATGATGCCGGGCAGGATTTCCCGGGACAGACGCGCAAACGCCGCTGGATCGCGGAAAAAGCGCGTCACGCCGATCAGCAGATCTTTGTAGAGCAGATCCAGCTCGTCGGGACTCTTGGCCAGCCGCGTCGCGAAATCTTCCAGTGTTCCGACGTGCGCCAGCTCGGCGCGTCGCTCGGTTCGTCGCAGGATCGTCGATGGCTTATAGACCGTGAAGTCCAGACCATACGCATCTCGAATGAGCCGCATGATCAGCATCAGACCCGGCTCTCCATCGGTGAGAACTTCCGGCGGGGTCTCACCCAGCTTGCCGTTTTTGAGCCGCTCAAGCAGCGCATCCGGCATCTCTTCGGGCGTCAGGATGCGATCGACTACGCCTGTCTCGATTGCACTCCGAGGCATTCCGTCAAAGGCCGCGCTGTCCGGGCTCTGCGCAATCACCGATCCGCCTGCGGAGTGAATCTCTCGCAGCCCGCGTGATCCGTCGCTGCCTGTGCCTGACAGGACAATCGCAACCGCTCGGTTTCCTTCTTGCGCCAGCGATCGAAAGAACAGATCGATGGGATAGGTGACGACCTCGGAGGGATCTTTGTCTGTCAAATAGATCCGACCGCCGTTTACCATGAGCTGCTTTTTCGGCGGATTGAGCACGATCGTGTCGGGCTGTAGCTCCATGCAGTCCGCCGCCAGCACGATCGGAATCTTCGTCCGACGCGCCAGCAGCTCATCGAGCATGCTCCTGAAGTCGGGCGACAGGTGCTGCACCACCACGAACGAGCAGCCTGTGCTTTCCGGCATCTGGTCAAACAGACGCTCCAGCGCTTCCAGTCCTCCCGCTGATGCACCGATTCCCACAATGAGTGAGATCCGCGAGTTTGACGGCAGATGCTGCGTCTGTTCTTGGTTGAGCATGGCTCGCTATCGTACAGAGTAGTTTCTGCTGCCGCCAGGCGCTATTCGAGGTTTGTGATCACTTCGATCGCTGCGTGTTGCAGTCGAGGGAATGGCTCCACAGTACGGAGCGCGCAAAGGAATCAACAGGAGTCCTGCTGGTTTGTCCAAAGGGATGCCGCGTTTGTCGTTCCCTCGCGCTTCCCTGATTCGCAGTGCTGTGGTCCGTTTGCGACGGAAAGACGCACCGATACAATCAGCCTGCCAACATTTTTCTACATCACGATGAGGGCGGCGAAGTGGTCAAGCTGCTCGACTTTGGCATCGCATAGTTCTTCGATTCCAGCGACGGAAACAGCGTACGCACACGCAGCGGAGAAGAGATGGTTGGCACGCTCTGTTACATGTCTCCCGAGCAGATGGATGGCATTGCGTGCGACGGAAAAACCGATGTCTATAGCTTGGGAGTTGTGCTGGCGCTGATGCGGATGGCGCACCGTGAGCTAAGCGATGCTGCCGCGTACGGAGTCCGGGTGATGCTGCTGGGACCGACGGGCCCTTCCGCTTGATGATCCTGACTACCGACCTGCGCGCTTTGGCGTGAAAGACCCCGGCTCCTAACCGAGCTGCACGCTGTCGCCCGATTCCCAAGCGATTCCCAAGCGATTCCCAAGCGATTCCTAAGCGATTCCCAAGCGATTCCTACTTGGGCTGGTAGAGCGGCAGGCGCGGAATGCTCTCTCGACGCTTGATTTTGAGCGCGGTCGCAATCGTCTTGCTCAGCGTCTTGAGATCGACGGGCTTTTGCATCACATCGTCCATTCCACACGACAGCGCATCCAGGACGACATCGGACACCGACTCTCCGGTCAGCGCAATCACCGGCAGCGCGTCATAGCGGACATCGGCGCGGATCTGCACCACCGTCTCTTTTCCATCGAGATCCGGCATCTGCAAGTCCATCAGCACCGCGCAGTAGTAGTCGAGCGGATGACTGTGTAGCAGCTGGAGCGCCTCGCGTCCTGTGCCCGCAATCTCGCAGTCGTAGCCAATGCGCCGCAGCATCTTCTGGGTCACGACTTGGTTTACCTGATTGTCTTCGGCCAGCAAGATGCGCGGACGCTCGATGTTCTGACCGGAGTCGGCTTGGCTGCCACTGGGCGAGTTTCCGCTGAGCGATCGGGCGCTCGGACGCGGGCTCGTCTCACTCGGCGGCTTGGACAGCACTGGCGCGCTCTCTTGGCTCGACTCTGCGTTGGGCGCGGCGGATGGCTTGACATCGTGAACCTGGAATCGAACGCGCAGCCGAAAGATGCTGCCGATGCCTTTTTGGCTCTCGCAGGTCAGCTCACCGCCGAAGAGCTGTGCAAGCTGGCGACTGATCGAAAGACCCAGCCCGGTGCCGCCATAGCGTCGCGTGATCGTCGGATCGGCTTGCGAAAACGGCTGAAACAGCGAGGCCTGCTGCTCTGGATTGAGTCCAATCCCGGTGTCTTGCACCGAAAACAGCAGCGTCACATGCTCGCCGGGCGTGTCCAGACACTCAATGTGCAGCGAGACGCGACCGCGATCGGTGAACTTGATCGCGTTGCCGAGCAGGTTGACCAAGATCTGCTTGAGCCGCAGACCGTCGCCGTACAGCTTTTCCGGCACGTTCGGCGCAGCGGTCAGTGAAAACTGAAGTCCTTTGTCGCTCGCGGACAGCCAGAAGATCTCACCGAGCGAGGTCATCAGCGCTCCGAGGCTGAAGTCGACCGGCGACAGCATCAGCCGTCCCGCTTCCAGCTTCGAAAAGTCGAGCGTGTGGTTCAGTAGCTCCAGCAGGTGTCGCGTCGCTCCGTCGAGCTTTCGCAGCAGATCATGCTGGCCGGGATCAAGCTGCGTCTCTCCGATGAGCCGCGAGATGCCCATCACCGCCGCGAGCGGCGTACGGATTTCATGGCTCAGCGTCGCGACAAAGCGGCTCTTGGCCCGACTCGCTTCGAGCGCCGCTTCCCGAGACAGGTGCGCTTCTTGCGTCGCTTTTTTCTGTTCACTGATGTCCGCCAGGAGCAAAAGCCAGCCTTGCTGCGACGCATCTTTGACCGGCTGGATGTCGATCTGAAGCCAGCGACCGCCGTCTTGCTGCACCATCAAACGCGCCGATTCTTTGCTACGCAGCGACGGAAGCACTTCGTGCCAGCTTCCCAGCTTTTGTTCCAGCGGCTGTCCGAGCAGCGATGCAGTTGTTGTTCCCAGCAGCGTCGCAGCGGCTTGATTGGCATCGACGATGGTTCGCTGCTCATCGACGACCAAGACGCCGACCTGCATGTGCGCGAACACCATCTCGCGCGCCATCGGGACCAGTCTCGGCGAGCGATGCTTGATGAGCGTCCACATCAAGATCGCTGTTCCCACGAGCAGCCCAAGCGGCATGATGTCGCGATAGCCAAAGATCGTGATGTTTCCGACGGCAAAGACCATCGTAAAGAGCGGCACAAGCTGTGACCCCAGGATGCACTGGGCTTGCCTGCGCAGCGGTCCCGGTCGCTGCTGCTGCACAAATGCGAGCATCGAGCCAATCGACAAGGCATACAGCCCCAGCGTGTACGGGATCGTTAGCCAGCTCACCATGCCGTATTCGTAGAAAAGCGCGTCGGTGGGCCAGCCTGGAATCAAGCGATGGTTTGCGCCGATGTAGTGGTGCCACGGATTGGTAAATGCGAGCACCATCACCACAATCGGCAGCGATCCCAGGTGCAGCAGCAGCCACGCGGGCAGGCGCTTTCCGCCGGTATACGCACGCACAAACAGCGTCCGCAAAAGCAGCAGCGACAAGCAGGGCAGCCACTGCAAGTTGTCCCAGATGATCTTCGACTCAATCGTCGTCGACAAAAGCTCACCCAGATAGCCGATCAGGTACAGCGCTTGACTGAGCAGCGACGCGACCAGCAGCTCTGATCCAGGAAGTTGCCGACGACGCCATGCGACGCGCAGACACAGCAGTGTCAGCAGCAGCGATGCCTCGTAAGGGATCAGTCGCAGGTAGAGCATCGGCACAGAAGTCGGGTGACTCCCTGTTATCGTACCAACTCTGATAGCGGTGCTGATACACCCCCACGCAATTTCATAAAGAAATTACGTAAGGCCCCGTGCGTTTGATTGTCGTAGGAAGTAGGGACGTGCGGGGAACGGACGCAGGTTAGACCGGCAGATCGGCGCGCTGTTCGATCTCTGCGCTGATGCGCGCGATGATCGCGTCGAGCGGCATGGCCTTCAGATCCTGACCGGAGCGCAGACGAACCGCCGCCGCACCTTCGGCTTGCTCGCGATCGCCGACGACCAGCATGTACGGAATCTTCTGAAGCTGCGCGTTGCGGATCTTCTTTTGCATCGACTCACGCGAGTCATCGACTTCGGCGCGAATGCCTCCGCCGAGTCCGTTCTTGAGCGACACCGACGCGAGCTTTTCGACAACCGACTGCGCGTATTCGTTGTGACGATCGGCGATCGGCACCACCACCACTTGCGTTGGCGACAGCCACGTCGGGAACGCGCCCGCGTAGTGTTCGATCAGCACCGACATAAAGCGCTCGACCGAACCGAGCACCGCGCGATGCAGCATCACCGGACGACGATGCTGACCGTCTTCCCCGATGTACTTGAGGTCAAAGCGCGCGGGCAGGTTGAAGTCGAGCTGAATCGTCGCAAGCTGCCACGAGCGATCGAGCGCATCTTTGGCCGTAAAGTCGATCTTCGGTCCGTAGAACGCGGCCTCGCCCGCTTCTTCGACCCACGACACGCCTTTGTGACGAAGCACCGATCGAAGCTGCTCTTGCGCGCTTTCCCACATCTCCGGCGTACCCAGGTATTTTTCCGGGTGCTCCGCGTCCCACAGCGACAGCCGAATCGACAGCTGCATGCCAAACGGACGATAGAACGCGTCGATGATTTGGTAGATGCGCAGCGCTTCTTCTTGCACTTGCTCGGGCGTACAGAAGACGTGCGCGTCGTCTTGGGTGATCATCCGAACCCGCGACAGACCTTGCAGCGCACCGGGCAGCTCGTCGCGATAGACGCTGGTCACTTCGCACAGCCGAATCGGCAGATCGCGATACGAGCGCTGACGACACGCAAAGATCTGCGTGTGGTGCGGACAGTTCATCGGCTTGATGCAGAAGTCGTCGCCGCTCTTGCCGCGAACGTGGAACAGATCCTCGTTGAACTTTTCCCAGTGTCCCGAGGTCTTGTACAGATCGTTCTTGGTGATGTGCGGGATCTGTACGCGACGGTAGCCGAGCGGCTCTTGCAGCGACTGCACGAAGTCTTCGAGCAGCCGCCGGACCAGCGTTCCGCGTGGCGTAAACAGCGGCAGACCCGGTCCGACGAGATCCGAAAACGTGAACAGATCCAGCTCTTGTCCGAGCCGTCGGTGATCGCGTCGCTTGGCTTCTTCCAGCATCTGGATGTGACGATCCAGCTCTTCTTGCGTCGGAAACGCCAAGCCGTAGATGCGCTGAAGCTGTGGGTTGCGCTCGTCGCCGCGCCAGTACGCACCCGCGACGTTGGTCAGCTTGAACGCGCCAATTTCCGTCGATACTGAGACGTGCGGACCGCGACACAGATCCACGAAGTCGCCGGTCTTGTAAAACGACACCACCTGCGTGCCGCTGCCATCGACGACGCTGTCATCGCCCGTCTCTTTGGCAACCGCCGTCGAGCCCTTGTCGCGTAGCAGCGTCAGCAGCTCGACTTTGTAGCGCTGTCCACGTCGATCCATCTCGGCAATGGCTTCTTCGATCGGCAGCTCGAGTCGCTCAAACGGCAGCTTCTTTTTGCGCAGCTCGCGCATCTTCTGCTCGATGCGCTCAAGCTCTTTGGGACCCACTGCAACCGGCACTTCGATGTCGTAATAGAAGCCAAACTTGATGGCTGGACCGACGCCGAAGCGAGCTTCTGGCCACAGCGCCGAAACGGCTGCGGCTAGCAGGTGCGCGGTCGAGTGACGCATCCGCTCTTGCGCTGCTTCACTCAGAGGTTCATTTGCCGGACTTGGCGGGGCCGCTGACATCACGCTCTCCTTCATCCATCCAAAACAAAAGTAGGTAGCCATAAGTACCGCGACAGACGCTCGCTGACAATGCGTACAGTCGCAGACCACGGTATCTTGCGCCGATGATTGCTGCGCCGATCTCGCTTGCGGACGTCGAAGCTGCTGCTGCGCGTCTTGTCGGATACATCCATCACACGCCGCTTCTGCGCTGTCAGGCGCTGTCGGATCGCACAGGCTGCGAGCTGTGGCTCAAAGGCGAACACCTGCAGCGCTCGGGGTCGTTCAAGCTGCGAGGCGCGCTGAATCGGCTGCTGCTTCTGTCCGATGAAGAAAAGCGACGCGGCGTCGTGGCGTTTTCGTCGGGAAATCATGCGCAAGGCGTGGCGCTGGCGGCGCGGCTTGTGAAGACTCCGGCGGTGATTGTGATGCCGAGCGATGCGCCGAAGGTGAAGCTCGATGCGACGCGCGGCTACGGGGCGGAGGTGGTGCTCTACGATCGCTTGCGTGAAGATCGGGAAGCGATTGCGCGCAGGCTGTGCGACGAGCGAGGTGCGGTTCTGGTGCCGCCGTTTGACGATCCGCACATCATGGCGGGACAAGGCACCGTCGGACTGGAAATCCTGCGCGACTGTCCCGAGGTCGAAGCGATCATCGTTCCCATCGGTGGCGGTGGCCTAATCAGCGGCATTGCGACGGCGGTGAAAGCGAAAAAGCCATCGGTGCGCGTGATTGGCGTCGAGCCGGAAGTCGCGAGCGATGCCGCGCAGTCGCGCAGCGCCGGACGGATCGTGAAGATCGCGCAGCCGCAGACGATTGCCGACGGAGTCGCGACGCAGTCGGTGGGCAAGCTGACCTTCCCGGTGATGCAGAAGCTGTGCGACGACATCGTGACCGTCAGCGAGTCCGCGATCGCTCAGGCGCTGCTGCTCATCATGTCGCGGGCCAAGCAAGTGATTGAACCGACGGCGGCGCTGGCGTTGGCGACGCTTACCTCGGGGCGACTTGTGCTGCCGGGTCGGAACGTGGCGCTGCTTCTGTGCGGCGGGAACCTGGATCTGGCGACGCTGCCCACGCTGATCGAAATCGCAGCTCAAGCGTAATAAAAACTACAAAATTTACGGTTTAGAATGGGCCATGCTCGAAGCCCTTGGGCCTGGCCCGCTGTCGCCGGTCACGCTCCGCTTTCGCTCCTTGGTGTCGGCCATGCTGTCGCCGTCGCTGCCGGTTCGTCTCGATAGCCAAAATGAGACGGAAGTGCAGCTGCGGATCGAGCGTCCCGACAAGCCGCCCGAATACATCGTCATCCTCGACGCGGTGAAGGAAGATGAGCGCTCGCTACAGCTTCGGCTGGCACGGCTGACGTCGGAAAGCATCGCGGATCAGCACGTCGTGGTGCTGTCGAACCAAGGCTGGCTGCCCGATGTCCTGAGCAAGGCCGCAGCGACGTACGGATCGCGGCTGAAGCTGTATCAGGTCGACTCCGAAGGCAAGGTGCTGATGGGCAGTCCGTCGGGGCCGCTCGCCGAAGCGATCAAAGCGCAGGGCGAGGTCATTCCGACCAACGAGACAGCGACGGAGTTTGCGGCGCGGCTGACCCAAGCAGAGTCCGACAAGGCCGGTGCCGTCGAGCGCTTCGAGGAACGGCTGCAAGCGCAGAAGCCGATGGCGACGTTTGTGCTGGCGGCGGCGCTGCTCTTGTTTTATGGGCTGTTTCGACTGTGGGCGGGGACGGATGGCACGCTGTGGACGCTGCTTCAGATGGGCATCTGTGTGCCGCGCTTTGTGACGGAAGGCGAGCTGTGGCGACTGCTGACCGCTGGGCTCCTTCACGATCAGCTGCTGGCGGTCGGGCTCAACGCGGCGGTGCTGCTGTCTCTCGGGTATCAGACGGAGCGTCTGCTCGGCAGTGGGCGGTTTCTGCTGCTGGTGGTGGCGAGCCTGCTCGTCGGATCGCTGTGCGCGGTGATTCCGACGCCGCAGCTGATGATTCCACGCAAGTTTGGCTTCGCGCCGGCGCTGTTTGGCATCGTCGGTGCGCTTGCTGCGCTGTCGGTTCGTAAAAAAGGTCTGCCGCCCGAGACGGTCGCGCGGGTTCGCAAGGTGGCGCTGGCTGGTGTGATTCCGTCGGCGATCTTGGTTGTGCTCAGCGGCGAGCGTACGACGCTGGGCGGCGGCTTTGTCTGTGGCTTTGTGCTGGTGGTTAGTGGGATTTTGCCGTCGCTGCGGCTGTCTGATCCGGTTCCACCGAGTGCGTCGAGCAAGCTGATCGGTCAAGCGATGGCGGCGCTGTCGTCGCTGACGCTGCTGGGAAGTGTGCTGACGTCGCTGCTCGTCGGGAAGCCGTGGTCAAGCGATCCGAGTGTGCGTGAGCGCTTTGGTCGCGCGATGCTGAGCCAGGCGCTGGGCAAAGGTGGATCGACGCCAGGTCAGTCCGCGAGCGGTACGACGGATGCAGCGGCACCAGAAGCGGATCTGTCGCCGGTGTCGCACTCGCTGCCGGGAATCGGTGTGGGACTTTCGCTGCCGAAGCTGCTCGGCGACCCGCAGCCGCAGGGAGAAGGCGCGCAGCAGACCATGCGCTTTGGTGATTTGACTGGCAAGCTTCAGCAGCTCGATGTCGCGGTCCGTCGGCATGAAGCGCCGTTTAAGAAGCAAGCGCAGGTGCTGGTCGCGTTCGATCAGGCGCTGGCGCTGGTGAAAGCCGACAAGCAGCGTGAGATCAAAGCCGGACGTCTGACGCTGCTCGGGGAGCCTCGGAGCTTTTCGATCGAGACCATGCCCGCCACCGAGCTGAGCTTTTCCGGCGCCGAAGGTGTCAAAGCCAAGACGGCGGTGCTCGTGAACAAGCAGGTGCTGGTGGTGCTGTCCTACCTGTATTCCGATCTGCTCCCGCCGAACATGCAGCTGAACCTGGAACAGGTGCTGGCGTCGGTGAAGGACGAGTTCGCGGAGTCTCCGATCGAGCAAAAGAAGGGCAAAAAGAAGAAAAAGGGCAAAAAGCGACGCTAGCGAGCCGGTGCAGCAGCCAGGGCGGTGTCTGTGGGGTCAGGTACGGAAAAACACTTGACGCGGGCCTGATGATGCTGATTTGCACTGTCTCCCATGAAACGAAGCCTTCTGTGTGCGCTGTGTGCGCTCGGACTTTGGGGCTGTAGTTCCGATCCTCGCGTCGCCAAGGATGCCGCAAACACGATTGTGGCCACCACGCTGCGAAGCTATGGCGTCGAGCAGGCTGATGCGGTGGCACTGGCCAGCTTGGAGGCCGAGCGCGCGCTGCCGCTCATCGGGTCGCAGGATCTCGTCGGAGCACAGGCGGCGTGGATTCGGGCGCGACTGGCGTACGATCGAGGCACGGCGCTGTTCAAGCTGGCAGCGCCGGAGCTGGATGTGCTCATCGACGGTGAGCTGGACAATCCACTTACGCGAACCGGGCTGCGGATCTTTGAGCAGCCACTGTTCGGACTGCCGACGGCGGATGCGCTGACGCTCAATCGTGGCGGGCGAGCGCTGTCGGAAGCGGCGGTGCGGCTGCCGGTGGCGATGGCAGATACCGGACGGACGCTCGATGTCGGCGCACTGTTTGGCGCGATGTCCGGGCTGGTCGTCGTGATGGGCACCAAGCTGGATGGCTCGGACAGTCCGTTTGCGCATCAGTCGCTGCTGTCGGCGCGGATGGGCCTTGGCGGAATCTTTGCGATGTATCAGCCGCTGTCGAAGCTGATTCACTCGGTGGATGCGGCGCTGGACGATCAGATTCAAGCGCTGCTGTCGGGGCTGCTCGGTCAGCTCGACGGGGTGACGAACACCGATCAAGTCCGTGACAAAGCGCTGTTTCTGCGTCGCAGTGCCGAGCTTTCGCAGGTGCTGCTCCAGGTTGCGCCGGCGCTGGGTCTGACGGTCACGGCTGTGGTGGATGTGACCTAATGCGGACGTTTTCGATGAAGACAGGCCATTGGCGCTGCGGGCTGGCTGCGGGCTGGCTGGCTGTGCTGTCACTTGGAACACCGTCGGCTTTGGCACAAGGGGTCGCGCCGGATGCTGTTCCTGCTGCTGCGCCCGTCGGTCCTGCTGCTGCGCCCGTCGGTCCTGCGATTGATCTGGCTCCCGAAGACGACGACATCCCGATGCAGTCGCAGATGGTGCTCGGGGACGCGCCCAAGAGTGCCTCACGCAAAGGGGGCGCAGTCAGCCTGCCTCGGCAGTCGCAAATCGACGTTGCGCTCGATGCGCGGACCAACAAGCTGCGCGGAGCCGCCGTCGGTGGGTACGGTGAAGCGATCTTGAATGCGCCGATCGGTGGAAACCAGCCAACGGTGGTCGATCTGCGTCGGACGGTGCTGTTTTTTGGCTACAACTTCACCGACCACATTCGCTTCTTTTCCGAAGTCGAATACGAGCACGCGCTCACCACGTCGGGCACCAACGGGGAAGTCGGGGTCGAACAAGCGCTGCTCGACTTTATGTTTCGTCGCTGGCTAAACTTTCGCGTCGGAATGGGCGTGATGCCCGTCGGGCTCATCAACATTTATCACGAGCCTTCGACCTTCAACGGAGCCGAGCGTCCCGACGCAGATCTGCTGATCGTTCCGAGTACGTGGCAGCAGATCGTCGCGGGTGTCTACGGCGCTGCCGGACCGCTTCGCTACCAGCTCTATGTGACGCCGGGAATGCGTGCCGAGGGCTTTACCGCCGACGCTGGTATTCGTGGTGGGCGTCAGGAAACCGACATCCGCGCGCGCGACTGGGGCCTGGTCGGTCGCGTCGACTACTCACCGTTTCTCGGCGGAAACCTGGGTCTGTCGGGCTACTGGGGACGAGCGGGGCAGGGTGATCCAAACCTGGGCGACGTGGCTGTGACGGTGGCTGCGATCGATACCAAGCTGTCGCGCTTTGGCCTGACGCTGCGTGGACAGCTTTCGTACATCTACATCAGCGACGTGGAGCGACTGAATCAAGTGCTGGTGCTGGCCCGTCCCGCAAGTGGTCCGGTGTCGCGTCAGCTCCTCGGTGGCTACGTCGAGCTGTCCTATGATCTGCTGCGTCTGTTGCCGCGAAATGAAGGAATGCAGCTTCAGGTCTTTGGTCGCTACGAGCGCACCGATACGCAGCTGGATGTCGTCGGATCGGGCCTTGGACTTGTGCGAAAAGCTGGCAATGATCGAACGGTGTACACCGCAGGACTTACGTTCCGTCCGATCTTGGAAGTCGCGCTGAAGCTGGACTATCAACATCGCTTCACCGACGTAAGCGGCAGCAACACCAACCAGATCAATGTTGCGGTGGCGTATCAGTTTTAGCGAAGAAGGGAGTGTCTGATGAACCGCTCGCTGGCTCTTTCACATGCATTCCTACTCGGCTTGGGAGGACTCCTATTCGGCTGTGGGAATGCTCCGATTCCGCCGCAAGGACTGTCGCTGGTGCGCATTCCTGAGCAGGTCTTTGCGGATCCTGCAAACAATGTTGTAAGCCCGGAACGGATCGAGCTAGGAC
>ERZ724521.66-NODE-66-length-38077-cov-5.292752_pt1 | contig 38077 bp, 25 predicted proteins | sample MGYA00376054_ERZ724521 | MGnify/ENA primary metagenome ERZ724521 (study PRJEB28724, sample SAMN07190883) | activated sludge metagenome | isolation source: activated sludge of sewage treatment plant in Hong Hong | place: Hong Kong | collected 2016-03-17 ... | reverse complement strand
AGCTGGTGCGCAAGTTCAACGAAGACAACAACGAAGAGGCCGGCGAACACTGGACGCCGCGCGACGCGGTGCGGCTGATGGCCAACCTGTGTTCCTGCCGATCGAGGATCAGCTCAAGTCCGGCACCTACCTGATCTTCGACGACGCCTGCGGCACCGGCGGCATGCTCACCGTGGCCGAGGAGACGCTCGCCGCCATCGGCCAGCGCCGCGGCCCGCAGATCGCCGCGCGCCTGTACGGGCAGGAGATCAACCCCGAGACCTACGCCATCTGCAAGGCCGACATGCTGATCAAGGGCGAGGGCGAAAACGCCGACCACATCGTCGGTGGCGCCGAATGGTCCACCCTGTCGCACGACGCCTTTCCCGGCCAGGAATTCGACTTCATGCTCGCCAACCCGCCCTACGGCAAGAGCTGGAAGAAGGACCTCGAAGCCATGGGCGGCAAAGACGGCATGCGCGACCCGCGCTTCAAGGTCATGCACGCCGGCGAGGAGCTGTCGCTGGTCACCCGTTCCAGCGACGGCCAGATGCTGTTCCTGGTGAACATGGCGTCGAAGATGAACCATGCCTCGGCGCTGGGCGGCCGTATCGCCGAGGTGCACAACGGCAGTTCGCTCTTCACCGGCGACGCCGGCCAGGGCGAAAGCAACATCCGGCGCTGGCTGATCGAGAACGACTGGCTCGAGGCCATCGTCGCACTGCCGCTGAACCTGTTCTACAACACCGGCATCGCTACTTACGTGTGGCTGCTGTCCAACCGCAAGCCGGCGCACCGCAAAGGGCAGGTGCAGCTGATCGACGCCAGCCAGTGGTTCAAGCCGCTGCGCAAGAACCTGGGCAAGAAGAACTGCGAGCTGTCGGCGCAGGACATCGAGCGCATCAGCCGGACCGATGACCTCGGCGCGTCCGCATCGGTGACTCAAGCGGACTCGCGTGTCTCTGCTCCTCAGCGAAGTTGTCGACTCAACACACCGCGGCGAATCAGCTCGTCGACGTGCTCCGCAGCCTCGGTTGGCGCGGCGCCTCCGCGCAGCAGTACTCCGAGTTCGATGTTCAACTCGAACGCGAACTCCGTTAGGTTGGCGCTCGAGACGAGAAGCCGCTCCCGGTCGGCGACGGCGAACTTGGCATGCAAGGTGCCGTGCCTGCCGCGTGGGTCACGCTTTCGAATGTTCTGCGGCCAGTAGTAGACCTCCGCCGCCAGCGCGCCGCCGCCCTGCAGAACGGGCAGCGGGTCAAAGCTCACCTTGCCGGACTCGTCCGTCTCGAGAACAAGCACGACTCGAACCCCACGTGCCAACGCCGCTTGCAGAGCGGCCGCAACGGCCGGCACGCGATAGGCTGCAAAGGCGACCACATAGACCTCTTGCGTGGCGCTGCTGATGAGCTCCAGCAGAGCAGGCTCCGTGCTGCGAAACGTCGAGCTCACCACTGAGGGCCCGGACCAGACGAGCTCCACGCGGCGTGCCGTCCGCTCGGCCGCCGTCGCGTACGCCGCGCCCCTCAGCAGGCTCGCCAGCTCTCTTGATGATGGTACGTGGCCAGCCGCCGCCCATGCGCGCTGCAAGGCGTCAAACCGCTCCTGGGCATCTGGCGCCAGCCTCCCGTCGAGTGGCCATTGCCGCGTCCCTTCCAGCACGGCTATGGCCGCGTCGACTGCCTCGGCCGATGTCTCCGACGCGAACCGATAGCAGGCGGCGAGCAAGGCGTCAGACGCGGCCATGCGTCACCCGAAGAACGGAGCGACGCTGCTCCCCAAGGTCTGGACAAGCAGTGACCGGTCCAAGAACTTGTTGCCGCGCTCGCATGACGTCTCTGGCGAGAACTGGCAGGCGTGACAGGCAGCCCCGTGCAACGACGCGGTGCCGTCATGTCCAGGGTGGTGCTCCGCGCAAAGAGGGTCCGACGAGCACAGTTCCATGGCCTCCAGCGCCTTGCGTACATGCCGCCCCAGACGCTGCGGCTCCCCCTGCGACACCAGCCCTCCGAGCGTGCCTTCGCTGTCCGGCGCTGCGGTGTACAGGAGCAGCCCGGCCATTGGCAGTCCACCGTTGCCATCATCGCAGTAGATGCGTTCTCGGATGCTGGCCGCGCTGTACCCCGCCTCGAGCGCGAGCTGGCGCATCAATGCGTGCGAAAAGGAGTGAATCAACGCATAGCGCAGACCCGGATAACCATCGTTCGGATTTGACATCGCTCGTGCCGTCTTCCAGGCGACGTGGGCCGCTCGGAACTCGGCATCGCGGCCAGGGTTCTTCGCAGCCCACGCGAGAAGGACATCGCGCTTGAAGTGAAGAAAGAGCCCCTCGCCCCGTACTTCCGATACAGGCACCCAGGACGGCGCGTTCCGGGAAAGTGGTGCCCTGAGCTCGGCCGGGATGTCGCTGGGGTCGGAGTAGTCCCCAGGTGAGTCGATGCGTGTAAAGCCAACCAGCGCACGCACCTCGCGCAGGCGCTCTACCCGGACCACCTTCTCGAAGAAGGCCTCGTAGCCGCTCGGCGGAGCCACCGGCGTCAGCTCGAAATCGTTGGTGTTCTTGGCCGGGTCGGGAGCCGAGAAGACCTGCCACTCGGGCTCCTTCAGGTCGCCGCCTTCGGCTGCGGGTGTCGTGCCTGAGCGCTTGGCCTGAATCGCTTCCCAGACCTTGCCATCCTCGTACTCTTCGAAACCACGAAGGTTGCCCACGGCACGGAAGGCCGCAAGGACCTCTGGTGACGCCACGTGCTGCAACGTCACCCACCTGTCCTCGACGAGTTGGGGCAGTGGGTCGGCATGCCGGGGAATCGAGAGCGCCGACAGGGTGATGCCGAACCAGCTGTTCGACGCGCCGAGCAGCATCGTTTCGGCCTGCTCAGAGCAGCCGCCCGGTTCGAAGTCCCGCAAATGCGGCCGTCTGCCACGGCAGGCAAACAGTGGGTCCGTGCGAGCGGAGTCGCCGAACGCATCAACCAGCGAACGCGTGTCGCCACAGCTGTCACAGTGCACGAAGAGGTTCGCAGCTTCGTCGCCGACGCCGAACTTGCGCAGACGGACCGGACCGTTGCAGTTCTTGTCGCCGCTGTGGACAAAGCGCAGCCAGGGGAAGTCGTCCACATGGCCATGCTTACACGCAAGTTGGAAACGCGTTGGCAGTACGGCCGGCGGCGTCGGGCTCTTGTTGCAGGCCGTGTGCCGGTACCGGACCCGGTCCGGCCTGTAGACATCGGCTTGCAGCTCGAAGAGCCCCGAACTCAGCGGCGCGATGAGGTCGCACCAGGGGCAGCGATACCACTGAGGAAACGCGGCCACGGGCACACCAATTCGCGGCCCGTTCATCGGGTCGCGGCCGGATTCGTCCAGGTCCACCGGGGGCAGCATCAGTCGCTCGACCTGGTTGCCCAACTGGCCGCGAACAGCTGCGAGCAGTCGCTCTTCGCCAACCGGCGTTGCGTACTGAAGCTTCCAATCATCGAGGCCCATCACCATGGCGGCGATGTTCGGCAGGTCGACCATGGCGCCGACGCCGTAGGTGTGCAGCAGCTGCGTCGGGCGAACCTCGCCCACTCGATGTTCGGCCATCAGGCTTGTCCTCCCGCGTTGCCCGTGGCCGCCGCCTGAATGGCCAGCGTTCCCGCACCCGTGTTGGCCGGTGCGCTGTAACCCTGGCCGTATCCATCATCCAAGGGCCTGTCGTCGAGCAGCAAGTTCACGCAGGGCTCGACGTCCCGCAGGGAGCCCAAGCACGTAAAGGTATCCCAGTCACCCAAACCCGCTTTCTGCAGCAGCGCCAGGGTCAGGCCATCACGCTCGCGCTGATAGCCAAGCCTGGCGCCGCCAGGCTTGGGTGCGGCTTCGCGCAGCCATCGGTCGAGGCGGCTCTGCAGTTGTGCCTGCACCTTTTGGCCCTCCGATGCCGACTGCGTGACCTCTGCCGCTCGCCTTGCGATGGCCACGACTGCCGCCTGAACCAAGGCTGCCGTTCGGTCGACCTGCCCCGCAGCCTCGTTGGGGTTGTAGGTCGTGCCGGGCAGTCGAACGAGCGCCGCCAGGATGGCTGACAACCCTCGGTCAACCGCGCGGCCAGCGAACGGTGTGACCGACAGCGCCTCAACGTGCTGATAGAACGTGGCGTGGTAGTGGGCGAAGCGCTCGTAGTGCGAAAGGTCACGCGGCCGGGCCCAGTTGTAGACCGTGCACACGAGGCCCGGCGCGGCCGCGTTCCGGCCCACACGGCTGGTGGCCTGGATGTATTCGGACGAGCTCTTGGGTTGCCCGGCCACAACCATCAAGCCCAGGCGTTTGATGTCGACCCCGACGGACACCATGTTGGTCGCCAGCACCACGTCGAGCGGGTTCGGGGACGTGTGCCCCTGCTGGCGTTTGGCATGGGGCGGGAGCACCGGGTCGTGCTGAATCTCCAAGCGGTCCAGCAGCACAGGGATGTCGCGGCTGTTCTTCCGCGATGTCAGCTCCTCGAGGGCCGGTGTATGCCGACGTGAGAGCCCGCGCCGGTCCATGTCCCGCAGGCGCGAGCGGACGTCGTCGTCCACCAGCCGTCGCATCCCCCCCAGCTCCCGCATCGAGTTGAAGTAGCCCAGCAGCGTCATCCAGGGGTCGACGGGCTTGCCGTACTTCGCGAACAGCGTCTGACCGGCTGCGAGGTAGGCCACATACACCCGGATGAGCGCCAGCTTCAGCCGGCGTCCAAAGGCGGCAACGCCGATGTAGCGGCGGCCAGGGTACTTGTCGCTGGGCTGGCGCTGGACGCTGAAGAAGTTGTCTTCCACGTCCAGGCCTTGCGGCGGGAACACTCGCACGTCACGCAGGAAGAGCGCGCGCATCTGTTCGCGCGCCTGGCGAATCGTCGCGGTAGAGGCGATGACCTTGGGGCGGACAGTGCGCCCATCGAGCGTCCAGGTGCACAGCTGGTCCACTGCCGTCTCGTACAGCCCCACCAGGCTCCCCAGGGGCCCAGAGATGAGGTGCAACTCGTCCTGGATGATGAGGTCGGGCGGCCGCAACGGTCCGTGGTCGACCCGGCGAACGGCCGGCATGCCGTGGCGTGCCGGGTGCTGGCTCGCATCGTCCATGCAGGGCGACGTGAAGCCGTGCCGTGGGCAGTAGCCGTCGACCTGGCCGAACAGCATCTGCGTCTTGCCGTTCCACGGCATCTGGGCGAACTTGTCGACGGTGGCTATCAGCAGCGCGGGCAGGCGCCGATAGATTTCCTCATCGACGGCCAGCACCGGGATGCCCTCGTCGGGTGAGCGCGCGCGGCTGAAATCGCACCGGCCCAGTTGGTCACCGCAGAAGGTGAACACCCGCGCGCGACCCCGGCTGTAGGTCTCGACCGAAACATCCTGGCCCGACTTGATTTCGCTGCCGCACCAAGGGCAGTTGGTCAGCTGCAAAGGCGAACCGGTGCCGCGTCCTGCTCCCGCACCATGCGCTCGCAGAACGGCCTCGTGGGCATCGGCGATGGTGTTCGGCGTCGTCCGTTGGCCCACCCACAGGCCGATACGGAAAGGCTCGGCACCCCAGGTGCCGGTGTCGGCGCGGCGGATGACCTCGCAGGCGCAGATGAGTGCCGAGGCCCGTTGAAACTGCTGCAGGGTCAGCAGCCGAAGCGTGTAGCGCATGATGACCGCCACTCCGGCGTGACCCAGCCGCCCGCCCACGACCCCCTGCAGGCGCCGCAGACCCAGCGTGTAGGCCGTGAGGCCCAGATAGGCTTCGGTCTTGCCGCCGCCGGTCGGGAACCACAGCAGGTCTGCCACAGCACTGGCGTTCGCACCGCGGTCGGCATGGTCCAGCCGGCTGACGCCGGGCAGGTTGAGCAGTACGAAGGCCAGCTGGAACGGACGCCAGCTTCGGTTGGCGGGCTGGTCCAGCTCCTCCAGCGTGGCGGCCGCACCCGCTCGCTTGCGCTCGGACAGCAGGGCGTGGATGCGCTGCTGCCACATCGCCCGATTGGCAAAGCGGAAGGACTTCAGCGCCTGGGGGTCGGTCTCCAGCAACTGAACGCCGGCGTCGATGCGGGCTCTTGCCTCGCGGCAATCCTCCAGAGCCTGCCGCGCTGTCGCGTCGAACTCGCCCAGCTCGTCGGCACCGCCATCGACTCGCGCCTGGTTGGTGTCAATCCATTGGCCGTAGCTGGAAGCGAGGATGCGCAGCGACGTCAGCAGCTCTGCATCCGGCATCTCCGCCAAACGCTGCATGTCGAGCACGACGCCGGCCAGCGCTGGGTTGTCCTCAACGCCCGGCGGCGTGGTCATCGGCACTTCGTAGGTCGGCGCCACACGGGTTGTCAGTCGCACCGCCGTGCCGGGCTTGCCGTCCGCGACCTCGGCGCTTACCGCCACGCCGTGCCCGACGGCGAACTCAACGTGCCGGCGGTACAGCATCTCCAGCCGACGCTGCTCGTCGGTGGCCGTGGCCGAGCGGCGGCCGCGCTTGTGGAAGACGGCGGCACCGTCCGACGCCACCACTTGCAACTCGGGCTGGAACACCAACTCGTCGTCCTTCGGGCGACGCCCTGCCGTGACCTGTGCGTTGACGAGGAACAGCGACACAACCCAGTCACCATCCAGTCGGCGGATGCGGCCACGCACGACAACGTCGGGTTGGCTTGGGTCCGCCGGCATCGCCGCAATGTCGCCCTCAGCCAGCGGCACGGTCAGCGCCTGGCCGCCCATCGGGTACCGCTTCCAGACCGTCTTCGGGTTGCCTGCCGCGGTCGTGACGGTGTCGCTCTTCTCGCGGGCGTAACGCCCCCAGCGTGGCGTGACTGCCAGCTGCGTGCACGCACCATCGACCGTGCACGTCAATCCGATGGCGGCCGGCGCCAGCGAGTCCATCGGCAGCGCCAGGTCATCGGCACCGCCGTCTTCGACCGTGCCGGCGCCATCGGATGCCAGGGAGTCCGACTCGGCCGCGCGAACGACGCTGCGCCGGGGCGCGAGTTGCCCGATGAGATACCGGTCCGAAACCCGGGTCTCGTCGACCTCTTCGTCGGGGCCGGCGGCGGGACCCAGCAGGTCCTTCATGACCAGGTCCTCAAGTTCGGCGCGCACGGCGGTTGGCCTCGGCACCGCAGCGGCGAGGGGAGCTGTCGCGCCCGGGCCTGAATTCGACGCGCCATCACTGGTGCTCATCCAACTGTTCTCCCCATTCCTTGACCGAACTACTCGTTGAGTAGGTCTTCGGGGCCAATGTACTCAAGACTCAGTGAGTCCATGGCGCCTGTCGCCGTCGCCAGCACGATGCCGCGGCGCTTCGCATTGGGAGTCCACGGAACCGTGCCCACGACTTGAAAGTCCGGTCGCAGAACCGCTCGCTCGCGGCCAACTCCGCCACCAATCCGAAGCGGCACGCCCGGAGGCATCGGAACGCCCGTCCACTCAACTGGGCTTGTGTAGCTCGTCGCCGCCCAGGCCTTGCCAGCAGGACCGCTCGTACTCGAAACGTAGTCCAGCCAAAGCTCGCGGGTCTCCACGGTTGGCCAAGCACCGTCCTGCGACGCCGCCAAGAGGGCATCGGACTTGAGCCAGGACTCAAGCCCCGACATCGAGTCAAAGTCCGCGCCAGTTGTTTCGACAGCGCGTATCGCAGCCAAACGCGATGCGAACCCAGACTGAATCAGAAGTGCTGCTGGTACCGAGAGCGTCCCTGTCTCAAGCGCTGCGACAGCATGCGCATGAGGGTAGTCGGAGAGCTTGACGTCATCGGAGAACAAGTCCTCGTGAACTGCGGCGCGAACGCGAACGGCTTCCATCGCCCAAGGCAAGCAGTAGACAAAGGCCTGCTCGATGAACGTGATGGCGTCATCGCTGTCCCCAGCCAGCCACTCAGTGAGTGGCTGTCCAAGGAGCCATAGGCGCAGCAACGCAGTCCAGTTGTCGAGCAAGCTTCGTGGGGCGAATGGGGCAATCCCGAACGCAATCTCGGCAAACGCCGTCACGGCCTCGACCGCCAACTCCGACTCACCCGTTCCAACATACACATTGGCTCGGAGCAGGAGTTCTTCGAGTTCCGGCGCTCGCTTGTCAAGCTCTTGTCCGGTGGCCAGCCCCACACCAGCGAGAAAGTACCCTCTTCGCTGCAGTGCGGTGGTGTCCCTCCAAATCGCCTTGGCGCGCGCCGACAGCCCCGAGCCGATGACCTTCTGAACCGGTTCGCTTCTGCGCGCAAGCCGCCGCCTGAACAATGAGGAGGTCAGGAGCTCATCAAGCTTTGCTTCAATCTGGCTCTCGTCAAAATCCTGCTCACCGAGCAAGCTCAAGATGGCGGTGTCGACACTCATCAGGTGAGTTCGCCAGGCGTCTTTCTCGGCGGCGGCGGTTTCGCCGCTCTCCCCAGTCAACTCCGGAAAGTCCCACGCGCCTTGGCCAAGAACATACTCGGCCAGTTGTTCCAGGTCCTTGCTCTTAAGCTTTGTCTGCATTCTCCTGAGCAAGGTTACAAGTAGCCGAAGTAGGCCGCTTTCCATCTCACGACCTTTGGCACTGGAGATGAGCTCGCCCCACTGTTTCCGTCGCCAAGCTTGCTTGTCGAACATGGGGCAGAGAACCAAGCCCTCGATGTCGATGTACGCGCGACCGGCACGCCCCACGACATTGCGGAACTCGGCGACGTCGATGAGCTCAGTAGCTCGTGTCAGCCCATGGAAGACCAGGCTGGTAGCGGATAGGTTGAGGCCCTGGGCCAATGTCGGTGACGAAATGGTCACCTTCAGGACTCCATCTCGAAGGAGTCGCTCAACTTCCTTTCTGTAGGGCGTGGGTAAGGCGCCATGGTGGACGGCCACCCCGAGCTTCAAGCACTTGAGAACGACATGGTCCTGGCCAAACCACTCAGACCCAACGGTAAGGGCGGTCTTCAGCACCTCAGCCGGTTGTCCGAGAACGGAAGCCAGGTGCCCGCGCTTGTGCATGTCCACAATGCGCTTCGCATAGGGCAGCACCGACCTGCGTTCGGGACAGAAGACCAGGACGGACTGACCATCTTCGACGAGTCGCCAAGCCGTGGCAAGACACAACTCCCGTTGGTCTGAAGGAAACATCTTCTTAGCCTGACCCTTTGTCGGCTTCTTTTCGGTCAGGAACTTCAGGATGTACGGCTTCTCGTCGCCTACCGTGATGTTCAGCTGTGCGTGCTGTCCTTTCCAATCAACTTCACCGAACCGAAGCCGGGTCGGGCGCCAGGCATTCTTGATGAGACCATCCGGCTTGTCGTTCGTCAGCCACGCAGCGAAGTCTTCCAGCTGGTCCCCTTCCGGCAGGATGGCCGACAGGCAGACAACTCTGCGCGACGCGGCATCGGTCCTTCGAAGCAGGCGTTGAATCTGAGCCTCGTAGCGGACCTCCCGCTCGCTCAGGCCAATCATGTGACCCTCGTCGAGGACGACGAGTCCGACGTCGTCAAGCAGCGATGGTTCGCTACGCAATGCGAAGTCGAACTTCTCCGGGGTTGCGACAACGATGTGCCTCGTTCGCAGTGCGTCAACATCGCTTCCACTGGCTCCGATGCTGCCGTACAGGCTGGACACGCTCTTTCCGAGGGGGTTGAAGGTCTTCCTCAGTCCAACTTCGGTCTGTGCTGAAAGCGCGCGCAGCGGGGTCACAAAGACAACCCGCTTGCCCTGCGCGAGACAGGCCAGGATGCACATCTCAGCGATGCGAGTCTTCCCGGCGCTGGTCGGCAGGGAAAGGACGAGATTGGAGTCAAACTCCAAGACCTTGCCAGCCGCTTCAAGCTGGGATGGCCACAGTTCCACTTCCGACTTGCTGCGTCGGTACAGACTGCAGATGAACAGCCGGCGCAGGTGCGTCCATTCACCGACATCGGCGCCTGGCGGGCCATTGTGCGGGAGCACCTGGTGGAAACTGGTGCTCCACAGTCCGTCCAGTAGCTGAATCGCCAACCGATGACACCACCACTGGGTCACGTGGGCGAGCTCCGCAGCAGTTTCAAGTCCTATGGTCAGGCGGCTCTTCGCCTGCTCCATCAAGCCCTGCTCTCCACGTTCCAGCGCCAACAGCGCCACCGCCAGTGCAGCCATGAAGTTGCCTTGAAGCACGATGGTCAGGGCATCGACCAGGCGGTCGTTGCTCGCTGGCGCATCCTCCTCGCCGACCGCCTCCTGAAGACTGCCCACCAAGGACTCGTCCGTGTCCGCACCCTCTCGGAACCACTGCTCGACATCTCGGCTGAGCCCCTCGAGGTCGCGAAGCATCAGTCTCGCGAGGCTCATCTCCACCAGTGACAGGTTTGCTTCGGCGAGGTCTCGGTGAAGTAGGGAGTACGCGCGCGCGGAAAAGCGGCCAAGGTGATATGCGGCGGCGGCAACCAAGCGATGAAAGTCGCGTTCTTCATCGTGCTGGCCTTTGGCCACCACGGCTTCGAGTGCCTCAGCAGCGACCTCGTACGCTGCTCGAGACAGGCCAGGTTCTCCACCAAGGTCAGCGAATCGCATGCCCTGTTGAAGCAGGGAATATCCATAGCCAAGCAAATCGTCGGAGAGCTCAGGACTGAAGTTGGGCGCGTCCGGCGGCAGTTCACCGTCTCGCCAAATCATCCCCCTGGATTGCCCGCGCGCAAGCAGCCGGTGTCGGAATCCCTGCTGCACTGCTTGCTCAATGCTGGCCCGAAGGGCGTCAAGGGTTGCCGCCACTACTTACCCACCGCTTCAAAGACGTTCTTGATGAAGTTCTGGTGCGCCTCGACACGAAGACCCACGTAGTGCTGCGGAACCGGTCCGCTGTACCCAGACAGGTTTGCCTTGAGAAGATTTGTTGGGTCGCTGCCTGAGAAGGTGAAGAGCATGTGCGTCACCTGGTTGGTGTTCAGCCCCTTGTTCAGAAGCACATCATCCAAAGCGTCGGCGAGTGCTGTCTCACCCGCTTCATGCAAGCGGTCCGTCACGAACGAGACAGCATGCGGGGACGGCAAGCCTTGATTGCTCGACAGCGCGTCTCTGGCCCCGCCAAGAACCTTTGATGTCATCTGCGCCCGGCTCTTCACCTCTGCCTTGAGCACCTTCAGTGTTCCCGCAGTGGCGCCCATACTGAACGCAAGTACGTCCTCTCCGCGCATCGACATGTTCCGATGGTCCTTCCAGCGAAGCCGCTTGATGCCTTGCACGAAGGGAGTGTTCTCGGCGACGTAGGCTGTGCAGAGAACTTCGCCAAGGTCACCCGAACGAATGGACTTGCTGGTGGGCAGCTTCTCCTCAACATACTTGGCCGCAGCGCTCTTGTTGAACTTTCTGAGCAACTCGGCCACGCGTTTCGGCGAAGCGTAGTAGTCAGGCAGAGCGGCAGCAACGGCGCCAATTGCATGCGTCAACTTGGCTGGTTCGGACGCAACCAGCCTGAGCCGATGCTTCGGCACGGCTACCTCTGTCTCGACGCACCACTCGTTGAACTTTGTCATGGCCTCCCTCGACTGTGCGCGACACTCATATTTACCTAGCCAAACATATCTGGCTGCAGGGTCGCGCCCGGTGACCGCGGTTTGCGGCCTCTTCGCCGAGGCTGCGCGTTGGTTAACGCCTCCTGCGCAGCCTCCACGCTGCGTGTTGCGTCCTGCTCTTCTTGGTAACGCTGACGGTTCAGGGCGGAGAGGCGCCGCAGGACTTCGAGGCGGGCGGTTTCGGAGATGGTGAAGCGCACCCGGTCGTTGGCGGGCAGCGAGGTGACTTCATGGAACCCATGTTCAGGGTTCAAGTCAGCCCAGCCATAGGCTGCCAGTAGGGCGCGGTCGATTTCGGCGAGAAGTGTTCGCAGCGTTGCGAGATGAGCATCCTGGTGGCTCTCATCGTGGAAGACGTTGTAGAAGTCAGTAAGGCCGCCCGCATTAGTGCGACACCACAAGTCGCGGTCATGTGCAAACCGTTCGCCAGCGTTGGCCGCTTCATCACCTATTGCATTAGGTCGTGGCAACGTCTCATAGATGTCACTCGGCAGGTATCTGAGGCGGGTTTCCAGCGACGACGAGTTCTTGCGTGCCCAAACCTCATGGAGACTCGAGACCAAGAGCGAGAACTCACTCCAATCCTGCGAGGTGAAGACGACGATGCTGTCAGAGAAGGTTTGGTTCGGTCCACAAGTTGCAGGCGCAACAAACTTGGTCACGCGGCATATGGCGAAGACGCGCGCCAGCTGGAAGTCTTCTGCCCAATCGTCGGGATGTCGGGCAAAGCTGCTTCCTCGCCCTATTGCGTGATACAGCGCAGGACGCTTGTCCGCGTAGTGCCACCAACGTTGGGGTAGCGGACTGCGAAGGGCAAACGTGCCGTCGTCGTCGCGTCGCTGTCGCTCCGGTTTGACAGAGGCTTCGAGAATCGCCAGCAGGTCCGGGTAATCTGCGGCCACCTTCCCCGGATAGTCCACCGGCACGCGTCCGTCGCGCATCCACATGTCACGCTGCCTCTCGTCGGCACTGGCCCACGTGCCATCTTCTATCGACCGGTCCAAGGGCCAATCCCAGAAGTTGACGACCCAGCGAGAAGCCTGCTGCTGAGGATGCGAGTTCAGGTCCTCACCGTTCAGGTAGGGGAACAGTGCCTCAGCGTTGCGTGCGTCATGAGCGATGTGGGCTTGCGCCCCTTCGGTCGACATCGTAAAGCCCATGCCCAGCACGTAAGACCCAATGAAACTCTTGCCGGCGTTGGCCTGCAGTGGTTTGGGGCTCCACTCGTCTTCGGCGGACAGGAAGGCCGAGATGGTGGGCACCACGGCGCCGTTGATGCGGCGTGTGCCGTGCCACTCTCCGCGTCGGCCGTGCACGGCGCTGGCTACCACCGCCGCCGCACCGGGCCACTCGAAGTTCGGACGTGCGGCAAAAAGGGCAACACCCTGGCGCAGCATCGCCTCCAGCCCCACTTGGCGCGTGTCGCCCTCGGCAATCGTGTTGACTGCCAGCAGCCCGAAGGTGCCGCCCGGCCGCAGCACCTGCATCGCGCGCAGAAAGAAGTAGGCGCACAGGTCGGCGCTGCCCCGGCGGTCATCGGCCAGATACAGCACTAGATGGTCGCGGTAGTCCGTGCCGAACAGTCCAGTTAGCTTCTTGCCGCCCACGAACGGTGGATTGCCCACCATCGCGTCGAAGCCGCCCCCGCCGCTGGCCGAGAACACCTCCGGAAACTCCACCAGCCAGTGAAACGGCCGCCTTGGCGCGCCGCTGCCATTGGCTGCGGCGAGCAATTCTTCGGCCCTCTGGCGCAAGGGCCACAGCGCGACATCGTCCTGCCGGTCCGCGGCGAGACGTTCTTCCCGCGGCGGCACCAGCGCAGCGCCGGCCTGCAGCAGCAGTTCCTCCAGCCGTGCGTCCAGCAAGGTTCCGCTGCGCTCGGCACTGGAGCCAGCAGTCGACAAGGCTGCACCGACGATGAGGTCGGCCAGCACACGTACGCGGGCCAGCGAGGCTTCGGCTTCGCGGTGCAGGCGCGCCTTCAGCTCGGCATCGCGCACGTCCAGCGCAGTGAAGCGCTCCAACTCCTCGCGCTTGGCGCGGGCCTGCTCCATCAGCTGCTGCACCTCGCGCAGCAGGTAGTCCACCACACGCGTCTGAGCGCGCGACGGCACGAGGTGAAAGCGTTCCAGCTGCGCCGGGTCGTGCAGGCCCAACAGGCTGTCGCCGCACTTGATGGCGTGGTCCAGGAAGGTGAAGGGCCGATGCTTGTGCAGCGTAACGAGCCACAGCGACAGCTTGGCCATCTCCACGGCCATGGGGTTGAAGTCCACCCCGTAGAGGCAGCGCTCGGCCACCAGGCGGCGGGCTAGCGCGAGCCGTTCCTCGGGCTCTGCCGGCAGCAGCTGCTGGCTGTGGCTGGCTCCGGCGGGAATGGCCTCGGGAACGGTGAGCGGGCCGGCGTTGCCGGACGCCGCCTCGGCGCGTGCCCAGCCTTCCACCACGCGCTCGGCCATGTAGCGGCAGGCCTGGACCAAGAAGGCGCCCGAGCCGCAGGCGGGGTCGCAGACTTTCAACGCCAGGATGTCGGCCGGCGGCTTCAAGGTCTCCAGCGAGGGCTCGGCGCCCTCGCTGACGCCGGTGTACAGCAAGGGGTCGAGCGTGGTCCTGACGACCTCCTCGGTCAGTACGCGCGGGGTGTAGTGGGTGCCGGTGCTGCGCCTGTCGGTGCCTTTGGTGACGTAGATGCTGCCGGTGTGAATGACGACGGGCTGGCCGGCGCTGTCTTCGCGCAGCAGGTGGGCAAAGAGCACCAGTCGGTTGTAGAGCCCATCATGGCCGGCGCACGTGGCCTGCAGTGCCAGCGGGTTGGGCGGCTCGCCACGGCCCAGGTCGCGGCGCAGCGCGGCCGGCGTGCGGCCGGTGCGCTCCTTGAGGTAGTCCACCAGTGCCGCCTCGCCCTCAGCGGCCTTGGCTTCCAGCGTGTTGAGTTCAAGCTCGACGTCGTCACCGGCACTGCCGCGCAGGCCCAGCACCGTGGATGTGGCGCGGTGTGCCGTGTGGTCCAGCAGGCCCTCATAGACGTGGCCAATCTGTTCGATGTCCAGCGCCCGGAAGCTCAGGCGTCGCGGTTCGGTGCCACCCCCGCCGGGCAGGCGCATCTGCAGGAACTGCAGGGCCTCCAACAGGTGCAGCACCGTGCGGTTGCCGATGGGCAGCGGCTGCGCGGGCACGCTCTGCCAGCTGGTGCCCGCGGACCGCCCTTCCAGGAAGGCAAAGCGGTCGGGGTCGAACAGCGCGCCGCCATAGGCTGGCAGGCGCATCTGGTCGTGCTCGACGCCGGCATAGATGGCGCGGAAGGTGGCCAGCAGGCGCGACCAGGCGTCGTGCCGGTAGGTCAGCAGGTTCTCGTCGGGCACCTCGCGCAGCTGGTCGCGCAGCGTGGAAACGGCGTAGTGGCGGTTCCACTGCGGGTCGCCCAGCAGCAGGCCACGCTCCTCGGCAGACAGCACGAAGACCAGCCGCATCATCACGTTGAGTGCAGCCTGGTACAGCTGCTTCTCGCCTACGCCGGCCAGCAGCCGGCCTTCGCGGTCGATGTTGATGCGGTCGACGGCCTGGACCAGCACTTCCACGGCCTTGCGGACCTGGAAGCCGAGCTGGTCGGTGACCTCTTGCTGGTTCTGCGCGCTTTCAGCCAGCAGCGCGGGCAGGCGGTCAGTCTCGGCGACGCCGTAGAGGCGCCGGGCGCCGAGCAGTGAGCAGAAGGCACGCAGCGTCAGCGGCTCTTCGCTCCACAGCGCGGCGTCCCAGGTGACGTACGTTGTGGCTTCGCCGGGCCGGGTGGCGACCAGCATCCAGTCGCTGCCATTGGTAACCAGGCCCAGCGGCACGCCGGTGCCCTGCAGCAGGGTCATCATGCGAGTGGCTGGCGACGCGGTGCGCCAGCGGGCATCGGCAACCGGACGGTCCAGCGGCTGGTTGGCGGGGTGGCTGACGATGAGCAGGGATGCGCGCTCGTCTTCCGGGCGCTTGACGGCCAATTGGGGGCGCAGCGTTTCACCGTGCTCGGGCAGCGTCACCTCGAGGCCAGGTGGCAGGGCCTGCCCGGAGAGCAGCACCTCGTCGGGCAGGCGCAGAACTCGGCCCAGCACGAACTGCAGCCACGCGTGGTGCACGGCGCGGTCGCCCTCGGAATCCTCCCACTCGCTGTAGGCGAGGCGCGCATCCCGGGCAATGTGGGCGTCGAGGGTGTCGAGCTGCTGGGGGAACACCCGCATCAGCACGGGGAGGGAGAGGAAGGGGCCGGAGACTTCGACCAGGGACAGCCATTCGGCGTGGTGACGGGCGACGGACATGGCTTAAGGCTGGTTCAGGCCCTGGGGCACGAGGTAGGTCACGGAGACGGGGAACAGCCGGGGCGACGGGCTGGCGTAGCGCGCGCGAATGCGCTGCTCCTCCTGCGCCATCTCCTCGGGCAGCTCGTCGAGCCTGCGCTCAAGGGCGCTTCGGTCGCGTTCGAGTTGCTCGCGCTCGGGCGTGGTGAACAGCTCCATCTGTGGCTGAACGTCGGTCAGCTGGGCGCGGATGCTGGTCAAAAGCTCGCCGATGGCGGTGCGCATCGCGGCGACCTCGGCATCGGCACGCTCATCAAGGCGGCTTTGCAGGGTCTTGGTGCGGTCGCGCATGCGGGCCTCCAGGGCGCGCAGCAGGCCGTCTCGGTGCGTCGGCCACAGTGGCTCGACGCTGGCCTGGAACCACTCCGGCGCGGGCTGGTCCAGGCCGGCCGCGGCGAATCGCTCCAGTTCGCCGATGCGGTCGATGCGGGTGAAACGGCCTTCGCGAACCTGGCCACCCGCAAAGATGACCTCTTCGTGGATGCGCTGGTTGTCGGCGCCCAGCACGACCAGGCGGCCGTGGGCGATGGCGACGGGGACATCGGTCTCGTTTCGCGGCACCAGCCGGGCGGTGATGCGGCTGAGACGCTTCTCGCCCTGCGACCACACCTGGGCCCGAAGCAGCTGCAGGCACATCTGGACCAGTCGGTGGTTCAGGTGCACCAGCACCACGTCATCGCGGCCCTGGGCCAGGGCGTGGTCGAAGACGATGGGGCGAAGCTCGTGCGTGTGGGGATGCGCAAGGCCTTCGTAGGCGGACTGCCAGGTGCCGGCGAGGCGCGGCAGGCGGAACACCGGGCACAGGCGACGCTGGCCAGTCGGGTCGGGCCAGACGCCGGAAAGAGCTGCTTCGACCAGCGGCGGGTGCCCGGCCAGCGCGAGGCCCGCCTCGACGACGGCCTGGATGGACTCAGGGTTGAGCTTCAGTTCGCGGCGCGTGTCGAGCAGCTGATGGTGCAGTCGAGCGAGCTGGGTGTTGAGCTCGTTCTCCACGCGGCGCACCCGCAGCAGTTCGCGGGCGGGCTCCGACTGGCGTTCGGCTTCGGAGGTGTCCAGGCGCCGACGGCGGCCGAGCATCGCCTCGGACACCTGGCGAGATATCACCGGGCCGACCTTGCCCAGGTCCTCTCGGATGGTTTCGACCTTGCGGGCAGCCCGGAGCAGGAACTCGAGGTCGCCTTCGAGGTCACCGGGGTTGGCGTCTTGCGCCTGCCGGGAGCGCTGGTGGTAGCCCTGACCGACGAAGTGGAAGATGTTGACCCGCGGCTGCTTCTGACCGTGCCGGTCGATGCGACCGTTGCGCTGCTCCATCCGGTTCGGGTTCCAGGGCACCTCTATATGCACCAGCCGGCTGCAATGGTTCTGAAGGTCCAGACCTTCGGAGGCCGAATCGGTGGCGAGCAGGATGCGAACGTCGGACTGCGTGGGCGAAGCCTGGAAGGCATTCTTGACCGCTTCGCGCTCGTCGAGCGGCATGCCGCCGTACATCAGCTGAACGCGACCGGGGCCGGAGAAGCCAGCTGTGACTAGGCGCTCCTGCAGCCATTTCTGCGTGGCGCGGTACTCAGTGAACAGGATGACGCGCTCGTTGTTCCATTGGCCCGCTGGCATGAGCGTCGCGCGCAGCCAACTTAGGAGCGCGGCTAGCTTGGAGTCGCCGCGGGCGGACATGCGGTCGCCGTACGCGCGCAGGCTGTCCAGCAGGGAAGCCTCTTCGTCGTTGAGGGGGCGGAAAAGCGCTGCAGCCGAGGACACGGCCTCGTCGGCAGCGGCATCCCACTCGGCGTCGTCGTCGACCTCGACCTCTTCATCCAGGCCATCAATCATCCGGCGCAGCAGACCCGGTGCCGCTGCCGCCAAGGCAGCACGTCGACGATTCGCCAACGATTCGACATGCTTGCCCAGCGTGATGCGGAAGGCCTCGGGGGAGGAGAACAGCCGCTTCTTCAGGAGCTTCAGGACGAACTCCGTCGCGTAACGCTCACCGTCGTCACGCGCGCCCGCGGCTCGGAGTTCGGTGTAGCGCTTCAGGTCCTGGTGGGCTTGGCGCTCTTCAGGTGTGTAGGGCACCTCCAGGGCTTCAATGACCCGTTCGGGGTAGCGCGGAGTGCCGTCCCATCGGGGCGGCAGCTCACGCTTCAGGCGCCGCACCATCACGGCCGCGAGTTGTTCGGGCTTGGGACGGACGGCTCGGGCGAAGCGCTGGTCGTCCAGCAGTTCGAGCAGCGCTGAGAAGCTCTCGGGGTAGCCGTTGTGCGGCGTTGCCGAGAGGAAGAGCTTGTGCTCGAAGTGAGGGGCGAGCAGGCGGATTGCCTGGGTGCGTTGGGAGTCGGTGGCGTACTTGCCCGAGCCGGAAGGGGCCGCGTTGTGCGCCTCGTCGACGACCAGCATGTCGAAGCGGCGGGGATAGTTGGGCTGGCCGGCGGCGGGCAGCACCTCGCGCATCAGCCGCTGCGGCCGCTCGCGTTTCAAGAAGTCGATGGACGTGATGAGCCGCGGGTAGTGGTTCCAGGGGTTCACGTGCAGGCCACGGCTGCGGCGCAGCTGCTTCATGGCCTCGCTGTCGACGATGCGGAAGTCCAGCCCGAACTTGTCGCGCATCTGCTCGCGCCACTGAATCTGCAGGCCCGACGGGCAGACGATGAGCACCGAGCGGATGCGGTGCCGGAGCATCATCTCCTGGACGACGAGGCCGCTTTCAATCGTTTTGCCCAGACCGACGTCGTCGGCGATGAGCAGGTTGACCCGGGGCATTTGGATGGCACGTGCCAGCGGGTCGAGCTGGTAGTCCTCGATTTCGATGCCCGCCCGGAAGGGGGCTTGCAGTGTGCTGGTGTCAGTCTGCGAGACTGCGCCCCAGCGGACGGCGTTCAGGAAGGCGTCCAGCTTCGTGGGGTCGTCGAAGCTGGTGAACTCTGGCATTGAGGCCCGCTCGAGTACCGACCGCCCCGGCTCGAGCTCCCAGACGACGCGCAGTTCCTCGCCCAGGCCGTCGTCCTCGACTGACGACATGGACACCAAGTGCTGCGGCCGAGAGCCCGCACTCGTGGTGCCACTAGCCTCCACGCCGGTGACAACGAACCGCCTGTTGCGGGCCTCAACCAGTTGCCCCGGCGCGGGCAGCTGCTGCGAGAGGAGAATGACTTCGGGCACGTTGGGCGGTCTGTTGGTCTTGTGGAAAGCGACCGGTAAGAGCCTCCCCACTAGGCGAAGCCGTTGCAGTTTGGCACAGGAGTTAGCGTGCTCTCGCACTCGATGCGTCTCCAGCCAAAGGTCCCTCGCTTGCACCAACGGAGTCGTGCCAAGAAGTTGACAGCTTCCAGGGGTTTGGCGAAGCCAGACTACGCCGCGGCGGCCGGCCTAGCCCGAGTCGCGTGTGGGCCGATCGCTCAGGTGAAGCTCCGGAAACTGACCGCTATATCGCAACGCTGAGGCGCTTTCGACCGCCTATTCGTCCGGCAAGTTGCGGAGGACCGCTAGCGCAGCATCGCGTAGGTTAGTCGGGGTCGGCGCCAACGGTGGCGACGCGCCGTATTGCTGCCGTTCCACTCACGCTGCGTACCGGGTACTCACGGAACTGAAAGCCGCGAGTGTTCGTTCCCACGTCGACCGGCGGCAGCCCCTGCCGAGCGGCTGTTGGCAAGCTAGCAGAGCTACCTTGCTTCGCGCAGAGATTCCAGTCTGGCCGTCACTCCCTTCTTGCTCAACTTCCTGAGCGCGGAAATCGCCGGCAACTGCGAATCCCGCGGCCGGTTCTGTCCGCTCTCCCAGTTGTAGATGCTTTGGCCCGAAGCGCCGATCAGAACGCCGATGTCGCTGGCCGACAGTCCGAGTCGTTTCCTCTGCGCTGCGAGGCCCTTTGCCGAAAAGCGGATCTTCCGGACGATCGCTTCGTCGGTCTCCTTGCTCGACACGCGAGTGGCCCTGGCCGCGCGCCGAAGCTGCGTCTCCAGTTCCTGCACGCGCCGCTTCAGCGCCGCGACCTCGGATCGATGTCGGACGGCAGCTTTCTTCAGGGCCTGCGTCTCATTGCGCACTTCCTTGCGCGCCAGACGAACGATTTCGGACTTCAATGCGACGGCAATTTTCATGGTCGGCATTCTGGCCGAGGGTGAAGCTGCACTCCTAGAATCCGCGCGCGCAGGCATTCACCTGCGCGCATTCCCAACTACAGGAACTTGAATGGCAACTGCAAAGAAGGCAGCCGGTGCTGCCGCGAAGACGAGCAAGAAGACCCCGACCAAGACCACTGCCACGGCTGCCAAGCCTACGGCGGCCAAGAAGAGCGCACCGGCCAAGCCGACGCCGATCGGCAAGCCGATCAAGACCGCGTTCTCCAAGACCGAACTGAACAAGCACCTGTCCGAAGCCAGCGGCGTCGACCCGAAGGCCGTCAAGGCCGTCATCGCCGCACTGGAATCGACCATCCTGATGTCGGTGCACAAGGCCGGGCTCGGGCAGTTCACGCTGCCGGGGCTGCTGAAGGCCACGGTGGTCAAGGTGCCGGCCAAGAAGAAGCGCTTCGGCAAGGATCCATTCAGCGGCCAGGAGCGCTGGTTCCCGGCCAAGCCGGCCAGCACCAAGATTAAGGTGCGGCCGATGAAGAAGCTGAAGGACGCCGCCACCGGCTGAGTTTGCCCGCCGAGCCGCAGCGGCGCCTCTACTCGGTGTCCATCCGCAGGATCCAGGCTCCCGCCAGTCCTTCGGATTGGGGAGATCAGATGGGCCGCTCCTGCCGCGAGGGCCGCAGCCGTTCTCCCAGCGGGGGGTCACTGATGTCCCAGGGCTTGGCGCTCATGACTGGCGCCTCGCTGCGCCGACGCTTCGTCTCTTGGATGCAGTCACAGACCGCTGCTCATCGAGCACCTTCGACAACGCCCGCGCTACCTTGATCGGATCCTCGTCGCCATGCTGATGCCAGGCGGCCAGGCTCATCGTGCCCAGTACGCGCAGCGTCAGATGCGGCCGCAGGATCGACAGCTGATCCTCGAAGGAGGAGATCCACTGGTCTTTCTGGTAGGCCAAGCCGGCACCTCGGTTCAATGCATGCCTGTCGATTCTGCCCCGCCGGGTCCGCCGGCAACAGTCCCGCCTGGAGACGCCGTGCTCCAGCCCGCCCTTCCAATAAAAAAGGCCCCCACCGCCATCGGCAGTGGGGGGCGAACTGTCACGCCGCCATTCGCGGCTCCTCGGCGTCGGCTCGCGCGGTGCCGGCCTCGTCCTTGTCGAGATCCAGCCGCTTGAGCAACTCCCGCTGGCGTACCAGCAGTTCGGTGAGCCTGGCCTCGTGCTCGAACGGACGCTCGAGCTCGATGCGGAGGTCTTCTAGCCTCTTCTGCCTCGCGGTCAACTGCGTGCGCGCCGACTGCCGCTGCTCGGCCACCGAGTCCAGCGCCGCCAGCATCGCGACAACGAGCGCGGGTCCTGACTGGTAGGCCTGCACCTCGTATCGGCATTGGCCGGCCAGATGGAATGCCGGCGCGGCATCTTCGCGTGAGCTTCCGATGCACAGCGCCAGCCCACCGAAGCGGCCCACGTTGCGCTCGGTCGATCCCCCTGCGCGCCGCTGGCTGAGCTTTTCAGCCTTCACCAGGTCGCGCAGCGCTTCGCCGACCGCCTCCGCGCCGCGGAGCGTTCGTCCGTTCAGCTCGACCTCGATTCGCTCCGCGTTTTGCGGCTCGACCGCGGCAACATCCAGCTCGATCAACCCGAGCTTCCTCTCCGTTGCTTCGATGAGCATCGGCAGGTTGCCGACCTCGCGCTGGTTGTCCCAGCGCTGGTTGCGCCAGACCGAGAACAGCGTCGACAGCTTCGCCACTTCGGCGTCCACCCCGGCCTTCTCGACCACCAGAGGATTGCCGCTGGCCAGCGCCTTGACCTCCGCGTAGGAGAGGGCGGCCAGCTCGACATCCTCCAGCGAACGCAGGCCCTCGTCCCCCTTCATCACCTGCGCGATGAAGCGTGCCTTGGTCTCGAGCGTCTGCCACATGTACGAATCGAAGCTCCCTTCGGTGACATAGCGGAAGATCTCCACGTCCTCGCACTCGTTGCCTTGGCGCAGGATGCGCCCATCTCGCTGTTCGACGTCGCAGGGCCGCCACGGCGCATCAAGGTGATGCAGCGCGACCAGCCGGGTCTGCACGTTAGTGCCGACCCCCATCTTCGCCGTCGAACCCAGCAGCACGCGGACCGTGCCCTCGCGCACGGCCTTGAACAGCGACGCCTTCTGGGCATCGCTGTCCGCCTCGTGGATGAACGCGATCTCGCGCTCGGGCATGCCGCGCTCGACCAACCGTGCCCGCATGTCGTCGTAGACGCTGAAGGCCTTGCCGCCCTTCGGCGCGGAGAGGTCGCAGAACACCAGCTGCGCCCCGCGGAACTCCGCCGTGCGCTCCCAGACCGCCCACACCTCGTCGATGCAGGCCGCGACCTTGCCCTTCGGGTCGAAGGCTGCCGCCGGCGCGATCAGCCGGAAATCCAGCGCCGCCTTGCGCCCATCGTTGGTCACCGCGAGCATGTTGTCCTCCCGCGGATCCACCTGGCCGTTGCGGATCGCCTCGGCGCGCGCCACCAGGTTCTGGACATAGGCCTTCAGTGCCGGGCTGGCCGGACAGGCCACCGTGCGCGCCTTGCCGCCGCGCAGCTTCGGCAGCGGCAGGTTCAGCATCTCCGCGGTACGGATGTCGGCCACCTCGCCGAACACCGCCATCAGCTCCGGCACGTTGATGAAGCGTGCGAACCGGGTGTGCATGCGGTAGCCGCTGCCGTCCGGCGCGATCTCCAGCGCCGTCACCGACTCCCCGAAGGTCGCGGCCCAGGCGTCGAACTGCTGCAGCCCCAGCTCCTCCAGCCTTCTGGGCTGCAGGAATCGCTGCATCGTATGGATCTCGGCCATCGTGTTGGCGACCGGCGTCGCCGTGGCGAACACCACCCCGCGCTGCGCACCGCCGTGCAACTGCATCGTGTAGCGCGTCTTCAGATACAGGTCGAACGCGCGCTCCGAGTTCGTCATCGGCAGGCCTGCGACCCGCGTCATCTTGGTGAACCGGTACAGGTTCTTGAACAGATGCGCTTCGTCGACGAACAGGCCGTCCACGCCCAGTTGCTCCCAGGTCAGCAGATCGTCCTTCTTGCCATCGGCGAGCAGCCGTTCCAGCCGCACCCGCCAGTTCTTCTTCATCGTTTCGAGCTGCTTGATGATCCGGTTTGACCGGTCGCCTTGCTTCTCGGTTCGTACAGCCATTTCGATTTCGTGCATGACTTCCTCGATGTAGGTTTGTGTGAATGACGGCGACATCCGAATGCGCTCGAAGCTCGAGTGCGTGATGACCACCGCGTCCCAATCGCCCGTGGCGATGCGCGACACCAGCTCGCGCCGGCGGTCGCCTTCCAGATCCTCCTTCGCGGCCATCAGCACGGCCGCCTGCGGGTACAGGCGCACGAACTCCGCCGTGTACTGGGCCAGCATGTGGTTCGGGACCACGTGGCACGGCTTGGACAGGAACCCCAGCCGCCGCATCTCCATGCCCGCGATCGCGCACACCGCCGTCTTGCCCGCGCCCACCACGTGGAACAGCCCGGTGTTGCCGGCTTGCACGACACGCCACACTGCGTTCAACTGGTGCGGATGCAGTTCGTAGCAGCGCGAGAACCCCGGCAGCGCCAGGTGCGAGCCTTCGAACTGCCGAGGACGCGTGGCGTTGAACAGGTCGTTGTAGATCCTGCACAGCCGTTCGCGTCGTTCGGTTTCGTCGAAGGCCCACGCGGCGAAGCGCTCCTTCAACTGGCCCAGCTTCTCCCTGGCGGCCAGCGTCTCGTCCGGATTGACGAAATAGCGGTCCGTCGCCGGATCGCGGTCGCGCACCGTTGGTACCTGGACGTTCAGCGCCGCCAGCACCAGTTCGATTGCGTTCATGCGCGCCGTTCCGAACTCCTGCGTCACCTTGACGTTCTGCCTTGCGTTCCATTCCAGATAACGCACCGACCAGGCCCCGGCCTCGGCCGAGTACGCCACGTCGCAATCCTTCAGCTCCAACACTTCGCGGATGAAGGCTTCGACGTCGGCCGCCGGAATCCATACGGCCCCCAGCCGCGGCTCGATCGAGGCCGGCGGCAGGTCCTCGGGCTGCACGCGTTCCAGCGCGGCGACGTTGTGCCGGTAGTCCGCGCCGGACAGTGCGGCCTGTTGCAGCTTCGTCTTGACGTTCCCCGACAGGTAGTCGTCGGCGGTCTTCCAGGCCCGGTCGGCCGGATCCATGAACACCAACCCGCCGACCGCCAGCGTCGCCATCACCTCATGCTCGGGCGCCTGCAGCAACTCCGCCATGTAGGCCGGCTCGACGCGCCCACGCCATTGCACCGAGGCCGCCAGCGCTTCCGCCGGATCGCCGGCCGAGGCCGGCGCCGACACCCGGCGCAGTGTCCTCCTGCTGAAAATCGCCGCCTTGCGCGCCGTCTCCGATTCCTCGTCGTAGTGCTCCAGCGACAGCAGCAGCGGATAGTCCGGGTCGCGCCGAAGCGCCAGCGCGTTGGCCCGGGTGCTCAGCCAGCCATGGCGCGCCACGAAGCGGTCGTAGCTACTGTTGAGCATCGCCCGCAGGTTCGACAGCGGTGCGTCGCTTTCCTGGACGAGTTGCGCGTCGAGCAAGGCCCGTGCGTGATCCCGGATCGTGCACATCCCCGCAATGCGGCTGCGTTGCGTGGAATTCAGCTCGTCGTGCACGTCCGTCAGCCCTTGCGGCATCGCGCGATGAACGCGCCCCTGACGGACTTGATAGCTTCCTGGCCGAAGGGCTGATGCCTCGGGCGGCGGTGTCCTGGCCGTCCGCTCGGCGTCCGCCGGCAGCGGCACGTACACCCGTTCCGGCAGCAGCTCGACGCGCTCGCGCAGCGCTGCTTCCAGGTCGCCATCGAAGAGGGCTGTGGGCACCTCGTCGTAGCCATTGCTGCGATAGTCGATGCGGCCGATGCAGAACTGCGGCTGCCGCGCGTACCAGGCGTTGATTTGCGGATAGCGGTCGCGCATCAGGCGAGCCCGCATCGCGTCGGGCACCAGGCTGCGGCCGACCCAGTCGTCGCGGGTCTGCTCGCTGCGTTCCCGCTTGCGCAGGAACAGGATGTCGGTCTGCACCTCGGTCGCCGCGATGCCGGCGAAGGCGCCGGACGGCAGGCGGATCGCGCCCAGCAGTTCGGCCTGGGCGGCGAGGTAGCTGCGGACGTTGTCCGACTGCGATTCCATCGTGTGGCTGCTGGTGATGAAGCACACCAGACCGCCGGGCCGCACCAGATCCAGCGCACGGCCGAGGAAGTAGTTGTGGATCGAGAACCGCGCGTAGCGCCGGTGGCTGCCGTCGGCGACCTTGTAGCTCCCGAACGGCACGTTGCCGATCGCCAGATCGAACCAGTTCTCCGGCAGCGACACCTTCTCGAAGGCCTCGATGCGCACGTCGACGCCATGCGGGCCGTAAAGGGTCTTCAGGATCGTGCCCGCGATGCCGTCGATCTCGACGGCCGTCACCTGGCAGCGCTCGACGAGCTCCTGCGGCATGGCGCCGACGAAGTGGCCGATGCCGGCCGCCGGTTCGAGCACGCGGCCTCCCTCGAAGCCGAAGCGCCGCACGGCACACCACATGGCCTCGATCACGTGGACCTCGGTGTAGTGGCTGTTGTTGACCGACGCGAGGGCCGAGGCATGGTCCTGGGTGTCCAGCAGCGCGCTGAGCTCCTCGGCGCGCCGGCACCAGGCGGCGTCTTTGCCTTCGCGGTTGAACGCCGCCGGAATGCCGCCCCAGCCCGTGAAGCGCAGCAGGATGCTGCGTTCTTCGGGCGTGGCGGCCCGCTTGTCCGCGTCGAGTTGCCGGAGCAGCTCGATCGCCGCCACGTTGCCGTCAAACTTGGCGGCTGCGCCATTCAGGCCGTCGAGGTGCAGCCGCGTCAGCGGCGGCCACGGCGATGCCGCGCTCGATGCCACCGCGGAGGTTGCGGCAACACGCCACGATGCGCGCGGCGCGAGGGAATCGGCGGCGGCTGCGGCGTCGTCTCCACCGGCAGGAGCCGGCGGGGCGTCGGAGGTCTGCAAGGCCTCGGGCAAGGCCGGGGTGAACAGGTCGACCCAGCCTGTGGACTGGGTCGGCTCTGCGGCTTCGGGATCGAAGCCCGGAAGCCAGTCCGTGACCGGACCGGCCGCAAGGATGCGTGCCATCGGTGGTTCTCCAAAGAGGTGTGGCGAACGCACCGTCCCAGCGGGGAGGCGTGTTCCCCGGTGGGTGAATGAAGGCGACACGCTCGCGCGTGGCGGGTGTGCCGTGGCGGCGGAGGCCGGAGCCAGCGGGGCTCGGGCCTGCGGCAGCGCTGCTGCAGTGGCGAGTGCGGGTAACGACCGCGACGCCCGGGCAAACCCGGGTGCGCCCGTGAGGGCGTGCGTTGGCAAAGGCCAGGATGCGCTGACCAGCCTAAACGAACGGCAGGTCAGCGCGTGGACGCGGTGTGCCGAGCCCGGGGTTGCGACTGCGACGGCCGGCGCTTCGCGGTGGCGTCGTCGGGTTGCTGCATCCGGTGACGGCGATCACTGGAAGACCCGTGGATCCACCACCTCGCCGCACATGAAGGCGACGTAGGCGCCGGCCTTGCCGATGTCGGCAAAGCAAGCGGCGACCGTCCCGTCGTGCAGCACCTCCCACGGCAGAGCCGGGCCTTCCGTGGCGCGGCGAATTGCAAGATCGGGCGCCCGGTAGGCCGGATGCCGGTAAAGGTCGCGTCCCGACGTCCAGTCGACGATGCGCAGCACGCAGCTCGTCAGGATCGCCACGCCGCCGGACTCCCCGGCTTCGATCAGCAGCGGCACCTTGAGCGTGCCGGTGGAGCGCCCGATCCGTCCGACGACATGGAACTCGTCCAGCCAGCAACGGCCGGTGTCGATGTCGCCGAGCTTCAGGCGCACGGTCCGGCGATCGTGCCTGCAGCGCTCCAGGACCCGTGCCACCTGGGGGTCGGTCGCCGGATCGAAATAGGTCCGCTCCTTCAGCCGCGAGTGCCCCCAGGCTTCGATGGCGGCCCGGTACTTGGCGTAGCCCTGCAGCGTGCCGTGGTCGCCGTCGCCGAAGGCCAGGGCTGGCTCGTCGAGCCGGCCGGCGATCTGGTCGGCATGGTCGCGCGCGTTGTCGAAGCCGAGACAGCTGTAGCCATCGCCGCAGGCGATGACGTACAGCCGCTGGTCGGCGTTCAGGGTGACGTTCATGACAGGTTCCTCGGTGTTGCCGTGGAACCCGTCCCCGTGGGACGAGCCCACGGGGGTGGTCGAATACGTGCGCCGAAGCGCACGCGCAAGTTCAGGCGGCCAGGGCCTGGGCCGGCGGCAGCTCGAGGTCGAACAGGCGCTGCAGCGGCAAGACATCGCCGGCAGCAAACGCCGCACAGGCCTCGGCAACTGCCGGCTCGACCTGCGGGTGGCTCGCGTCGCAAGCCGCGATGCAGGCCAGCACCCTCTCGTCGTCGTTGACGAACGACAGCACGCCGCTGGTGGCGCAATGCCTGACCTGCCACGACGTGCACGGCCGCTCGTCCAGGTGTTCGCGAACCAGTTGGACCGCCGCGGCCAGCGTCTCGGTGAGTGCGACGCCGTCCAGGTCGCCCGCGTCGTGGTCATAGAAGTGGGCCAGGTAGTGGCTCGGCTGCAGCGCTTCGAGGTCGTCGAACGGCAGGCCAGGCGTCGCCGTGTCGGCAGGCGGGGGCGCCGACGCCTCTTCGGTCGTGCCCGAGACCTGGATGTGTTGGCAGCGTTCCAGATGGTCCAGCTTGAGCAGCAGTGCGTCGGCATGCGCGCGGTGATCGATCGACAGGTGGGTGCGCATCGACAGGATCTCCTGCGTCATCAGACGCAGTTCGTGAACGACGGCGCGCTCGGCACGGCGCTCGATGCCGTGGAGGATTTCGGAGATGTGAAACATGACGGGTCGCTTTCGGAAAGGGAATGCCGCTCCAGGCCCGGGCTGGGCAGGAGGGACGGGCGCGGCTGAGCCGCGAGGAGGTGAGGCAGGCGCCGCGGGGGCGCTGGAAGCCGGGCACTGCGGCCCGGCCTGATACGGCCGTGTGGAACGGCGCTGGCTTTTGGCAGTCAGGTGGCTGCCGGCGGGTAACGACCGCGACGCCCGAGTGGCTCGGGTGGGTTGAACGGCCTATGGAAGCCGCAACTCGGGATGCGGCTTCAGTGTGCTTCGCGTCGGCAAGCCGCGCGGGCGGCTCGGACCGGATTCAACGGAATCGACGGGCTGACGCTGTCGCTTGTTGGTGGCGAATCGGTTCAACAGGTCGAAGCAGGATCGCTCACATGGAGTCGCGCTATCAATCCGGAAAGCAAAAGGCGGTTGGGGGGCACGTGCGGCAACGCGCCTCGATTCACCGACGGCGACGCCGCGGGTCTTTGCGCAGCCGTGCCACCTGTTCGTCAAGGAGGGCCTGCGATCGCAGTTCGCGGCAGATATCCATGCACCAACGAGCGCCGGTGGGCGTGGAAAGCAGCGTCAGCTCTGGCCGTCACCGGTCCGCCACCGTTGCTCCGTGGCTGGCGCCGGGCGGCCATCAAGAGTCACTCACGAGGGGCGGCTATACGGAAGTGCGTGAACAGACAACTGTCGATTCTGTGCACGTCGTCGAGCCAGAGGTGAGATCACAGCAGTTCACTTGGTCGTAGTGCGGGAGGCGAGTTCACAACCGCCGCGTGGCGTGGGGTCGGGCGCTCGGAGCGCATGCCTCGACCGCGCCGTTCACCATGGTGGACATGCTGGACACTACGATCCAATGATCGTTAGAATGAATCTATGAGAGAGGCCAAGAACTTTCTGTACGAGCAGGTGGCGCGCATCGGCAAGGCGGTCGCCAGCCCGAAGCGGCTGGAACTGATCGAGCTGCTGTGCCAAGGCGAGAAGACCGTCGAGGCGTTGGCCTTGCAGGCCGACATCGGCGTCAAGCTGGCCAGCGCCCACCTGAAGGAATTGCGCGTCGCGCGCCTGGTCGAGACGCGCAAGGAAGGCAAGTACGTGCTCTACCGCTTGGCCGGCACGAGCGTCGCCGACCTGTGGGTCGAGCTGCGCTCGGCAGCGGAGGAACGCCTCGTCGAGCTGCAGGTCGCCGTCGCCGAGCTCGTCGTGCGTGGCGACGACCTCGAAGGCCTGGACCGCAAGTCGATCCTGAAGAAGGCCGCCGCCGGGGAAATCCTGGTGCTCGACGTGCGGCCGTCCGAGGAGTTCGCGGTGGCGCACCTGCCGCATGCACGCTCGCTGCCGTTGAGCGAACTGAAGAAGCGCCTGGCCGAGTTGCCCAAGGACACCCCCGTGGTCGCCTATTGCCGCGGCCCGTTCTGTCTGATGGCCCGGGATGCGGTGGAGTTGCTGCGCAAGAAGGGCTACCGCGCGATGCACCTCAGCGACGGCGTCGCCGAGTGGCGCGCCCGCGGCCTGCCGATCGAAGGCTGACGCCGTGAAGACGCTGTTGATCCTCAACGATGCCCGCTACGGCAGCGAGCGCACCTACAACGGCGCGCGCCTGGCCGGCTCCCTGGCCAGGCAGCCGGAAGCCGAAGTGCGCGTCTTCCTGATCGGTGACGTGGCGGCGGCCGCGCACGCGAAGCAGAAGGTGCCGGCCGGCTTCTACAACCTCGAGCTCATGCTCGGTGCCGTCGTGCGGCATCGGGGCGTCATCGGCGTGTGCGGCAGCTGCATGGATGCGCGCGGCATCGCCGCCGAGGACCTCGTCGAAGGCTCACACCGCAGCAGCCTGGACGAACTGACCCAATGGACCACCTGGGCCGACAAGGTGCTGGTGTTCTGAACCCGGAGCCGACCATGTTCTTCCGCCAACGACCCGCGGCCAACGCCACCCTGTCCTACTTCTTCGGCTGCACCGGCATCGGCAAGTCGGTCGCCGTCGACGTCGTCGCCGGCGACGAGGACTGGTTCATCGCCGAAGCCGCCAAGGTGGGCGTGCCGATCTCGTACGTAATCGACACCCACGTGCATGCGGACCACTACTCCGGCGGGCCCGAACTCGCCCGCCGCGGCGGCGCGCCCTACGCGGTGCACGAGAGCAACCGCGGGCGCCTGGCCTTCGACTTCATGCCGCTGGCCGACGGCCAACGGCTCGATGCCGGCAACGTCGTCGTCGACGTGCTGCACACGCCGGGCCACACGCCGGACAGCATCTGCCTGCTGGTGCGCGACCTGAGGCGCGGCGACGAGCCCTGGTTCGTCATCACCGGCGACACGCTTTTCGTCGGCGCCGTCGGGCGGCCGGATCTGGCCGGACGCGAACGGGAGATGGCAGCGCTGTTGCACGAGACGCTGCAGCACCGACTGCTGACCTTGCCGGCCGAGCTCGAGATCTACCCGGGCCACCAGGCCGGCAGCGCATGCGGCGCAGGCCTGTCCGGCAAGCCGGCGTCGACGATCGCGTTCGAGAAGCGCTGCAACTCGATGCTGTCGATGCCGCGCGAGGCTTTCGTCGACGCCTTGATGGCCGACATCCCGCCGCCGCCGCCGGGCATGGCCGAGATCGTCGCCGCCAACCTGCGCGGCGTGGCGCCGCTGCCCGCTTGAGTCCTGCGCCCGTGGACTTCGGCATCCGCGCCAACCTCGGCCAGGTGCTGCAGCAACTGCTGCAGGTGCTGCTGGTCGGCATGACGATCGGCATGATGCGCAACGTCGTTCCCGCTCTGGCCGAGTCCGAGTTCGGCGTGGCGCGCGGCTCGTTCATGCTGCTGGCCGCCTTCGTCGTCGCCTTCGGCTTCGTCAAGGGGGCGATGAACTTCGTCGCCGGCCGGCTCGCCGAGCACCTGGGCCGGCGCAAGGTGCTGTTGCTGGGCTGGATGGTCGCGCTGCCGATCCCGCCGATGGTGTACTTCGCGCCCTCATGGAGCTGGATCGTCGCGGCGACGGTGCTGCTGGGCGTCAACCAGGGCCTGACCTGGTCGATGACGCAGACCGCGAAGCTCGACCTGACGCGCGCCGACCAGCGTGGGTTGGTCATCGGCCTGAACGAGTTCTCCGGATACGTCGGCGTGGCCGTCGCGGGTGTCGCCACCGGCTACGCGGCCTCCTGGCTCGGCCCGCGCGAAGGCCTGCTCTGGTTCGGCGCCGCGGTGGTCGGGCTGGCCACTGCCATGGCCTGGTGGGCCGTGGCCGAGACGCAGCCGTGGGCCCGGGCGGAGGTGAAGCGGCACGCGCTGCCGTCGGCGTCGGCCCTGCGCCCGCGCTACCCGATCGGCATCGGCGAGCGGCCGACGACGCGCGAGCTGTTCGCGCTGATGAGCTGGCGCGACCCGCGCATGGCCGCGCTGTGCCAGGCGGGCCTGGTCGAGAAGTTCGTCGACGCGCTGGTCTGGGTGTTCTGGCCCGTCTACCTGCACCAGCAGGGCGTCGGCCTGCCGGGCATCGGCTGGATCGTCGGCATCTACGGCTTCACCTGGGGCGCCGCGCAGTTCTTCACCGGCAGGCTGTCCGACCGGGTCGGCCGCCGTCACCTCAATGCCGGGGGGATGTGGGTGTGCGGTGCCGGCGTGGCGATGCTGCCGCTCGGCCACGGCGCGGCGTGGTGGAGCCTGTCCGCCGCGGTGGCCGGGCTGGGCATGGCGATGCTCTATCCGAACCTCAGCGCGGCAGTGGCCGACATCGCGCATCCGAACTGGCGGGCTTCGGCGATTGGCATCTACCGCTTCTGGCGCGACCTGGGCTACGGCTTCGGCGCGCTCGGCCTGGGTGCTGCCGCCGCCTGGGGCGGGCGCCTCGAGAGCGCCTTCTGGTTCGTCGCCATCGCGATGCTGCTCTCGGGTGCCGTGCTGTACCGCTGGGGCGAGGAGACGCACCCGCGGCTCAATCCCGCCACCTGAGCGCGCGGGTCCGGGCCGGCATCAAGGCGCCGCCACCGGCGGGCAGCGGGCGGGGTCGGCGCGGCGCCAGACCTGCGTCTGGCAGAAGACCAGCACGCAGCCGTCGACGACGAGCCGGTCCGCCGCCGGCAGCGCGAGCGAGCCCTTGTAGTCGCGCCCGTCTTCCGGGTTGTACAGCCGGCCGCCCCGCCACACGCCGGGCTCGGCCGGTTGCATGCGGTCGATCACCAGGCGGCCGAGCAGCGGGTTCCTGTCGGCGACGCCCTTCGGCGTCTCGTCCCACAGCCAGACGATGCGCCCGCACACCGCGTCGCCGCAGCGCTCGATCCGCACCCGGGCATTGAAGCCCGGCGTCCACCATTCGCCGACGATGCCGCCGAGCGGCTGGGCGCTTGCCGCGCCGGCGATCGCCAACACCAGGCCGAGCAAAACGCGCCTCACGCCGCGCCCTCCGGCCGGGCAGCAGGCCCGAAGCGCGCGTCGCCGTACCGCAGGTAGGCCGCATCCTCGGTGCCGCACCAGCGGTCCCACCACGTGAAGTACAGGCCGTAGTTGCCGCGGTTGCGGGCGTGGTGGAAGTGGTGGTGGCTGACCGGCGTGATCCAGCCGAGCCAGCCGCGCGGGGTCCAGCGCCACGGCCACAGTTCGTGCGCACAGTGCCCGATGGTGTTGCGCAGGATCATGTGGACGAGGAACACCGCGATCACCGCGCCATGCACCGGCACGACCAGCAGGAACAGCGGCAGGAACGCCGCCTGCACCAACGCCTCCACCGGATGGAAGGCGTAGGCCGCCCAGGGCGTCGGCTGCAGCGACTGGTGGTGGCGGCCATGCACAGCGCGGAACCAGCGGCGGTGGTGCAGCGCGCGGTGGGTCCAGTAGAACCAGGCGTCGTGGGCGACGACGATCAGCCCCAGGCTGGCCCACCACCAGGCCCAGCCGCGTGTGGCCACGTCAGTGTCGATCTCGATCGTGCCGGCCGCGGCGAGCAGCCAGATGAGCAGGCCGTTGGCGGCGAAGATGACGACGGTGGACAACGAGTAGGTGACCTCGCGGCGCACCTGGCCGGGCTGGCGCGCACCGTCGAGGATGCGCCGGCCGGCCAGGCGTCGCCGCAGCAGCACCTCGACCAGCAGCCAGACCGCGCCGGCCGCGATCGCGTAGCGCAGGAAGTCGACGGTGAGGATGGTCAGCGCCAGTTGCGGCAGCGCGGGTTCTTGCACGGGGCCTCCGATGGGGTCGCGATGTCCCCATCGTGGCCGGCAGGGCGCGCCCGGTCTGGCCGATTCGTCGCGAAGTCTGGCCGATTCGTCGCAAAGCCAGATCAGGTCGCCTGGCGGTGCCGCTCCATGCGGGCTGCGGCCCGGTATTCGGTCGGTGTCATGCCGAAGCGCTGGCGGAAGGCGCGGTTGAACGGGCCGATCGAGCCGTAGCCGCATTCGAGCGCGATGCTCAGGATCGGCAGGTCCTCGCGCGCCAGGCGCACCGAGGCTTCTGCAGCCGGTAGTGGTGCAGGAAGTCGTTGAAGTTGCGATAGCCGAGCTCCTGGTTGATCAGGCGGCGCAGCACGGCTTCGCTGAGGTCGAGCGAATTAGCCAGATCCGCCAGCGTCAGGCCTTCGCGCCGGTAGGCGAACTCGTCGGTCATCGCGCGGGTGAGGCGTGCCAGGGCGGGTGAGGCTGCCGGCGACGGTGCGACCGGGACATCGAGGCCGGAGGCTTGCTCGGGCGCCGGCGCTGTCCTGTCTCCGGACGACGGCCCGAGGATCAGGTCCAGCGAATGTCGTGCGACCAGCACCGCCAGGGCCAGCGCAATGCTGCCGATGCCCAGCACATGCAAGGCCGGCAGCAGGGCACCGACCTCGCGGCCGCGCACCGCCAACTCGACGACGAGCGCCAGTGACGCGTACACGCCTATGCCCAGGGCCACCCAGCGGCGCGCGGCACGGCGCGGCGCCACCAGGTCGTCGCGCCAGCCGCGCATCACCTCCCAGACGGCAGCGGCCGTGAACCCGACCATCGCCGCGGCGTGGACCTGACCCAGCAGCGTGACCCCGGGGTCGGGCCGACCGGCCAGCGCCGCATCGAGGCGCGGCACGTTGCCCGCCAGCCCGATGACCACCAGCCCGAGGGCGGCGCCGAGCAGTGCAGGTGTCAGGGCGAAGTGGTCGTCGAACAGGCTGCGGGCGGCGAGCCAGAGCCATGCGGTGCTGCTGACGCACAGCGCCAGCACCGCCAGCGCCAACGGCCGGGGCAGGAGGAACACGAGTTCGGCGCGCTGGCAGAACAGGTAGGCGATTAGCGACAGCGTGAACACGGCCAGCGCCACGCGCGCCGCGGGTCGCGGGCCCGGAAGCGCCAGGTGGATGAGATGGAACAGCAGCACGCCACCCACCGCACCGCGCAGCATCAGGTCCCACACCCAGAGGTTGTCCTGCAGGCCGGTCATCGGGCGACTCGTCGTTTCGCGCGGCCTTCTCCAGCCGACTCGCTGGACATGCGGGAGCGGGTACCGACGGCGATGCGGTTCATCAGGCGCTCCTCCGGCCATGCTGGACGGCCGCACGCCATTCTGGTCCCTCGCCGGTGGCACGCAAACGCTGTTCGCCGCGCCGGCGGATCAGTGTGTGCACGCCGACGCCACGCGCCGCGACCATGCCAGTCAATAGCACCTGCGTCGCGATGCGCTCATCACCTCGGAGCCGGTGCAGTTGCCGTCACCTCAGGTGATCGGCCGCAGGCCGGCCAGGACCACGGACACCGTCATCACCTTCGGCCGTACGCGCTGCTCCGCATCGTCGCGGATGTCGTCGTAGAGACCTCGCGCGAGGCCACGGCGTAGGCGCATAGCCTCTCGCGCAGCGCGCGCTTCCGGTACAGCTGCATGACCACGCCGAGCTTGACCGCCAGGCCGGCCAGCGCGATGAAGCCGCGCCGGCGGCGACCAGCTTGCTCGACAGGTCGCGCATCGCGCGCTCGATGAGCACGCTGCGGGCCGAGGTTGATGCCGGTCAATGGCGTCGGCAAGAGCATTGACTAACCTTCGACGTCAGCTAACGCGCCTAAAATTCGCACCGTGCTTCGAAACCGCCACCACCTGCATCGATGGGCAGCCCTCACGCTGGTCCTGTGGGTGTTCGGCATTGGCGCGGGCTTCGCCAATGCGTGTTTGGCTGCCAAGCCGGCAGTTCTGACCGATGCTGCCGCTGTCGACCTGGTGCCAGTGCGCGCAGCAGTCGATCATGCCGTTGCTTCGAGCGAAGCAGATCGCGCGGCGCACGACGCAACGCATCAGCTTGGCAAAGCCCATGGTGAAGGTCCTGGCAATGCCAACTGCCAGGACTTCTGCGACAAGTCGGCAATCTCGATTCCGCCTCTGAAGTCAGCACTCGACCTGGCGCAGGCTGACGCACTGCTGCCCCCGGTCGCCGCGATTCTTTATCCGGTCGCGGCTTACGAACCGGTTCAATGGTGGTTGCCCCGCCGGGATGGCCGATTGGGCCCACCCATCACGATCACCCTTCTCCGTCTCGCGCTGTAGCGCCTGACACTGGCAGACGGCGCCCGCCGGCTCTGACCAGTGCAACGCGGCCTGCGCTGCCATCGCAGGATGGCCAGCCGCTGCTGATCCGCTGATCGCGCCGCATGCCGGCCAGGATCTCAGAGGTGCGTCTGATCTGAAGCCTGAAGCGCGCCGTCGACCGACCAGGTGACTCTTCAGGACTGAAACCACGACCAAGCGAACATGGACGTCACATATCTTCAAGTCAACGGTCGACCTCGCTCATGGCAAGCGCCGGTCTGGGCCACTGATCGATGGGCGCGCCGACTGGCCGCCGGGGTACTCGTCTGCCTCGGCATGGCTGGCCCGCTCGGGGCTCAGGAGAACGCGCTTGGCGCCAACGTGCAGGGCCTGCTGGACTACGCACGTGCGCAGAGTCCGGAGCTCGCTGCCATGCGTCTGGACGCCGACGCAGCAGCCCAGCGCCTGGGGTCGGCGGGCGCGCTGGCCGATCCCGTGCTGCGCGTCGAGCTGATGAACATCAACAACTACGGCAACGATGCGTCGCCCAGCTTGTGGCCTGCGAAGGTTGGCTCGACCGAGTACAGACTGATGCAGCCGCTGCCTGGCTGGGGCAAGCGCGACCTCAGACGCGATGTCGCCGCAGCCGATGCGGAGCAGGCGAGCGCGCGCGCCGGGGCGACCTGGGCCGAACTGGCGGCGCGCATCAAGGTCACCTACGCGGAGTACTACCGGACAGTCGGCAACGAGCGACTGACGCGCGAGGTCCTCGATCTGATGTCACGCCTCGAGCAGGTCGCGCAGGCACGCTATGCCGGCGGCCTTGTCGCGCAGCAGGACGCGATCCGTGCACAACTCGAGCAGACCGCCATGCGTTCCGAGCTCATCTCGCTCGACAACGAGAAGCGTCAACTGCAAGCTCGCCTGAACGCCTTGCTGGCTCGCGACCGCGCCGCTCCGCTGGCCGATCCGCAGGCGCTGCGCCCGCTGCCGGGCCTGGCGACCTCCGACGCCGCGAGCCTTGCCGAGCGGGCACGGGCCCGCAATCCTCAGGTGCTTGCCGAGCAGGCGCGGGTGACGAGCGCGCAGAAGAGCCGGGACCTGACCTGGAGCAACCGCTACCCCGACTGGCTGATCGGCCTGCAGACCGTCCAGTCGGGCTCGCGCTTGACCGAGTTCGGCGTGATGATCGAACTCAACATCCCGCTGCAGCAGGATGCACGCCGGGCGCAGGAGCGTGAGGCCGAGTCCATGGTCGGTGCCGCACGCTCGCGCGCCGAGGCCGTGGCCAACCAGTTGCTGGGCGAGCTCGCGGGCAATCTCGCGGCCTTCGACGGCGCACGCCGCACCGAAGTGCTGGTCCAGACCCAGTTGCTGCCCCAGTCGGAGTTGAGCCTGCGCTCGGCATTGGCGGCCTACGAGACCGGCAAGGTCGACTTCGCCACGCTGCTCGACGCCCAGAGGCAGATTCGCAAGGCGCAGATGGACCGTCTCAAAGCCCAGGTCGAGGCGCATGTGCGCCTGGCAGAAATCGAACGCATTGTGGGAGAAGACCTTTGAAGATCGCCACGACATTGCTCGCCCTGGTCGTGCTCGGCGTCGTGGGCGCCGGCGGCTATTGGCTCGGCACGCGATCGACGGTCGCGGCGCACGATGCCACCGCCGCAGCCGCTTCGGCGCCGGCAGCGGCGCCGCAGCGCAAGGTGCTTTACTACCGCAACCCGATGGGCCTGGCCGACACCTCGCCGACGCCGAAGAAGGACCCGATGGGCATGGACTACATCGCGGTCTACGAAGGCGAAGACAAGGATGCCGGCGGCGGACCCACCCCCGCCAACCAGATCCGCATCAGCACCGACAAGATCCAGAAGCTGGGCGTGCGTACCGAGGCGGTCAGCGAGCGGCTGCTCGGCAAGACAGTGCGCGCCGCGGGGCGGATCGAGCCCGACGAGCGGCGCATGTATGCGATCTCCCCCAAGTTCGAGGGCTATGTCGAGCGCCTGTACGTCAACGTGACCGGCCAGCCGGTGAGCAAGGGGCAACCGCTGTTCGAGGTCTACAGCCCCGAGCTGGTCTCGGCGCAGCGCGAATACCTCATCGCGATGCAGGGCATGCAGGCCATGAAGGACGCCACACCCGAGGCACAGGGTGGCATGAAGCAGCTCGCGGAATCCAGCCTGGCGCGCCTGCGCAACTGGGATCTCCCGCCGGAACAGTTGGCGGCGCTGGTGAAGAGCGGTGAAGCCACGCGCACGATCACCTTCCGATCGCCGGTCTCCGGCCTCGTCACCGAGAAGAAGGCGCTGCAGGGCATGCGCTTCATGCCGGGTGAGGCGCTGTATCAGGTGACCGATTTGTCGTCGGTCTGGGTCGTCGCCGACGTGTTCGAGCAGGACATCGGGCTCGTCAAGAGCGGAGCCAAGGCGAAGGTGACGATCAGTGCCTATCCGAACCAGGTGTTCGAGGGCCGGATCACCTACGTCTACCCCACCCTGAAAGCGGAGACGCGCACGGTGGCGGTGCGCATCGAACTGGCCAACCCCGGCCAGCTGCTCAAGCCCGCGATGTTTGCGCAGGTCGAGCTGCCGGTGGGCGGCAAGGCACCGATGCTGGTCGTGCCGGACTCGGCCGTGATCGACAGTGGCACGCGCAAGATCGTGTTGGTGCAGGTCCAGGAAGGACGCTTCGAGCCGCGTGAGGTCGAGCTCGGCGCGCGCGGAGAGAGTCACGTCCAGGTGTTGAAGGGCGTGCGCGAAGGCGAACAGGTGGTCGTGGCGGCCAACTTCCTGATCGACGCCGAGAGCAACCTGAAGGCGGCCGTCGGCGGCCTGGGCGGCCACGCGGGCCACGGCGCGGCAGCGAAGGGCGCCGAGGCGTCGGCGCCGAC
>ERZ724521.62-NODE-62-length-38666-cov-6.088187_pt1 | contig 38666 bp, 25 predicted proteins | sample MGYA00376054_ERZ724521 | MGnify/ENA primary metagenome ERZ724521 (study PRJEB28724, sample SAMN07190883) | activated sludge metagenome | isolation source: activated sludge of sewage treatment plant in Hong Hong | place: Hong Kong | collected 2016-03-17 ... | reverse complement strand
GTCCGTAAGGGCCGATGGAAAAAGCGTCGTCGGGAAGGGGGACCCGCGCCGTGACGTTAGACGGTCGCCCCCAGGCTCTTTTGTCGGGTTATTTCACGATGACGGTGCCCGGCATTGCGCGACCGTGGATCGCGCAGCCGTAGTCGAACGTGCCCGCTTGGTTGAACGTGTGCTCGTAGGTGCCTTGCGCCATCGTGTCGCTCGCTGGGAAGCCCATGTCCCACGGGAACACCCCGTGCTGAGACGCCGCCCGGAACACCCACCGAACCTTGCCGCCCACCGGAATCGTCACTTCCTTGGGCGAGTAGTAGTCGTCCTGCACCGTGATCACAGCCGATGGCGTCAGATCCGTGATGACCGGACGCAGGTCACGTACGGTCATGTCAGCCCCTTGATCGCTCGGCTGTGGGTCCGTACACGACAGCCACACCGCAGTTACCCCCAAGGCCATCACAAACAGCGCGCCGAATTTTTGCATGATGAAAGCTTATTTCATCGCGTGCTCACCGGGAAGCAGCTTCCGGGCGCGCAGCGTCACCCCGCCCATGGACTCCGCTTTCGCCAGGTCGCCGCCGTCGTACCACTCCCACGGCATGGCTGCCACCTTCGGTAGGTAGCGCCGCACGATGCTCGCCGTAAAGCCCGGTAGGTACTTGGTGCCGAAGCCGAACACCGCGCCAAACCAGCCGTCCATCCGGTCGTGCCGAGGACAGACCTTTTCGATCACAAAGCCCGCGCTCGCCAGTCGCACAGACAGCTCGTCCGCCCGATAGCGGCGCTCGTGCCCCATCACTTGGTCGTAGTACGTCCAGTAGTCGGGGTTACACGGGCACGACATAAACAGGTGTCCGCCGGGCTTCATCACCCGCGCAATCTCCACAAGCAGCGCTTCGTCTTCCGTGACGTGCTCCAGCACTTCAAACAGGCAGACCAAGTCGAACCGCTCATCGCTGTAGGGCAGGGGAGTCGTCGCCACCGCGCACAGCCCACCTTGTCCCGACAGCGCTCGCAGCGCATGGCGAGACAGATCGACAAAGTGCGTTCCCGCGATGGGGACGTGCGGGAACATCCCTGGCCCGATCTCCAGCGTGCGGTCGGGCTGATAGAGCGGCTCGATCTCGGCCCAGGCGTGGGCCCAGCCGCTGTGGGGGAACAGCTCGTAGTGGGTCCACAGGTCTTCGTAGATCGCGTGGTTGCGCTCTCGGTTTTGCGTTGCGGCGGCGTCCATGGCGCAGACTGTGCGCCAAGCGTTTGCCCCTGACAAGCGGACTCAAAGTCGCGATACGATGTGACGTTGGCGAGTCCTGTCGAGGGCTCGCCTGGGGCTGGGGGGCCATGAGCAGACAAGGCTTTATCTTGCAGTCCAGCATGCGGCTTTGGGCTGGGCTGCCGGTGCTGCTGATCTATGGACGGCTGTCTTCGGGCGAGACGTTTGTCGTCAAAGACGATCGCCAGCGGGCCTGCTTTTACGTCCGATCAAGCGACAAGGACGACGTGCTGCGCATCGCCGGGACGACCGCCACGCTGTATCCCGAAAGCAGGCGCACCCTGGCCGGGGAGCCGGTGAGTCGCGTCGAAGTGACCACACCAGCGGTCTTGGCGGCGCTCGTGCATCGGCTGCATGCGGCAGGGCTTGTGACCTTTGAAGCCGATGTCAGCATGGTCATGCGCTATCTCATCGATCGCGGCATCTTCGCCAGCATCGAGATCCACGGACCGGAGCGGCCCGGACGCCTGGCCGAAGACGGCGTGGACCTGGTCTTTGAAAACCCGGAGCTTACGCCGGGGTCGGCCTTGCCCGTACTGTCGTGCCTGACCTTGCGAGTCCAGGCCGCGCCCGATGGCACACTGCTCGCGGCGGCGCTGGCTGATCGGCAGGGCGTGCTGCTGTTGCAGCGGCAGCTTGGGCCCGATCCCGTGGTCGATGCGACCGTCTTTGCCGATGAGCGCTCGCTGCTCGCGGCGCTGATTCAGCGGCTCGTGACCAAAGATCCCGACCTCATCATCGGGTGGAACCTGCTTACAGAAGATCTGTCGCTGGTACGGGAAGCGGCGCGGCGCTGTCGGATGTCGCTGCCGCTCGCACGCGGACCGGGCGACCTTCAGTATCAGCCGGGCCTTGGTCGCACCCTGGTGCCGCGCGCCGTGCTGTCCGGGCGGGTGCTGTTTGACGTGGCGCCGCTGTGGCGACACCTCAAGGGCTCCGGTGGGGATGACTCGCTGACCGCTACGTTAGAAGGGGATCGCAGCCCGACCGCGCTCGATGACGGCTTTTTGGGGCGCGCCGCGATCGATCGGACGCGGCGAGAAGCGGGCGAGCTGCTGCGGCTGGTTACGTCGTCGGGCCTTACCGATCTGGCGATGCAGCGCAGTCGCCTCACCGGCCTGCCCATGGATCGCGCCACCGCCAGCGTGGCTGCCTTTGACTTCCTGTATCTGGTCGAGCTGGGCCGACGCGGCTACGTGGCACCGACCTTTGAGCGACCGAGCGAAGCCGGTGAGCCCGTGGTCGGGGGTCAGATCCTGCCGCCGCTGCCCGGTCTTCACAAAAACGTCTTGGTCTTCGACTTTCGCAGCCTGTACCCGAGCGTGATGCGGACCTTTCAGATCGATCCGCTCGGGCTGATCACGTCCGATGGCGATCCCGAGCCCGATCCGATCGTGGCCCCAAGTGGAGCGCGCTTTCGTCGGCAGCGCGGCATCTTGACCGTGATCTTGGACAAGCTCCTGCCGCTGCGCAGCGCCGCCAAGAGCCAAGGCAACGAAGCGCAGAGCCAGGCGATCAAGCTGCTGATGAACTCGCTGTACGGCGTGCTCGGCAGCCCGTCCTGTCGCTTTCACCGTCCCGAGCTGGCCAATGCCGTCACCAGCTTCGGTCGAGCGCTGCTGACGTGGACGCAGGCGCGCCTAGAGCACTATGGCCACCGCGTCTTGTATGGCGACACCGACAGCCTGTTTGTGCTTAGCAACCTGGACGACCACGCGGACCACGCGGCGCTTACGCAGGTTGGACAGGCGCTGCTGGCCCGGCTCAATGCCGAGCTGTCGTCCTACATTGCCGAGACCTGGCGACTGGAAAGCCGGATCGAGCTGGCGCTGCACTCGGTCTACGCGCAGCTGCTGCTTCATCGTCAGCGCGGCAAAGACAAGGGCGCGGCCAAGCGCTACGCGGGCATGATCTGGAAAGGCGGCGAGCCGAAGCTGCACTTTGTGGGGCTCGAAGCGGTGCGAAGCGATGCCAGCGCACTGTCAAAGCAAGTGCAGCAGAACCTGTACGCGCTGCTGTTCGCCGCTGCACCGCCGATGCAGGTGGAGCTGTACCTGGAGCGCACGATCGCGGAGCTGCTGGCGGGCAAGCTCGATGACCTGCTGGTCTACCGCAAGACGCTGCGCCGAGAGCCAGGGGACTACATCGCCAAGCACGCGCCCCATGTGGTGGTCGGTGCGCGTCATCGGCTGCTACCGGGCAGCATCGTGCCGTTTGTGATCACGACCGCCGGTCCCGAGCATCCCGATCACCGCCAGCACGCGATCGACTACGCGCACTACCTTGAAAAGCAGGTGCGGACCGTGGCGGAGCCGGTGCTTTTGCACTACAGCCTGCCGTTTTCTCGCTTCGAAAAGGCAAGTCCCCAGCTTCGGCTGCTGTAGCGACTAGCCCAGGCTCTGCCCGCCATCGATCGGCAGACACACGCCGGTTACAAATGGCTCGGTCAACAGGTACTGCACCGCCCGCGCGACATCGTGCGGCGAACCCATCGGACCGTGCGGCAGCTTGCGCAGCAGCCGGGCGCGCTCTTCTTCCGACACATCATCCGGGAGCAGCACCAGCCCGGGCGCGACCGCGTTGACGCGAACCGATCCGAGCAGCTCTTTGGCGGCGATCTTCGTCAGCTGCAAAAGTCCCGCTTTGGCCACGCCATACGCCGCATAGCCTCGCCAAGGAGCGATCGCAGCCACGTCCACGATGTTTACGATCGCCTGGGCCCCGTGCGCGATCGCCTGCTGCATGCAGCGCCTGGGCGCGGTCAGGTTGACCGCCAGCATGTCGTCCCACTCGTCATCGGTCATCGTCTGAAGCGGCGTCCTGCCAAAGATCGCTGCGCTACACACCAGCCCATCGATGCGTCCCAGCCGGTTCGCCAGATCGGCAAACATCGCCTTCGTTTGTTCGCGATCGCGTAGATCGGCGCGAGCGATCGTGGCGCGGCTCCCGAGTCGATCCGCCAGATCCTGCGCGGCCTTCTGCGACGCGTGATGATGAATCACAACGTGCGCACCGCTTGCCCACAGCGCTTCGCAGATCGCTTGGCCGACCCGACGTGCGCCGCCCGTAACGACGACAACTTGTCCCGTGAGCGCGCCGGACTGGCTCGTCTGTGCGGTCTTCATGACCACGCACCTAATCGCGAGCCCGATTCGATCGCCAACAAAAAACGCTGAGCCACTTCCGAATGCTTCCGCGTATAGTACCGGGGCACCACATGTTTTCCGTGACGATGTCCTTGGCGCAAGCAGCGGGCTCTGCGCCGTCTTCAGACCAAACCTCACTGCGGGTCGCGGTGGGGCTGGCCGTCGTGGTGGCGATCCTGCTTGTGGTCTTTTGGCTGCGGCAACGAGCGCTGCCGACCCAGCCGAGTGGTGACAAGGCAGCTCCCGTGCTGCCGAGTCGTGCGACCACGGATGCTCCCGAAGCGACGGCGACCACCCCGGCGACTGCGACCAAGCAGGCTCCGACTGGACGGGACGAGCTTCGAGCGGGCCTGGCCAAGACCCGATCGGGCTTTATTGCGCGGATCGCGGAGCTTCTATCGAAAAAGCAGATCGCGGACGATCTGCTGCCGCAGCTAGAAGAAGTGCTGCTGACCGCCGACATTGGACCGAAGACCGCCGAGCACCTGTTTTCGCAGGTTCGCGCGACGCTGAATCGGTCCGAGCTAAAAGATCCCGCAGCGGTCTGGTCGGTCATCAAAGAAGAGTCGCGACGGCTGCTTCAGGTGGACACACCACCGGTAGACATTGCGGCGCACAAGCCGTTTGTCCTGCTGGTAATTGGCGTAAACGGCGTCGGCAAGACCACGACCATCGGCAAGCTCGCCGCGCAGCAGGTCGAAGCGGGCCGCAAGGTGATCTTGGCCGCTGGCGATACGTTTCGGGCCGCCGCAGTCGAGCAGCTTGAGATCTGGGGCCAGCGCGCGGGCGTCCCGGTGGTCAGAGGCAAAGAAGGCGGCGATCCTTCGTCGGTCATCTTTGAAGCGATCAAGCGAGCCCAGCGAGAAGGCTTTGACCTGGTGATCGCGGACACCGCTGGTCGCTTGCACGTCAAAGAACAGCTGATGGCGGAGCTTCAGAAGGTTCGGCGCGTCATCAAGAAGGCCGATCCTTCGGCGCCGCATGAAACCTGGCTGGTACTTGATTCGACTCAAGGGCAAAATACGATTGCGCAAGCGCGTACGTTCAAGGAAGCGATGGAGATCTCTGGGATCGTGCTGACCAAGCTGGATGGAACAGCCAAGGGCGGCGTGATCTTGGGCATCACTCACGAGCTGAGCGTGCCGGTCCGCTACATCGGGGTCGGCGAAAAAATTGGTGACCTGCGTGCTTTTGACGCAGAAGATTTTGTCGATGTGTTATATGACCGTTCTACCTAGCCGACGCGCGTGCCGATTCTTGGGTGGCGAGCGTTTTGGTCATGGAGATGACGGTCGTTCGGTAAGTAGTTCGCTTCGTAGCAGTGACAAGCAGTCCAAATTAGGAACGAAAAGCGTGCGGAACAGACAGTTCCTCGTCGAAAATCAGCAGGTTGAGCACTCACGGGGCCAGGCCATCCACCCCGCCGCTGCTGTTTGTTCGTCCGGGCCATACAGCCCCGCTTCTCGTCTTGGCAAGCACGAAACGACCAGCGACGACAATTGTAAGCTCGGGGATCAAACTCGAAATGAGTCCCGAAAGCAGCTTGATTGCGATAAAAGGCGCATGATATCGTTTCCCCTCGATATCAGAGGATGCCAGCCCCACAAGGCGTTACGCGAGGTAAGCATGAGGAGATTGGCAATAAGCCTGTGCATGGTGACAGCGTCGGCGCTCACGCTCTCTGGCGCAGGCGGAACGGCATACGGGCAGGCGAACAAGCCGGCCGCAGCAGCAGCACAACCGGCGAGCCCACCAGCGGCAGCACCAGCTCCAGCCGCTGAGCCACCGGCTGCCGAGCCGCCCGCTGCAGAGCCACCAGCCGCCGCCCTGCCGCCATCGGGCGAGACGACTTCATCCGAGGTTTCGGGTGCAAAGACTCCGACCGACGACGTGAGAGTCAAGACGCGTTGGGACGACATAGCGGTTCTGCCCCGACGTTACACACTGAAGGCGAAGCGGGTCGAGATTTCTCCCTCGTACCACTTCACCCTCAACAACCCGCTGATCCGGCACCACGCCGTCGGCGCTCAGATTAACTACTTTCTGAGCGAAGCGCTGTGGCTGGGCGTCGAGGGGCAGTACTACTTCCCGCAGCAGTCTTCGGACGTGACGGGGACGTACTTCCTTATCGGCTCGCAGGACAAAGCCCTGCCGGCAGTGAACAAGCTGATCTTCTCGGCTTTGCTGGACTTCGGATACGTGCCGGTGGCCGGTAAGTTCGCGCTGTTCAACCGCGCGATCGTTCACTGGGAAGGCTACGTCACCTTGGGTGTCGGTGCCTTTATGAGCCAGGTCATTCCGGTCAAGCGGTCGGATCCGGCCTTCAACACGATTAGCGCCATCTTCGACATCGGTGTGGGCTCACGCCTGTTCCTGACTCGCTGGCTGGCCCTCAACGCGTTCCTCAAGCTGTACGGTTACCCCGACAAGTTTGAGCCGGTTGCCAATGCCTCGTTCACGAGGAGTGGCGCTGGTTGCAACTCGTACCTGGCCGGTCAGACTGCTGGAACTCAGGCGTTTGAAGACTCGTATACCCAGTGCCGCAAGGACAACGGCAGCACCACCCTGGTGATGGACGTGCAGTTCGGTCTGGGTTTGTCGATCTTCCTGCCGCCGAAGTTTGACTACAAGATGGCTCGGTAAGAGGAGCGAGGGATTACATGCGAACGCACATGCGAATCATCTTGTCGTTTGGGGCCCTCGCGCTGCTGGCAGCGCCAGCGCATGCAGATCGTGGGCGCAACCCTCTCGCGGGACAGCCGGCCATCCGGCACCGCGTTGAGATGCGCAAGATGCGGCTCGAGATCACGCCGCAGTTCATGATCTCCGCGAACCAGCCGTTTCTGATTGGCTTTGGCGGCGGTGCCAACATCCGCTTCCACCTGACCGACTGGCTGGCGATTGGTGGCTCGTATCACTACACTGCCAACATCGCCTCGCCGCTGGTGGGCCGAATCACCGAAGCGCTTCCCGATACCTACGCGGTGCGCACGACGAATCCGTCGACGGACGATCCGACGGCGGGCCTTCGTCAGCCAAGCAAGGACATCTTCAAGGATCACTTGATCGGTCCGACGCTCGGTATGTGGTCGGCGCACCTCGCGCTGACGCCGATGGGCGGTAAGTTCTCGCTGTTCAACGCGCTGTTTGCCAACTACGACTTCTACGGAATGGTTGGTATCGGCGGCGTGATCCTGGGAACGCCACTGTCGAGCGGCGCCACGTCGTACACGGTTCGTACCGATAGCGCGGGTGGTATGTCGTCTCGTGCAACCAACGAGACGGCGCTCACTTCGGGCAACGATGTGAACCTACAGACGCCGACGCCGTTTACCGGCCACCGCATCGCGGGTGTGTTCGGTATCGGTACGCACATCTTCTTCAACGACTTCATCGGTCTGAACCTGGAGCTTCGCGACTACATGTACAAGGCGAACCCAGGTGGACTGGATGTGAAGACGACCGACAGCAACAGCGATGGCTCGGGCGTTCTGTCCGAGCAAGACGAGTACTTGGTGAACCACCTGTACTTCGGCGTGGGTCTGACGATCATGATTCCGCCGTCAGCCAAGATCTCGCGCTAGTCGACGTAGTCAGCTCAGTCACTGCAAAGCCCGAGGGATTCGTCCCTTGGGCTTTTTTCGTTCCAGCGCGTGACGTGGTTGCAACCTTTGCTGCATCCTGTCTTCATGTCGGCAGACTCGTCACACCTTCCCCTTCTTCGGCCCTTCGTCGGGGGTCGCTTCATCGAAACCGCGCAGCGTCGGATGTTGCGGGCTCCGTACGATCAGCGAGAGCTGGCGCAGGTCTGTGAGTGTGGTCGCAGTGAGCTGGAGTCGGCGCTGTCGGCGGCAGAGTCGGCGCTTTCGGTCACGCGGGCGCTGACCACCGACAAGCGAGCCGCGATCCTTTCGACGGTGGCGAAGAGCCTGGCGACGCACAAAGATCGCTTGGCGCTCGCGATCTGTGACGATGCAGGCAAGCCGATCGCCGACGCGCAGGCGGAAGTCAGTCGCGCGATCCTGTGCTTCGAGCTGGCGGCGGCGGAAGCGCTGACCACATCGAGCGAAGGGCAGGTTCTGGCGATGGATCTGGCTCCGCTTGGCTATGGACGAACCGGGATTGTGCGACGGTTTCCGATCGGTCCGATTGCGGCGGTGAGCCCGTTTAACTTTCCGCTCAACCTGGCGGTTCACAAGCTGGCTCCGGCGATGGCGGCGGGCTGTCCGATCGTGCTCAAGCCCGCGTCGCAGACACCGACGGTGGCGCTGCTTTTGGCGGAGATCATCGATCAAGCAGGCTGGCCGTCGGGTGCGCTGTCGGTGGTTCCGGCCAGTCGCGCGGCGGCGGATCTGCTGGTCACCGACGATCGCTGCAAGCTGCTTACGTTCACGGGGTCGGCGCAGGTCGGCTGGGACATGAAGGCGCGGGCGGGCAAAAAGAAGGTGACGCTCGAGCTGGGTGGCAACGCAGCGGTGATCCTGGATGAGACGGTGAGCGAGCGCGATCTCGACGCGATGGTGCCGAAGCTGGTCTACGGCGCGTACTCGTATTCGGGTCAAAAGTGCATCAGCATCCAGCGGGTGTACGTCGTAAGCTCGTCGGGAGATTCGCTGTATCAGTCGCTGTGTGAGCGGCTGCGCGCGGCGGTGATGCAGGTCCAGGCTGGCGATCCTCGGGATCCGTCGGTGCTGGTCGGGCCGATGATCGATGAACAGAACGCGCGTCGAGTCGAGTCGTGGGTTGCCGAGGCCGAGAGCCTGGGGGCGCGCAAGCTGTGCGGAGGGGCGCGACAGGGCACGTTTGTACCGCCGACGCTGCTTGCGCAAGCGCCGTCGCATGCGAAGGTGGTCTGCGAGGAAGTCTTTGGTCCGGTCTGTCACGTCGACAAGGTTCCAAGCTTTGAGGCAGCGCTGTCGGCGGTAAATGACTCGCGGTTTGGGCTTCAAGCGGCGCTGTTTACCCATGACCTGGGGCACGCGCTGAAGGCGTATGAAGAGCTGGCCGTCGGGGCGGTGGTGCTAAACGAAGCGCCGAGCTTTCGGATCGATCACATGCCGTATGGCGGCGTGAAGGACTCGGGGCTGGGACGAGAAGGCATTCGCAGCGCCATCGTCGACATGACCGAGCCGCGACTGCTGATCACGGGTGTGCTTTAGTCGCAAGCTGTCCGACGGACGCAAGGGAACACGATTATGATCATCGAGCAGACGAATCGAGAGGCAGAAGTGACGGCACAGATCATCGACGGAAAAGCGATTGCTCAGAAGGTGCGACAGGAAGTGCGGCAAGAGGTCATCGCGCTGTCGAGCCAAGGGATTGTGCCGGGTCTGGCGGTGATCCTGGTGGGCGACGATCCAGCCTCGCAGGTGTATGTGAAGAACAAGACGCGCGCTTGTCAGGAAGCGGGCATTGCGGTGTTCGATCATCACCTGCCCGCGCAGACGAGTCAGGCGGAGCTTACGACGCTGATTCGGCAGCTCAATCACGATCCGCGTGTGTCGGGCGTGCTGCTTCAGCTGCCGATTCCTGCCGGGCTTCCCGTCGGAGAGATCCTAGATGTGCTGGACCCGCTCAAAGATGTCGACGGGCTGCTGGAAGCAAACGTGGGACGGCTGTGGCTCGGCAAGCCGCGCTTTGTGCCGTGTACGCCGCTCGGGGTGATGCGACTGCTGGCCGAGTCGAACACGAAGCTTGCGGGCGCACGGGCGGTGGTGATTGGGCGGTCGATCTTGGTGGGCAAGCCGATGGCGGGGCTCTTGCTCGCGGCGGATGCGACGGTGACGATCTGTCACTCGCGGACGGTGGATCTGGCGGATCGGGTGGCGGAAGCGGACATCGTGATCGCGGCGCTGGGCAGGCCCGAGTCGATCGCGGGTCGCTTCATCAAGCCGGGCGCGACGGTGATCGATGTGGGCATCAATCGTCTAGCGGACGGGCGACTGGTCGGTGACGTGGAGTTTGCGGTGGCCCAGACGCGGGCGCGGGCGATTACGCCGGTTCCGGGGGGCGTCGGGCCGATGACGATTGCGATGCTGCTCCACAACACGGTGCATGCGGCGAAGCTGCGGCACGGGCTTTCGTAAGCGGGAAGCGTGGGCGGACAGGTCGAGCTGGACCCTGGACGGCTTACGGAGCGGCTGCGGGCACAGCGGGTGCCACAGGACGGCTCGCTGTAGGGCCTGAAACCGCGCCCAGTGCGCTTGGCGGGGCTTGTGGTGGTTGTGCGCCAGGTTGTGTGCCAGGTTGGGCGGAAGACACGGCAGGCGCAGGCTGAGAGCCGACTGTGGCTGTTATTGGCTGGGGCGGCAAGGTCAAGTACACCGGAGGCGCGCCCTGTCCCGTTCGCTGTGGGGCGCGGGCGGCGGGCTCGACGATCTCTCGAATGGGCTTGCCCGTGGCAGATGGAAACTGGATGCCCAGCAGCTTGGCGATCGTCGGTGCGATGTCGGTGTGAAGGTAGGTTCCGCGCGCGGTCTTGCCCGTCAGTCCGGGGCCCACGGCCAGCGCAAACACGCCGCTACAGCCCGAGCATGGCTTGGTCCGAATCTTTTCCGCGATGCAGCGCCCGTGAGACGCCCACTGTGCGGGATCTTCGGCGGTGTCTCGTCCGTGATCGGTCGTCACGATCAGGTAGGTGTTGTCTCGGTAAAACGGATCGGACTGCAGCGCGTCCCAGATTCTCCCGAGCAGGTAGTCGTCCTGCCGCAGCGCTTGGTGATAGTGAAAGATGCCGTAGTGCTGACCGAGCTTGCGCTGGACGCGGGCGTGAAGGTGCGCTTCTTCGTCGGCGTCGCCCAGGTGAATCACGAGCAGGCGCGGATGACGCTTGGGCACTTCTCGAAGCACGTCGACGAAGGTATCGATGTCGGTGCGTGAGCCTCCGTAGACCTCGGGCTTGAAAAACAGCGGCGGCTCGGCGGTCTGGGGCGCGTTCGATTTGAAGGAACAGCTTCGGTAAAACTCTTCTTCGGGTCGAAGTGGCGCGAGCGCTGCGATCTGACACAGCGGCGCCCACGACGCGATCAGTGACACACCATCGAAGCCGAGCCGAAGCTGCTTCTGCGCTTCTTGCATCAGCGTCGGGTAGTGCGTGCGAAAGTCCTCGGCGGGCGGATAGTTGCTGAGGATCTTTTCCTGCCGTCGCCCCGCAAAGATGTCGGCGTAGGCGGGCAGGCTGACCCCGGCGGGATTGGAGATCGCGACATTCGGAAGCCACAGTCCGCGCTGACGCAGCTTGAGCAGCACCGGAAACAGCTCGCTGAGCTTGACGGGCTTTCCTGCGTCGTCGACGGCACGACCGCCCCACTCTTGCTGGCGAACTCCGTCGATGATCACCAGCACCACATTGCGCCCGGCGGGCGGCTCAGGCTGCGGCGGGACGGCCTGCGCACTGGCTTCCAGCCCCATCCACAGCGTGATCAGTAACAAAAAGATCCGCATTTTCAATTACATAGTAGAGGAGCGCAAATGACTCTGTCCAGACTTGGACTCGAGCGACTTTCCGCGCGCAACTGCGATTCCCCGAGTCACGGCGGAGTGTGATACCAAAGAGAGCATGACCACGACCCGTTCGCTCCAAGGCAAGACCCTGTTCATCTCTGGTGCAAGCCGAGGCATTGGCCTCGCGATTGCCGTTCGTGCGGCCCGTGATGGCGCAAACATTGTCATCGCGGCCAAGACCGCCGAGCCGAACCCCAAGCTGCCGGGCACGATCTATTCCGCAGCCGAAGAGATCGAGCGTGCCGGTGGCAAAGCGCTGCCTTGTGTCGTCGACATTCGCAGTGAAGATCAGATCCAAGCGGCGGTGAAGCAGGCGGTCGATCGCTTTGGCGGAATCGACATCCTGGTGAACAATGCCTCGGCGATTCATCTGTCAGGCACGCTACAAACGCCGATGAAGCGCTACGACCTGATGCACCAGATCAACGTGCGCGGGACGTTTGCTTGCTCGCAGGCGTGTCTGCCGCACCTGCTGAAGGCGGAAAATCCGCACATCTTGAACCTGTCGCCGCCGCTGAACTTTGAAGCGCGCTGGTTTGCTCCGCACGTCGCGTACAGCATCGCCAAGTTCGGGATGAGCCTGTGCGTGCTGGGCATGGCTGAAGAGTTTCGTTCCGACGGAGTCGCCGTCAATGCGCTGTGGCCGCGAACGACGATTGCGACGGCAGCGGTGAACAACCTGCTCGGCGGTGAGACGATCATGCGTGGCAGCCGCAAGCCCGACATCATGGGCGACGCGGCACACTTCGTCCTGACGCGCCCGAGCCGAAGCTGCACCGGCAACTACTTTGTCGACGATGAAGTGCTCGCGTCCGAGGGAATCACCAACCTCGACCACTACGCGAACGTCCCCGGCGAGATGCTGATTCCCGACTTCTTCGTCTAGCTCGCCAGCCGCTGCGACGTGCGCTGCTGGATGCGAATCAGCATCAGCAGCGACGGAATCATCGCTTGGCCGGTTACTTCGACGACTGGAAGATGAACGGATAGGCGAACTGCACTTCGCCGCCGCCTTTGGGTGCGGGGAATCGCCACGACTGCGCGCGCTCGACGATGCACTTGGCGAAGTCGTCGTCGTGCATCGTGTCGACTTCGATCTCGACGTGGCTGACTTTTCCGACGGAGTTTACCGAAAAGCGCAGCGTGATCTTGCCTGCCAGCGTCGCGTTGCGCTTGAGCGCCGCTTCGTAGCAAGCAACCATCGCGCCGCGATACTGACGAATCTTGGCGGCCACTTGGCCTGGATCGAGATCGCCCGGATCGAGATCCTGCGGCGACGACTCTTGCACCACGGCGCGGACCTTCTTTTCGGTCTTTTCGCCGGTGCCGACGCCTTCACGCGGACCGCTCGTCGTCAGGGAGCCAATCGACTGACTCTGCCCGGTTCCGTCGCCACCGCGAACGCTGCCAAGACCCGACTGACCAGTGACGGGACCGACGCCGCCGACCTCACGGAAGACCTTGTCGGGATCGCCATCGCTCGAGCCATTTTTCAGCGCATCCGCAAGCGCACCGTCGGCACCTTTGGCCGTTAGCATCTTGAGCACGCCCATTGTCTGAAGCTGCTGCTCCATCTTGGCGCGCTGCTCAGCGGCCCGAGCGGCGGCTGCGGCGGGATCTTCTTCCTTCTTCGGCTGCGTCGTCGGCTTGTCGTTCTGCGCCGTCTCGGTCTTCTTCTTGGTGTCGTCGGGCTTCTTGTCGTCGACCTTCTTTGCTTCGGCCTTGGTGACCTGCTGCGGCTTGGGCGGCTCGATCTTTTTGGGCACCAGCATCTTCACGAAGCGCTCGGGAATCTCCTCGATCGCGGGCGGCTTGGGACGCTCCATCGCGCGCAGATAGACCACGAACGCAAAGTGCGCGGCAAACGACGCAGCCACGACCCGCAGAAGGCGCATATCCAGCGTCGTCAGAAGCTGAGGACGCAGCGACGACGGAAGCTGTGGTTTTGCAAGAAGCGGCGGAGGCTCGACGAGCTGAAACAGGATCTTCAGATCGCCAAAGCGAAGCTCTCCCTTGGCATTTTTCGACAGAGGAAGCTGCCACTGCGACTTGTGCGCGACGGCATCCCCATCGTCGATGAGCTGCTGAAGGCTGACCGGCTCCGCTCCGAGCGCGACGCGACCTTTGAACTCTTCGCCAAACTGAAGGATCCAGCCTTTGTCTCCGGCGACAAACAGCGTGGTATTGCCTGACAGCCCTTCGGTCGGCGGCACGATCAGCGTACAGGACGCATCTTTGCCGATGCTGACCTCTCGCGGGGTGCGCACCAGCCGCTCCTCAAGAGGCTTGCCAGCGAGAAACAGGCCAAGCCGCAGTGCGCGTGCCGAGGACTTTCCGTCGTGATCGTGGGAAGAGGCGCTCATCGTCAGAAACCTAAAATGGCGGAGCCTTTACGGCGGCGCCAATTTTCGGCAAGAAGCTCTTGCGTAGCTCGGCGTAGTCGTAAGGAATGGCAGCGCGGCGAAGAACGTAAAATGCAGCGGGTTTTTGCATCTGGCCTTCGACGACCAGACCTTCGGTGATGCGAAACAGCTTGGCTCCTGTCGAGGTTCTTTCGACCTTGATCGACGCGGGATCGACGGGCTTTTGTGCCTCGGCGGCTTTGTTTGGATCGTCGGTCGCAGCCGGACTCGCCGCAGCCGGACTCGCCGCAGCCGTCGGATTGGCAGCGCTTGTCGTCGTCGCCGGAGTGGTCGCCGCTGGCGGATTTGCAGCGTCCGTCATCGTCGCTGAGCTTGGACTCGTCGCAGCGGTCGTCGGTTCTTGGGCGCTGACAGAAGCCGGAACCAGCAGCGCGACGGCGAGCATCACTTGGAATCGACTCATTGCGAACCCTCCGCGCTCGTCGGTGTTGGCTTTTTCTTCTGACGACGCTGCTCTCGCTCGATCGCACTGCGCGCATCTTTGATGTACGCCTCGGCAGAGTCATCCCGCGTGCCGCGCGTCGCGTCTTGATACGATTCCAGATAGCGAATCGCGATCATCCGTTGGCTGACTGGATCGAAGCCCGGCATCGACGGTGCATCCAGATACAGAATCCCGAGGTTATAGAGCGCATCGGCATTCTGCGGCTCGGCGGACACGACCTTTTTGTACGCGGTGTCAGCCTCGATGAAGCGACGCATTCCGCGCAGCGCCGATCCGAGGTTTAGCTGCGTCGTGAGCAGTCCTGGCAAAAGCACCGTCGAGCGCTCACACGCAAACAGCGCTTGCTCGTAGTTCTTCGCCAGCAGATACATCGCCGACAGGTTGTGCCACGCGAGCCCCGACGCTGGGTCCAGCTCCGTCGCTTTCTTAAACGCTGCCGTCGCTGCGATTCGATCGTCTTTGGCCAGCGCCAAGAATCCCAGCAGCACGTAGCCTTCGGCATTGTTTGCGTCGATGGTCTGCGAAATTCCGACGATCGCTGCCGACAGCTCGCGCTTGCCCAGGAAGTAATACGACGTCGCCAGCACCAGCATCGACGAGACGTGATGATCGTCTTTGGCCAGCGCCAGCTTCCCGAGCACAATCGCGTTTTCGTACTGCCCGGCATACATCGCCGCGCGCGCTTCCTTGGCCAGCTTGCCCAGCTCCGAGCTGTCTTGCGTCACCACCGGACCCGGCAAAATCAGCTGCTTGGCGACGTGCTCGTCTTTGGTAAGCGGATAGGTATCGGGCTTGTAGGCGTTTGCGCGCTGCCGAGCCAGCTTCGTCCACTGATTCGACACGCCGAGCTTCTGCGCCTGTTCCAGCGTCACCGCGTAGCGCTGGAGCGCCTTTTCCTCGATGCCCGCGACGTTTTCTTCGATCTTGTTCTTATATAGGTCGCAGGCTTCCGCCCCGAGCCGTCGCACTTCCGGCGGACACGGAGCCGCCAAGAACGCCTTCGCGTACAGCTCGAACACGTAGCCCATGCGAAAGTACGCCGCCAGCGTCTGATTGGCGCGCCGATAGGTCAGCACCTTGTCGTAGACGACGACGGTTTCCTGCACTTTTTTGTTAAACGCGCTGATCGAGCCTTCCAGCTCTTTGCCGCTGCCGCCGATCTTCAGCCGCTCGACTTCTTGCAGCTTCTGTTCCGCCAGCAGAAACGCCGCTTCCGCCGCATATTCCGCTGCGTCGCTGCCCGGCGGGAGCTTCTGTCCGAGCTGCGCCGCCCGCTTGTAGTTTTCCGTCGCGTCGAATGGATTTCCCTGCTTTTGCTCAAGCTTGCCAAGACGCACGTACGCTTCGACCACCTGCGGCGCGGCGCTTGGCGTCTGCGCGTAACGACCGACGAACTGCGACAGCTCTTGCTCGGCCCGCGCGCTGCTTCCCAGCTTTTCAATCGACAGCGCGGCTCGGAACTGTGCCGTCGCGGCTTCGTCGGGACTCGTCTTGTCGCTCTGCGCATACTGCTTCCACAGATCCGCCGCGAGCGAGTAGCGCTGATCGTTTTCCGCAATCAGCGCCGCGTTGTAGAGCGCATCGTGACGGTGCGTCGACGACTTGAAGCGAGGCTCGGTGCCCAGCTTTTGATACGCCGTCACCGCTTTGTCGTATTCGAAGAACCGCTGATGGTTCACCGCCGCACGGAACAGCGCTTCATCGACGAGCGTGCTCTGCGGATACTCGCTGACGATCCGCTCGTACGTTTCCGTCGCTGCGCCATACCTTCGATCGCTCTCTTGTGCGACGGCGGCATTGAACAGCGCTTTGTCGGCATCGTTGCCGCGCGGATCTTGTCCCACCAGCTCGATAAACAGCGACGCAGCCTCGGCAAAGCGCTTCTGCGCAAGCAGCTGCTCGGCTTTCTTGAAGCGAACCTGCTGCGACAGCTTCTTGATCGTGCCTTGCTGCGACTGCGCGACCTGTGATCCGCCGCCACAGCCTCGCTCTTTGAGCTTCGCCGTCCACTCCTCGAGCTTTTCGAGATCGCCTTCGATGTTGTACGACACAAGCAGCGCGTTGCCGGCATCGACCGCGTGCTCATCTTTGCAGTGCTTGTGGACGATATCGGCCATCCGCAGCCGCATTTGCGAGAAACGCAGGTAGCGGAAGTCAATTTCCGCCGCTTTGTACGAAAACAGCGCGATTTTGGTCGAATCCGGCAGCAGCGTCACGTAGCGGTCGTAGGCAACCTGGAGCTTGGCCACGTCATCCGGCAGCGCAATCGGCGTCACCGGCGGTGTCAGCTTGCCCGTCTGCGGCAGCGGCGGCTCACCAACGAGCTTCTGCGCCACTTGCTCTCGATACAGCGCCGAGACGACCGCTTCGCGTGCCTTGATTGCACCGTACGCAGAGTCTTCGACGTACTTGCCCTTCGGATCCGCGTCGCGGACCTTTTCGTACGCCTCGGCAGCGTCGGGATACTTTTCGCCAAAGAACAGCGACTCCGCCAGGTAATAGCTGTATTCGTAGCGATCCTTGCTGTTCGGATGCTGCTTCAGGTACGCCTCGTACGAGGCTGCGGCCTGTCGGTATTCCTCGATCGCCTGCTCGCGCAGCTTCGGATCGGACTTCGCTTGCGCTTGCTCACGCAGCTTCTGCGCGCTTTCGTGACGACGCAGCACCACGTTCATCAGCGCCGCGTCGGCCAGCTTCAGACCTTCCGTCAGCGCTGCATCGTTGTCGTGGTTCTGCTTCGCCCAGTCGCTGCCTTCGACGTAGGTTCGCGCAAGCTGCTCTCGTTCACGCAGGGCTTGCTCGAAGTTTCGCAGACGCTCCATCGCTTGCACCACGCGATCCTGAATGCGCGGGTTTTCGGCGGCGAGCGGCCACATCGCGATGGCGCGCTTATACACTTCAGCGGCGCGAGCGTACTCGGTGCGATCGAACAGCACGTCGCCCATTCGCTGGAACACCTCGCGAACGTGCGGCTCGCTCTCTCGGCCTTTGTAGTGCAGCTCCGCGCGGGAAAGTCCCGACACCGGATCGTCTTTGCCGTCGCCGTCCCAGTCACGCTCGGCAAACGACAGCGCCAGGTACTGAACCGACTCGGTGCGCAGCGCAAAGCCTTCTTTTTTGCCGGGCTCGCCGAGCTTTTTCTGATCCGCCAGCACGACCAGCTCGTCGAAGTGCTTCACCGCGTCGACGAAGCGATCCGATCGATAAAACGACCACGCCAGCTTGTAGAGCGCTTTGTCGAAATACGGTGGCTCTCGGAACGGCACCGCTTGCTGATACGCAAAGATCGCCGCGTCGAGTTCTCCTCGATCGAAGTGATGTTCACCCAGGCGCGTCCAGGTCTCGGCGCGCAGCTTCGGGTCCGACGGAAGCGCCTCGCAGCCATCGTACGGAGGCTTGTTTTTGCGTCCCACCGGCGGCGCAGGCGTCGCAAGCGGCTGATATTTGTTCGCGCAGACCAGACCGAGAAACGCTTGGCGCGCTTCGTCGTCGTGATCCATTTCCCCGAGGCAGTAACCAAGCAGATACGTCGCCAGGTGATTGTTGCGATAGCTCGGGAAGTCGCGCAGCAGCCGACGATACAGTTCCACCGATGGACCGTACTCGGGCAGCGCGACCAGCTCGCCGGTCTGCGACTTGGACTGCCCGATGAACGCTTCATTTGTGCGCTCAAAGAGCAGCTCCGCCAGACGGAACATCGCCTCGGGTGAGTGACGCGGATGCTGCGGATGACGACCTAAAAATCGCTCCAGCTCGACGATCGCTTCGGCGCGCAGCTTCTTTTCGTTCGCTTCTTCGCGGGTCAGTCGATCGGCAAAGTCGCTCTTGAGGCTGTTTCGTCGCTGCTTGTAGCCTTCGCGTCCGACCTCGTCGAGCACTTGCTTGTAGCTGCGCGCCGCCTCGAAATAGCGACGATAATCAGCGGCCAGCTCGGGCGGCAGCTCACTCGGCAGTGGCACTTCTTCGGGCTTGGTCTGCGGAGCTTGCTCTGTCATCGCAGAAACCAGCGGCTGCGACGGCGGCTTGGCTGCAGGCTTGTTGTCTTCGGGCAGCGCAAACGCATCGTCGAGCATTCGCAGCTCGCGCTGCTGATCGTGCTGAATCTGCGCCAGCTCGTCGCTGGACTTCTGACGACGGGCCCACGCCACTTCGGCGATGCCAGCCTCGGCGGAAATCAGCAGCTCACGATACTGATCCGCCGTCTGGGACAGCTTTGCCCACGCTGCTTGTCCGACGATCTGCGCGGTGTCCGACGACAGCTTCTCAAGCGCTTCTTGTTGCTGACGCAGGCTGTCGCGCTCCGACGCAAGCTGGCTTTGCATGTTGCCGACGCGCACATCGAGCAGCCGATCCAGCTTGCCAATCGCGTCACGCAGCCGACGCTCGATCGTCGTCGCCCGACCGAGCGCCTGGAGCATCTCATCGGCTTGTGCGCGCGATCCCGTCGGCAAACGAAGCAGCAGGTGCAGATACAGCGGTCCTTCTTCGCCCAGCAGCTCTGCGTGACTGCGACGGGCCAGGCTGGTTCCATCGAGCGGATCGTTGCCGCCTTTGGGCTCTGCCAGTGATTTGGACACCGCTTCACGACGCTGTGACAGCGACTGAAGCTGCTGTTTTTCTTCCGCCGTCGCGACGCTCGCAAACAGCGCATCCAGGCGATCGCCGCTCGCTCGATGCAGCGCGACGAGATAGCGATACAGCGCCAGGCTACGATTGCGTGGCTCGGACAGATCGGCTGCACTGACGGAGCTTGCTCCACTTGGCTCGGGTCGACGCGCGGCCTGACGAAGCGCTTGTTCCTGCTCTTCAAGCGCAATCCTCGTCGAGTACAGCTCACGATCGGTCGCTTGCAGCTGGGTCAGCACTTCATCGCCGCGCAGCGAAGCAATCAGCGACGGATGAGCCAGCGTTTGCAGCGACAGCGGCGCTTTCACCGATCCCAGCTGACCGCGCAGCCTATCGGTAAACGTCGGCGCACTACCCAGGTCAAGCTGTAGCTTTTCGACGAGCGGCGTCAGCTCTGCGCGTGTGTTGGAAAAATACTCGGCAGCCGCATCGGGTTCTCCTCGACGGAGAAGCAAGTTGCCCAAGAACAGCTTGGCTTCAGCCACCGGAAGCGCCGTCGACGGCTCGTCACGATACGCCAAGAGCAGCAGCTTCAGCGACTGCTCCGCACGCTCCGAGTCACCAGCTTTCAGCGCCGACCACGAGGCTTCGTAGATCGCGTCTTTGAACAGGCTGCTTTTTTGCGAGATGCGCAGATAGAAGTCGTGCGCTTTTTTGCTGTCGCCGCGCTCGTGGAAAATTCGTCCGAGCGCCATGTTGCATAGCTCGACGATGCGAAGATCGTCGTCGCGACGCGGAAGCGGTCTGTCCGCAAGTGCCGTAAAGGTAGACAGTGCTCCGTCGAGCTTGCCGACCTGAACCTGCGCGGCTCCGACGACGTAGTGCGCACGATAAAAATAGGCACTCGAGTCCGGGACCGCGCTGAGCGCATCGATCGCGCCTTGCGCATCCCCACGCAGAAACAAAAGCTTGCCGCGCAGATAGACGGCGGACTCTGGCTGGCTCGACGGTGGCAGCGCCGCAAGCTGGCTGAGCCAGGTCTTTTCCTGCGGATCTGGACCAAGCTGCGTCGACAGCGCGACGAGCTTTGCCAAGGCTTCGCCATCGCTCGGCTTTTTCGACACAAGCGCGACGAGCTGGGCTTTGGCTCCGCGTAGATCTCCCTGTTCCGTCAGCGCGTCGGCCAGCAGTCGCAGCGCGTCGGGAAGGTCAGCCAGAGCTGGCTGGAGGCTTCGCTGTTCCAGGATCAGCGACGAAGCTGCCGCGAACAGCTTGCGATCATACAGCGTGCGGGCGTCGTCGATGATGCGCTGCGGAGAGCGTGTCTGCGTCGGCTGCGACTTGGCTTCATCGCTTCGTGCCGGAGTTGTTCCCGTCGGAATCGCACCTTCAAGTCCTGTGACCGCGCTCTCGAGCTGATCGAGCGCCTGCGACAGAGGAATGGCCGCTTGATCGGCTGCGACGGCGGACTGCGACGGTCCAAGGATTGGCGTTAGCAGCCCGAGCGCTCCGACGAAACCCAAGGTCAAAATCCGGCGAGTGTACCCAGATAGGCCAGGCGCTTTCGACGAGGATATGCAAGGCGTACGACGCACGTCAGTTGGCCTTCTTGGTGCTCTCGACTCGGAAGTCGAAGGCGGGACGGTCTTCCACACGGACCAGCATCGGGTTGCCTTTTTCAAAGCAGCGCACTTCCAGCCGCGTCGTCTGTCCGTCGACGACACTGAAGCGATGCGCCGCCTTGGCGGTGAACTGATACTGGTCGTAGTAAGAGAACACTTTGTTTCCGTCGCCGCGATAGGTCACAGCGATGGCCAGCGTGTGATCTCCGGGTCGGACGTTGCCGTCGTAGACGTTTTGCTCTTTCGAATCGGTGGGACGACCGGGCTCTAGGCTGCGAACGTAGACCTCGCGACCGTCGAGCTGGTAGCTGACCTTGACCATCTGGTACAGCCGTCCCATTTGGTCTTTTTGGACGACGACGAGCTTGGCTCCACCTTGCGCCGAGCCGAGCAGCGTTTCCGTCAGCAGCGACAGGCGCGCTTTGCTGCGGAACACCTGATCACGGATGTCGCGCGTGCGACGATCCAGATCGCTTAGCTGATCGCTTGTGACCGTCGAAGAGGCACTGGTTGTGGGCTGTACAGCACTGGCTGCGACGTCGGGCGAAGGTGCGGAACTGGTCGTCGCAGGTGCGGAACTGGTCGTCGCTGGTGTCGGACTCTGTGCGCCGGGCTCGTCGGCTTGGGCCTGGGCTGCGGCGGTCAGTAGCAGCGCACAGAGCACGCTGATTGCGCGTCCATTTACACGGCGCAGACGCTCGTTTTCCGTCGAGCAGTGTCGTGCTCTACGCAAAGCTCGCGGGCTGGGAAAATCGCTGGCTGGCTGCGTCGGACGCATGAGCTGCGCCGATTATAGCAGCCAGGAAGGCCACAAAGCAGCCCGCTTCATCGTGGCTTGCTTGGAATCGCACACAGCCGTGCAAGGGATGCTTACGACTCGTCGGCCAGCTCGCAGGTGGCGGCAATGAGCAGCATCGAGACAGCGGTCTTTAGCAGAGAAAAGCCCTGACGCAGCACAAACGCCCAGAGCACGAGCTGCTTGGCGTCCAGCGTGGTGACGAGCGAGCGACCTGTGATGAGCAGACCGAGGTGTGCAATCACACTGAGCACCGCGAGCAGCAGCGCTCCGAGGATGACGCGACGATGAACAAGCAGCGAAAAGCCCGCGCGCAGTGACTGCCAGGCCGACAGCGTCTCATCGTCGAGACGCTTCATCCGAGCCAGCGTCTGCCAGATGCTACCGACCGACCACAGCGTCGCGAAGGTCAAAAAGACCGGCGCCACCCGCAGGACAATCGTCGGCCAGGCCAGCTCGGCGGCCTTGCTCCATCCGACGGACATGCCCGCCGCCGCAGCCACCAGCAGCAGCAGCGGTGTGCGGACCGCCAGACCGAACAGTAGCTCCAGCTTGAGCATCGACACGGCGGACTCGGCGCAGCGAACCAGGAACTGTCCGGGCGGTACCGCGCGAGACGCGGTCGACGGGCTCAGTCGGGACACGATGCCGCCAGCGATCAGCGACTGAAGCAAAAAGAAGCACAGCAGCGCGATGAGCAGCACCGACGAAACCGCAGCGACTCCCGCCGGGTTGTCGCTGAGTACTTCGATAAAGCCGACATCGTATTCGCCGCGCGCGAGCTTTTCGGCCAGCGGTCGGTTTCCCAGCGCGTCCCGGAGCACCGCTCGAGCGGGCAGCGTCGCACACAGCGAAGCAAACAGCGATGTCAGGGTCAGTCCGATGACAAGCAGCGGCGTGCTCTGAACCTTGCTAAGTCCTCGCTGAAGCGCCGAAAGCACTCCTTGCGACGAGACGGTTGGCGCGGAATCGGGAAGATGTAGTTGCTCTTGCATGGCTGGTTCCTTCCGTCGCTCAGAGCGCGATGAGATCGAGCGCGGTCTGCACCCAGCCCGCGAGGGTCAAAAACAGTTTTGTCACCGGACGCATGTTCGGCTTGGCGAGCAGTCCGTTGTTGATGCGCTTTTCGTCGAGTGCCAGCTTGCGCTGTGGATCTACCTCGACTCGATCGATGGCTGCGCGACGATAGAAGCGAACGATCTTCAGCCTCTCTTCGGGATGCGCACTCTGCTCGGCGAGCGACCACGACAGCTGCTCCTCGCTGCCATCTTCGAAGCGAACCAGAACATCGATGGGATAGATCATCTCTCCGCGACGACGAAGCGTTACCGTTCCGTCGAAGAGCTGCGCTTCTTTGCTCTTGGCGGCTGCCTTCTTGTCTTTTTCCGACGGAGGACTTAGCTCTTGCCGACCCGCAGGCTTGCCCTGACACGCGGCCTCGTTCGATTCGGAGATCTTGCGCAGCCACTCGGCGCGCTCGTTTTCGGGCACTTCGATCTCGTCGGGCAGCGTCGCAGCGCGAGGTGGACAGTCCCACAGACCAAAGGCCAGCTCGTGCTTCAGGTTTTCGATCGACATCACCTCGTAGTCGGCGACGCGCGTCGAGTAGACCGCTTGATTCCAAAACCAGCTTAGGTCTTCGCCCGCGCTCTCGCTGATGGCGGCCATGAAGTCCGCGCCGCGAGGCTTGTGGAAGCGATATCGCTCGGCGTAGTGACGCATGGCTTTTCGCATCCGCTCGGGGCCCAGGTAGTTTTCCAGGCTGCGCAGCATCTGCGCGGTGTAGGCGTAGGTCATCGCGCCGTAGGTGCGACCGCTCAGGCGAAAGCTCGGTGTCGATAGTGGCATGCGACGATAGACGCTGCGAGCGCTCATCCAGTCGACATCGTGATCGCCGAGACAAAATCCGGCCAGGCTCACCGACGAACATCCGCCGGGATACAGCCGATTCATCGCTTGGGACGTGAAGTACTGGTTGAGTCCTTCGTCGAGCCAGGCATCGAGCACTTCGTCGGAGCTCACCATCATCGGAACCCACTGATGACCGAACTCGTGGGCGTCGACGCCTTCGACGGTGCGCACTCCCGCTGGAAGTGGGCTTAGGAAGCTGGTGATGAGCGTCGGGTATTCCATGCCGCCCGCGCCGCCACTGTCTTTGGGCGGAACAATGACGGTGACGTTCTTGTACGGATACGGAAAATAGCGCTGCTCACCTTCGAGGAGTGCCGACTGAACGGCGGCATGATGGCGCGCATCGAAGCCCTGTAGACCGGGACGGTTTAGCACGCGCAGCTCGACGGGACCGAGGCTGTCACCGATGGTGGCTTTGTATTCGACAAACTTGGGATCGGCGAACCAGGAAAAGTCGCGGACATCGTCGGCGCGGAAGGTGAGCTGCTTGCGTCCGTCCTTCTTCTGCTCGGCGATCTGGATGCCGGTGGCTCCGACGACAAATGCTTCGGGTACATCGACGGTGACTTCGTAGCTGCCGTGATCGGAAAAGAACTCGGTGAAGCCGTGATATTGGTGCGCACGGAAGCCGCAGCGATCGCCGGACTTGTCGCACTCGAAGACCGCGAGCTTGGGAAACCACTGTGCGACGGCGTGAAAGTCATCCGAGTAGCCCGAGCGCGCAAACGTCTTGGGCAGCTTGGTGACAAACTCCAGATCGACTTCGACGACGCTTCCGGGTCCAACTGGCGTATCGAGCTTGAGCTTGAGCAGCGAGTCTTCGACCTTCGCTTTGCTAGACAGCTCGACGCCACCCAGCTTGATCGACGAGACATCGATTGAACCGTAGCCGTGCTCGGGCATCTCATCGCCGCGAAGCTGCGCACCGGCTTCGTGAATGAACGTCGTCGCGTGGTTCTTGAACGCGTTTTGATACAGGTGAAAGACCAGCTCGCTTGTCTCTTTGCGCTCCAGGTTGCGCCAGATGAGCAGCGCGTGGCCTTTGACCTCGTGGGTCTTTTCATCGAGCCGCGCCTGCATGCGATACGACGTGCTGCGCGGTGACAGCGGACCCGGAACACGCAGCGCCACCGTATCTTGTGGCCAGCCGGACGGTGCGGCTTGGGCGACGGAAGCAGCCAAGACCGAAGCGCCGATTCCTACGGCGACAAAGAGCGCCGACCATCGGGCTGTGTGGGAATGCTGCGTACTTGCAGAGCGCGGGGGGCCACAGGGGCGAAGAGACGTACTCAAGACGGACCTCATATCGTTTGAGCTAGACACTGTACGGTTATAACCCGCCAGCGCGGCTTCTCATTCCTTCACCGACACGACCGTGATAGCGTCGGATGTTCGCAGCAGTGGACTTTTTCTGCCACGGCAGACGCTACACGCGACTTTTTCCAAAGAGGGAGAGCCTGTTCAGAAGATGAGCAAGAAGCCCAAGCGGATTGGTGTCGGTCGGTTTCTGTACCGGCCTTCGGTGCTGTTGTTCTCTGCGGTGGCGATCAGCGCGCCTCAGGTTGCACAAGCGCAGCTACAAAACGGTCAGATCAAAGGCATCGTGACAAGCGATGTCGACGGCAAGCCGCTCGCTGGCGTCACGGTGGTGATCACCGGGCCCGCGCTGCAAGGCGAGCAGGTCGAGATCACCGATGCGAGCGGTCGCTATCAGATCACCGAGATCCCTTCCGGTGACGACTACGTGGCGCGCTTTTATCTGGGCGACAAAGTCGAAGAGCGCACCGGCATTCGCATCACCCACGGCAAGACGCTGACCATCAGCTTTGCGTTTCCCCTTCGGCAGGTGGTGCGCGAGGTCAAGGTCATTCGCGAGCGGGCTCCCAACGTCGATACCGCCAGCGCCAACGCCGGGGTCGAGATAAACCAAGAGATCCTGCGCAACACCGCCGTTCGGGGTCGCACCTTCGAGAGCGTGCTGTCGATGGCTCCCGGCACCGTCGATCCGCCGCGCGGGCAGGGCGGGGATGTCGGCGTCTCGATCTCGGGCTCGACCGGCAACGAAAACAACTTCATCATCGACGGACTCAACACGTCCGATCCCAACACCGGCATCGTTGGCACCGAGCTGCACCAGTACTTCATCAAAGAAGTCAGCGTCATCACCGGCGGCTACCAAGCGGAATACGGACGCGCCACGGGCGGTGTTGTTTCCATCGTGACCAAAGGCGGCGGCGACGAGCTACACGGCAGCGTCTTTTTGTCCGGTCAGCCGTTTCAGCTCACCCCGCGCACGGTCGGGCGACTGGGCGAAGCGCTCGCGTATCGGCGGCGCGTGGACGGCATGCTCGGCGACATCGGCTTTGAGCTGAGCGGTCCGCTCAAAAAGGACAAAGTCTGGTTCTACATCGGCTTTGCACCGACGGTGACACAGTATCAGACAGACCGCGTGCTGCGTCGGGCCAGCTACGATCCAGCGATCCAAGGCGCGCGACGGGACACTGGCTACGAGTGTCCGTCCTATCTGTCCGATCCGGCGCTGTGTCGCGGTGCCCAGGCGCTGGCGATCGCGATGGAAGAGACGGACTCGCAGCGCTTTACCGAGCTACGGACGCTCTACAACGGCATTGCCAAGCTTCAGTTCAACCTAAGCCCCGATCACAACCTGACCCTGTCGTATATTGCGTCGCCCAAGACCTTTTCGGGCTCGTATCTGCTCGGGCTCGGTCAGTCGGGAACGATCGACGACAGCTTGTACTCGCAGACCGATCAAGTTCACGACGCGACGCTGCGCTATGTCGGAAAGCTCTTGTCGCGCAAGCTTCAGCTCAGCGCGATGTACGGCTTTCACTTTCAGGGAATCAACGTCGCGCCCAAGCAGATTGATAAGCCGCTGCAGATCTATCTGTCCGAAAGCACCGATCCGTATTCCTTGGCCGACTTTGAGGATGTGTCCGGCTGTCGTCGCCAGATGCAGCCCGATGGCATGGGCGGTGCGCTGTCGTTCAATCCGTGTCCGATCACGACCTATCGGCGCGGAGGCTTTGGTCAGTACAACCGAACCGATCTGCAGCGGCATCAGCTCCTGCTCGCGGCGACGTACTTTCTCGATGCGCTCGGCACCCACGCGATCAAGCTCGGCTTTGACTTCGAGCACCTGCGCAACAAGAACTTCCGCGCGTATACCGGACCGGGCGGCGATCCAACCGATGGCCTGTCCGCCAATGGCGTCTATCGCACCAGCGCCGACGGCCAGAGCCTGCGCAACTTCGCGCAGTATTCGACCGTTGGGCCCGATGGCGAGACGGTGCTGCTCAATAGCTTTTCGTCCGACACCTTCACCAACAACTTTGTGCTGTACCTGCGCGACTCGTGGAACGTCGGTCCGATTCCCGGCCTGGTCATAAACGCGGGCGTTCGCTGGGAAGCCCAAGAGATCCACGGCGCCGATGGCTCCAAGCAGATTGGCATCTACGACAACTGGGCTCCACGCGCGGGCGCGGTCTGGGACTTTACCCAAAAGGGCTTCGGCAAGCTGTTCGTCAACTACGGACGCTTCTATCAGTCGATCCCGCTCACCATCAACGACCGTCAGTTCGCGGGCGAAGGCGTCTTTACCGGCGCAGAGTTTTCAAACTGCGCGAACGCTCCCCTTCAGCCCGGAGGCCGCAGCGTCCCGGTTCCGCAGGCCACGGGTCCGGGCACCTGCACCTTGAACGACCTTACGCTCGGCAACCAGAACGGCGGTCGCTACGGCAACGTCATGCCCGGTCTGCAAGGCATGTACATGGACGAGCTGGTCGCCGGCCTGTCCTACGACGTCGGCTGGGATCTGGTCCTGTCCGCCAGCTACATCTTCCGAGGCCTGGGCAACATCGTCGAAGACATGTCGGTCGACGGCGGGACCAACTACATCATCGCCAACCCCGGCGTAAAGCCGGACCCGGCGCGGCTCGCCGAGCTACAAGCCGATGTCGACAAGCTCCGCAGCGACATGTCGGTGGTGGGACAAGAAAACCTGCGGCGCGCGCAGGCACGGCTCGATGCGTACCGTGCGATCGAGACGCAGTTTCCCAAGCCGCGTCGCCAGTACCAAGGCCTGGTGCTGACCGCGCAGAAGCGGCTGTCCAACCGGCTGAGCCTGCTCGCCAACTACACCTACGCACGGATGCTCGGCAACTATCCGGGCACCTACGATGGCGTGGTCGATGAAAACCTGCCGAACTTTTCGTCGCAGTACGACTTGCAAGACACGATGAAGAACCGCAGCGGGCCGCTCCCGAACGACCGTCCGCACAACTTCAAGCTGATCGGGACCTACCAGCAGCCGATTCGCAAAGGCAACCTGACCATCGGCCTGTCGTTTTCGGCGTACTCGGGGCGGCCCATCAACGTGCTCGGGACGCACTTTATCTACGGCGACAGCCAGGTCTTTATCTTGCCGCGCGGCTCGGGAGGCCGGACCCCGACGGTCAGCCAGTTCGATCTGCACGCCGGGTTTGACTATCCGCTCAGCCAGCGGGTCAACTTGTCGGTCTTTGCCGACGTGATCAACCTGTTTAACCAGCGGCAGGTCGTAAACGTGGACGACGACTACACCTATTCCAACGTCGCACCGATTGTGGACGGCAAGCCGGCGGATCTGGCGCACCTCAAAGACATCGACGGCAGGCCGATTGTCGCCAACGCAAACTACGGCCAGCCTACCGGCTACCAAGCCCCGCTCTATCTCCGACTCGGCGGACGGCTGTCCTTTTAATCCCTTTATTCGGCTGCTTCGCTGCGAGGGCCCGCACGTCGGGCTGCCCGCTTGGACGCTGCTTGCGTGCCAAGTGCTGCGCATGGTTGGCCTGACGTGACCGCCGCCCGATGGAGCGGGCTTTTGGCGAGGGCTGAGCGGTATTTACGGGCCAGGGATGCGGACGAAGGGACGGGATGAGGGAGATCAGGCGGGATGCAGGCGGTCAGGCGCTGTGACTACGCGGCGGTGGCGCCGTGGCACTTCTTGTACTTCTTGCCGGATCCGCACGGACAAGGCTCGTTGCGACCGATCTTGGCTTCTTCGCGCTTTGCGGTCTTCGCTTGCGCTTGCTGCGTCTGGTCGCCTTCGACTTCGGGCTGATCGTCGCGGCTGTTGTCGCGCGTGCTCGTCTCGGACTCGGCCCCCGAGGTCGTCGACGACTGGTGATGCAGCACCACCCGGCGCGGCTTGAGCTTGAACTCCGGCAGCTTCTGCTCCGCTTCTTGCTCCGGCGTCTCGGCGGGCGCCTGCTGATCGAGACGGACCAAAAACAGCTTCTTGGCTACGTTCTGCGAGATGGTGTCCGTCATCTGCATGAACATGTTGTAGCCCTCTTTTTTGTACTCCTGCTTCGGGTCCTTCTGGCCGTAGCCGCGCAGACCAATGCCTTCGCGCAGGCTGTCCATCGCCTTCAAGTGATCGATCCACTGCGAGTCGATCTCCTCCAGCCAGAAGTGCCGAGCGAAGTACAGGAACGCCAGGCCCAGCTCCGTCTCACGCGACTCGGTGTACTTTTCGATCTGCTCCCAGGCTTTGTCCGCCAGCTCGCCGACTTCCAGCGACACATCTTGCAGCGTCACCGGCACGCCGAACTGATCCTTGAGCGCCGTCTGCAGCGCCGCAATGTCCCAGTCGTCCGGCGTCTTGTCTTCGGGGCAGTACTCGACCACGATCTTTTCGACGAGGTCGTACGCCAGATCGAACACGCGCTTGCGCTGCTGGATGAGCGACACCGCCGTCTCATGCGTGATCTTGGCAACGGCCTTGTCTTTGTTCGTCTGCTCTTCGTTTCCGAACTCGATCACTGCGCCAAAGCGTCGGTATAGCTCATGCGTCAGGTCGCGTGCGTTGCGCAGCTTGCCCGGATCGCTGGCCTTGCTGCCCGACTTGATCTCGCCCGGCTTGTCGCCAAAGTGTTGACCTTCGCTCGGCTCGCCTTCGCCTTCGGGCTGTTCCCAGAACGAATCGACGATGACCTTGACCACAGGCTCTAGGCGCTTGTGCCAGCTCTCGTACTCGGCTTTGACCTTGTCGACTTGCTGGGCCGTGATCGCGGGCGCTTGCTCTTCCCCGTCTTCGCTTTCGGGCTTGGCGGACACCACGATGCCCTTGCCGCCCAGCATCGCTTCCACGTCGTAACCCGGCAGCCGACCTTCCAGGACCGACCGACGCAGCGCGTAGATGCTCTTGCGCTGCTGGTTCATGACGTCGTCGTACTCGAGCAGGTGCTTGCGGCTATCGAAGTGATGCGCTTCGACCTTGCGCTGCGCGTTTTCGATCGCGCGGTTCACCATCGAGTGCTCGATCGGCACGTCTTCTTCCATGCCGAGCCGTTCCATAAGGCCGGTGATGCGCTCGGCGCCAAAGATGCGCAGCAGATCGTCTTCGAGCGAGAGATAGAACCGCGACGAGCCCGGATCACCCTGACGACCGGCGCGACCACGAAGCTGGTTGTCGATGCGGCGCGACTCGTGACGCTCGGTGCCGAGGATGTGCATACCACCGGCAGCGACGACCTTCTTTTTGTCTTCCTCGGTGATCTTTTTGAACTTCTGAAGCGCTTCTTTGTATTCCGGCGTCGTCTCGTCGCAGGCACCGGGACGGCAGGCCATCTCTTCGCCGTAGACTTCGGTTCGCGCCATAAACTCGGCGTTGCCACCGAGCAGGATGTCGGTTCCACGACCGGCCATGTTGGTGGCAATCGTGACCATCTTGCTGCGACCGGCTTGGGCGACGATGGCTGCTTCGCGGGCGTGCGCTTTGGCGTTTAGCACGTTGTGCGGGATGCCCCGCTTTTTGAGCATCGCCGACAGCACTTCGCTCTTTTCGACGCTGATCGTGCCGACGAGGACCGGCTGACCGCGCTCGTAGCACTCGGCGACTTCTTCGATGACGGCCCGGAACTTGCCTCGCTCGTTTTTGTAGACGAGGTCGGGGTGATCCTTGCGCACCATCGACAGGTTCGTCGGGATGATGACGCAGTCGAGCTTGTAGATCTTGTGAAACTCTTCGGCCTCGGTGTCCGCCGTTCCGGTCATGCCGGCGAGCTTCTTGTACAGACGGAACAGGTTCTGGAACGAGATCGTTGCCAGCGTCTGCGTCTCTTCTTCGATTTGGACGTTTTCTTTGGCTTCGATCGCTTGGTGCAGACCGTCGGACCAGCGTCGTCCCGGCATCAGGCGGCCCGTGAACTCATCGATGATCACGACCTTGCCTTCGTCGGAAACCATGTAGTTCACGTCTTTTTTGTACAGCGAGTGCGCCTTGAGCGCCTGCTGGACGTGATGGTTCCACTCGATGTTCTGCGCGTCGTACAGGTTGTGGATGCTGAGCAGCTTTTCCACTTTTTCGACGCCCGAGTCCGTCAGCACCGCCGAGTGATGCTTTTCATCAACCGTGAAGTCGATGTCCTTCTTCAGCCTCGGGATGATCTGATTGACCTTGTAGTACAGCTGCGCCGACTGCTCGGCTGGACCCGAGATGATGAGCGGCGTTCGCGCTTCATCGATCAGAATCGAGTCCACTTCGTCGACGATTGCAAAGTGCAGGTCTCGCTGCACATAGCGCTCGATCGACTCTTTCATGTTGTCGCGCAGGTAGTCGAAGCCGAACTCGTTGTTCGTGCCGTAGGTGATGTCGCAGCGATAGGCGGCTTGCTTTTCCAGATCCGACTGACCGTGGACGATGGTTCCGACGGACATGCCCAGGAACTTGTAGACCCGGCCCATCCACTCGGCGTCACGCATCGCCAGGTAGTCGTTCACCGTGATGAGGTGCGCGCCCTTGCGTGCAAGTGCGTTTAGGTACAGCGGGCTCGTCGCGACCAGCGTCTTGCCTTCACCGGTCTTCATTTCCGAGATGGCCCCACGATGTAGGACCATGCCGCCGATGAGCTGCACGTCGTAGTGCCGCATGTTGTTCACGCGGCGACTGGCCTCGCGAACGGTCGCAAATGCTTCAGGAAGCAGGCTATCGAGCGGCTCCCCGTTGTCGAGTCGGCGATAAAACTCAGCGGTCATCCCGCGCAGCTCGACGTCGCTCTTTTTCTTCCAGGCGTCTTCGAGTTGATTGATGCGTGCGACCAGCGGTTGCAGGCGCTTGACTTCGCGTTCGTGGCTGGTGCCAAACAGCTTCTTGATGATGGTGCTGATCATGGGTGTGCCTTTAGGCTTAAGTCGCACTTGCGGGCAGTCAAGATTAGTAACCGACCACTCCCTCGGAGACAAGGGTTAGGTTCGCGAAAATGCTATGATTGTCCCGCCCCGTAGGCTGGCATTTCGGCGAGCCCGAGCCCCTGGGGCCAAGACGCAAGATGGCCCATCGCGCAAAGGTCCTCCGCTTACCCGGGCACGGCAAGCTGCTCGTAGCTTCTGACTTACACGGAAACCATCGTGACTTTTTGACGATCGCACACCGCTTTGAACAGATGGGCCCAGATGCGCACCTGCTGCTCCTGGGCGATCTTGTTCATGGACCATACTTAGAAGTCGACAAGTGGCCCAAACTCGCGCCCTACGGTCACCCGCTTGCAGGCAGGCCCTATCGTGATGAGTCACCCGCTGTTCTGCTTGGCGTGCAGCTGCTTTCGGCCCGTTATCCCGGTCGCGTGCATGTTCTGCTTGGCAACCATGAACATGCGCACATCGGAGGGCCTCGCACCGCGCTGTTCGCCAAAGACGAAGCAACCGCGCTGGAGCAGCGCATCGGGATCGAGGCGAGCCTGCACATGGCCAGCTTCTTTCGCTCGATGCCGATCGCGGCCTGGGCGCCGTGTGGGCTGTTTTTTACGCATGCTGCGCCCGCCGTCGAGCTGGTTCGCATCGAGGACTTAGAGACGATCGATTACCGTCGCTACATTGCGCCTCGTCGGACGGACAAGCCGCGAGCCGCCAAGTCGAGCAAGCCCGGAGAGCATGCCGCGAGGCTGCTCGGACAGCTGCTGTGGGAACACGTCCTGCCGCCGTTCAAAGCGCAGTCGCTGCTGTCACGGATTCACTCGCAGGTTGCGGTCTATGGGCACACGATCATTCCGACGGGATATCAGGCCATCGGCTTTGAGCAGCTGATCTTGTCGACGAGCTTTGGCATGCAAGACGAACACAAGACGGTGCTGCTGGTGGATCTCGACGAGCACTACCTGACCGTCGACAGTCTACGGCCTGGGATCGAGCTTCTGCCGCTCTACGGCTGACGCTGTGAGGTCCGTCGTGGCTTCGTCGATAAGCGCCAGCGTCCGCTCCGCTTCTTGTGGACTGAGCTTCGAAATCGCAAACCCGACGTGAAGCAGCACGTAGTCACCGACGGACACGTCATCAATCAGCATGGTGTGAATCTTCCGTCGCACTCCGCCGAGATCGACCGTCGCTTGTTCGTCGTCGTGCAGCGCAATCACCCGCGCGGGCAGAGCCAGACACATGAGCTGCGTTTTATCACCGTCCAAGCCGGGTCGCGGCAGCAAATACTTGACCGAGGCTGAGTGCGCCATCACCCGGCGGCATCCGACGCGGTAGCAGCACCGAGATCTGCGCTCGTCGCAGCGTCTGCACCAGCTCGTCCGTCAGCACTGCATTGACGACGCAGCCGCCGGTGAGGACCAGCTCTGACAGCCCGTGATCGGCAAGTGCTCGCAGCGCCAGCGACGAAAGTCCCGCTGCCATCGTCCCGTGAAACAGCCCAGCGCCTTCTTCGGCAGTACAGTCGAGCAGCGCCCGCCACAGCGTCGAAAAGTCCAGCTCTGGAAGGCCCGTCTGCGCACTGTGCTGAATCGTCCATCCGTCGGACAGAACCTGCGGCTGCACGACCTGACTTTCCAGCACCATCGCCGCTTCGCCTTCGTAGTGTTCGACCTCGCGCAGCCCCAGCAGTGCCGCTGCCGTCTGAAAGTAGCGACCACACGCCGACGATGGAGGGCTTAGCTGCGGACGATTCACAACCGGAATCAGCGACGACACCGGCCAGCGCGATCCAAAGCGCTTCAGCGCGTGGTGGGACAGACCGAGCTGCGCGAGCACTCCCGTCGCCAGTCGCCAAGGTTCCCGAGAGGCGCGATCTCCACCGGGCTGCGGCAGCGGACGCAAGTGCCCGACTCGTCGACACGCATCGTGCGAAAGCAGCAGTAGCTCGCCGCCCCACGCAGATCCATCGTCGCCCAGTCCAAAGCCATCGAGCACCAGCGCCAGCGCTTTTTGCCGTCCGCCATGCTCGGCCAGCACCGCCAGCGCGTGCGCGTGATGATGCGACACCTCCACCATCGGCAGGTTCAAGTCAGCGACGAGCCTTCGACAGACAAAGTCGGGATGCCGATCCGCAAACACCGCCTCGGGCTGACAGTCGAGCAGTCGCTGCATGTGCGCCAGCGTCTCTCGGTATGCCGACGCCATCGCTGGACTTCCTAGATCCCCGATGTGCGACGAGACAAATGCTTCTTTTCCGCGCGTCAGACACAGCGCGGACTTCAGATCGCCGCCCAGCCCGAGCAGCGGCGGAAGCTCGACGGGAAGCGCAATCGGTTCCAGCGTCAGCCCGCGCGCGCGTCGCATCCACAGTCGCTGTCCCGTCACTGTCTTGACCACGCTGTCGTCGCAGCGCGCGGCAATCGGGCGGCTGTGCGAGACGATCACGTCGGCCACCGTCGCCAGCTTCCGGTGCGCTTCGTCGTCGTCCGTGATGGTTGGCTCGTCCTGCAGGTTTCCCGACGTCAGCACCAGCGCCAGCGAACGAGCGCGCCACGACGCTTCCGTCGGACAGCCGAGCAGATAAAAGCACAGCAGATCGTGCAGCGGCGACATCGGTAGCACGATGCCCACCGTCGAAAGATCGATCGCGATCTCGGGAGCCAGCGACGAAGCATCCGTACAATCGGTACGCTTGGGCAGCAGCACAATCGGTCGTCGCGGATCTTGCAGAAGCTGCGCGTCTGCGTCGGAAACCTGCGCAACATGACGCGCGCTTTCGACGCTGGGAACCAGCACGGCCAGCGGTTTTTCGTCCCGCTGCTTGCGCTCGCGCAGTCGCTGCACCGTCGCAGCTTGCGTCGCATCGCAGACCAAATGATAGCCACCCAGCCCTTTGAGAGCGACAATCTTTCCGTCGGAAATTGCCTGCGCTACGTCGGAAAGTGCGTGACTGAGCTGCGGACCACAGTCGGGACATGCCATCGGCTGCGCGTGAAAGCGACGATCGCTGGGGTCGTGATACTCGACAAGACACGCGGCACACAGCGGAAAGTGTCGCAGCGTGGTGCGCGCTCGATCGTAAGGCAGCGACGAGACAATCGTATAGCGCGGTCCGCAGTGCGTGCAGTTCGTAAACGGATAGTGAAAGCGACGCTGCGACGGGGAATACAGCTCCGTCAGACAGGCTTCACAGGGCGCAAGGTCGACTCCGACGATGGATCGCTGCGGTCCGACGGAAACACTGTCAAGGATGGAAAACGTCGTCTCAAGCTCGTCGGGAAGCGTTGCGACCATTTCCAGCCGATCGATGCGCGACAGCGGGGGCGGATGTTCAAGCAGCGCTGCGACGAAGGAATCGATCGACGAGCCTTGAACCTCGACGCACACACCGTGCGCGCTGTTGTGGACGAAGCCGGTCAGTCGATGCTGCGTCGCCAGTTGATGCACAAACGGACGAAAGCCAACGCCTTGCACCAGGCCTCGGATGTCGAGCCGAACACGCATGTGTTAGTCCAAGGCACGAACCTGCGCCGTCAGCCAATCCAGCCACGCAGCCAGTCCCTCACCCGAGCGAGCGGAGACTTGCAAGAGCTTTGCCCGAGGCTGAACTCGCCGCACATGCTCCGCAAAGCGCTGGGGATCGAAGTCGAGGTGCGGCAGCAGATCGATCTTGCTGACGACGACGAGATCGGCTCTGGCGAACATATCGGGATACTTGAGCGGCTTGTCTTCACCCTCCGTCACCGACGCGATCACGATGCGCTGGTGTTCACCCAGATCGAAGCTCGCGGGACAGACCAGGTTGCCGACGTTTTCGATGAACAGCACACCGTCGGGTGGCAGCGTCAGCTCGGTGAGCGCTCGATCGATCATGCCAGCGTCGAGATGACAGGCTTTTCCTGTGTTGACCTGCACGGCCTGCGCGCCGGCTCGACGAATGCGCTCGGCATCGAGAGAGGTCTGCTGATCGCCTTCAATCACCGACACCGAAAGACTTCCGTGGAGTCGTCGCAGCGTCGCTTCGAGCAGCGTGGTCTTGCCCGCACCGGGACTCGACATCAGGTTCAGCGTCAGCGTCTTTGCGCGATCGAACCGGCGACGATTGAGCTGCGCTTGTGCATCGTTGTCGGCCAGAAGGGCCCGCTCGACGTCCAGCACGCGAGACTGCACTGGCGACGCGAGCTGCGGATGCTTGTGCCGTAGCACGGTTCCGTCGGAAAGGACGTGCTCGTGATCGCTGTCCGCATCGTGATCGGCATGAGGACCGATCGGATGCGGAGCTTCGGCCTGCTGCGGATGCAGCTGTCCGTCGGTACTCGCTACGCCACAGCCACAGATCGCACACATCGCTAGACGACCTCCAAGCGACTGAGCCGTAGCTCATCTCCGCCGCTGACAACAAGCGCAAACGCACCGCAGATCGGACAGGGCGAGGCGCGCTGGGTCACTTCCATCGACGCCTCACACGACAGACAGACGGCGTGGGCCGGGACGGACTCGATGATGAGCTGCGCAGATGCTGCGACGGTGTCTCGACGAGCAGCCAAAAACGCAAGCTGTAGCGACGAAGGCTCGACGCATGACAGCGCACCCAGGCGAACCGTCACCGTCGAAACCTTCGTGCAAGCAGCGCGGCTGGCCTCCTCTTCGACCAGCGAGACGAGCCGGATCGCCAGCGACAGCTCGTGCATTCGTCAGTGATGCGACTCGGCGGGCTTGCCACCGATGATGCGCTCGACCTCGACGCGCATCTGCTCGCGCAGCGCTTCGCTCTTCGCTTCCAGGTTCAGACGAAGCACCGGCTCAGTGTTGCTCGGACGGACGTTGCACCACCAGTCGCTCAGGCGAATGGTAATTCCGTCGAGCCACGAGATCTCTGCGCCGGGAAACGAGCCTTCCAGTCGCTTCATGCAGGCTTCTTTGTCAGCGACGACGAAGTTTAGCTCTCCCGTCGCAAAGTAGCACGCGAGCGGTCGCAGTACCTCGCTGAGCGGCTGGCCGCGCTTGCTCAGCACCGCGAGCACCCACAGCATCGCCAGCTCCGCATTGTCGGTGTAAAACGCGTCGCGGAAGTAGAAGTGTCCCGACAGCTCTCCGGCGAAGATCGACTCGGTCTGTCGCATGCTGCGCTTGATGAAGCTGTGTCCGACGCGGCTTTCCAGCGGCTTGCCACCGTGACGGAGGATCTCATCGCGCACCACCCACGACGAGCGCAGGTCGTAAATGATCGTCGCGCCGGGCTCTTTGGCCAAAAACTCGTCGGCGAGCAGTGCGGTGATTTGATCGCTTGGCGCCAGCTCGCCGCGCTCATCGACGAACATCGCGCGATCGCCGTCACCGTCAAACGCAATCCCGAGATCCGCCGACACCTCGCGCACCTTGGCTTGCAGGTCACGCATGTTGCGCGGATCGAGCGGGTTTGGCTCGTGATTCGGGAAGCTGCCATCGACTTCAAAAAACAGCGGCGTGACCTCGACGGGAAGCTGCGCCAAAAGTCCCGGCAGCACCGCGCCCATCATGCCGTTGCCGGTGTCGATGACGACTTTGAACGGCTTCGTCGGTGGCGTCAGGCTCAGCAGGAAGCGATGATACGCGGCGAGGATGTTTTTCTCTTCGAGCTGACCGGGCACTTCGCTTTGTGCAAACGCTTCGTCGCTGCGTGCCAGTCGCTCGATGTCCGCGATGCCGGTGTCGTAGCTGATCGGCGTCGCGCCTTTGCCACAGAGCTTAAAGCCGTTATAGCGCGCCGGGTTGTGGCTGGCGGTGATCATGATGCCCGCATCCGCCGACAGACTCGCGACGGCGTAATACAGCGCGGGCGTTCCCACTTCGCCAATGTCGATGACGTCGCAGCCAGCGGCTCGGATCGCGTCGATGAGCGCGCGACGCAAGCTTGGACCGCTCTGTCGCATGTCTCGACCGACCACGATTCGTTTCGCACCGAGAACCTTCACCGCAGCGGAGCCGATTCGAGAAGTTAGCTTCTCATCCAGCTCGACGGGATAGGTGCCACGAATGTCATACGCCTTGAAGATGCCTGCCATGTGTTGTCCTTGGGGAATGAATGCGGATGCGTCGCGGACAGAGCCATCGCGCGAGCAGTTACCGACGCTGCGAGCCGAGCAGAAGAGAAGCGGTGCGCGCTTACTTGGGCATCGACGCGGGCGGCGTCTGACGCTCTTTTTCAGCCTGGCGCTTGATGCGCTCTTCGATGCGCTTTTGCTCGACGCTGGCGGCGGCTTTTCGTCCGACGATGTTGTCGACGACGTTTTCGTTCGGATCCGTCGCTGAATCGCCCGTGGTCACGGTGTCGATGACGTGCGTGTTGGTGTGACGGACGCGCGGCGGGCTGTTGACGGCTCGCTCTTTTTCGATCTGCGTCCACAGCGACTTCTGAATGATCGACAGACAGAAGTTGTTATAGAACGTCGTCGCGTCGTAGGCGCGAAGGGTGAAGTCACCCTGCGGCGGCCACTCGTAGTAATCGAGCGCCATCTCGTCGTCGGTCTGCTTTTTGGCGAAGCTCATCGAGGCTTTGCCGTAGCGACCTTCCATCGCACCGACGAAGGTATCAAAGTCCATGCCTTTGAACTTTTCGGCGTTGTAGACGATGTACTGCTTGTAGAGCTTTTCTTTCCAGAAGAACAGGAAGCGCTTGAGATCCTTTTCCCACAGCACCAGCATCGACTCATTGTTGCGGTGGCCGAACTCGCGGTCGACGATTGACACGTCCCAGCCGGTCTTTTGGCCACTGAACTTGATGTACGAGGTCCGCATCTGGTCGATCGCGT
>ERZ724521.59-NODE-59-length-39108-cov-5.833713_pt1 | contig 39108 bp, 34 predicted proteins | sample MGYA00376054_ERZ724521 | MGnify/ENA primary metagenome ERZ724521 (study PRJEB28724, sample SAMN07190883) | activated sludge metagenome | isolation source: activated sludge of sewage treatment plant in Hong Hong | place: Hong Kong | collected 2016-03-17 ... | reverse complement strand
ACCGTTTCATCAACTGATTTTACCCGTTCGTCATCATATTGTGTGGGAAACGTCATGGGCGTGCATAATTCGCAGCCTGACAACAGTTCTCTTGCGGGAAGATTAGTAGCTTTGAAACATTCACCTTAACACTTGTGACCCCTCCTCTGACCACCACGCTTACGGCGCCGGAAGTACAAGTTGTCGCCCAACCCGAACCTAAGCGGGCGGTGGTCAACGCCGTTCTGCGGTGCCTCCTTTACTTCGATATTTTTCATCACCCGCTGGACGCGAAGGAGATTCAGGAGTGCCTCTCCGTTCCATGCGATACCGGCGCTTTGGAAGAGACCTTGTCGTATTTATTGGAACAGGGAATGATCCACCATACGGACGGTTATTTTCGGATCAACCAGGACGCTTCGATCAATTACCGGCGTAAGTCGGGTATGAAACGCAGCACGGCTTCGTTGCAAACGGCGATGCGCTATTCACGCCTGATTGCCGCGTTTCCCTTTGTTCGCGGGATCAGTCTTTCCGGCTCGCTCTCCAAGGGCTACATGGATGAGCAAAGTGATATCGATTATTTCATCATCACCGCTCCCGGTCGGCTTTGGTTATGCCGCACACTGCTGGTCATTTTCAAGAAGATCTTCCTGTTGAATTCCAAGAAGAATTTCTGCATCAATTATTTCGTCTCCGAGGACGCCTTATCCGTCCCCGACCACAACGCCTTTACGGCAACCGAGATCGCCTTCGTTATTCCCACTTATAACTACACCCTGTACCGTAAGTTCCTTCATGCGAACGACTGGTACCGCCACCACTATCCGAATTTCCCGCAACGTGACCAGCGTTACATCGTGCAGGAACGTTCGCCCCGCATTAAACGATCCGTCGAATTCCTCCTGAGTGGTCAACCCGGCACCTGGCTGGACCGGTGGTGTTTTGTCAAGACGCTTGGTTTCTGGAAACGAAAATTCCGGCATTTCGATCCGGGAACGTTCGACCGACGACTACGAAGCCGCCGCAACGTGTCCAAGCATAATCCGTTGGGTTATCAGGACCGGGTCCTCCGTCTGCTCGACGAACGCTTACGTTCATTCGAGCAACGGTTCGAACTGGCGCCCTTCTCGCTATGAAAAGGCTGCTGTTCACGCACAGTTACTTTTTACGCTTCGACCCCAAACAGTGGAAAGCGCAGCAAGCCTTTCCGCCGCTGGGCACCCTCTATGCTGCCGGTGTTGCGCGCGAATCGGGCCATGTCGTATCCCTGTTTGATTCGCAGTTTGAACGATCACCGGAATCGTTGCTCCCGCGACTGGAGCGTGAGCGTCCGGAGGTACTGGTCGTATGGGACGACGGCTTCAACTACCTGACCAAGATGTGCCTCACCAACATGCGCGAGGCCGCGTTGCACATGATCCGTTCGGCCTCGGAACGTGGTATCACGGTGCTGGTATCGTCCAGCGATGCCAGTGATCATCCGGAGTTGTACCTAACTGCCGGAGCAAAATATGTACTGGCCGGAGAAGGCGAACAGACCTTGAAGGAATTGTTGGATCAAGGCATACCCCCGTTTGCCCCGGAGATTCCCGGACTGATCTGGCAGGAAGCGGGCGTTTTGAAACGTTCGGCAGCCCGTGAAGTCCTTCGCGACTTAGACCGGCTGCCCCGGCCGGCCTGGGACCTCGTGGACATGCAATCGTACCGTGAACGCTGGCTGAAATCGGCCGGCAGGTTTTCACTCAACATCAGTACGACCCGTGGATGTCCGTTCAAATGCAACTGGTGCGCGAAGCCGATCTACGGGAATCGCTACAACATACACGGTCCGGAGCGGGTGGTGCAGGACCTGATCTACCTGAAAGAACAGTATCAACCCGATCATCTTTGGATCACCGACGACATCTTCGGGTTAAAGCCCGGCTGGGTGGAAGCATTCGCCGGGCTGATCGAAAAAGCGGGCATCCGCATTCCATTCAAGATACAATCGCGCGTTGACCTGTTGCTGGAGGAGAATACCGTCGCCGCTTTGGCACGTGCCGGTTGTGAGGAAGTCTGGGTAGGCGCAGAAAGCGGCGCGCAACACATTCTCGACGCGATGGACAAAGGCACCACGGTGACACAGATCCGGGAAGCGACGCGATTGTTGAAGTCACACGGCATCCGACCCGCCTTCTTTCTCCAATTCGGTTATCCGGGGGAAACCCTCGAAGACATCCGTGCAACCATTCGGATGGTAGAAGAACTGGAGCCTGCTGACATAGGCATTTCGGTGAGTTATCCCCTGCCCGGAACGGTATTCCATGAACGTGTGCGATCGGACATGCGATCGAAACAGAACTGGACCGACTCCGATGAACTGGCGGTGATGTTTCGCAGCACCTATCCCGGCTCCTTCTATAAAGAATTGCAACGCTATGTTCACCGGCGTTTCCGCGCCCGACAGGCATTAGCAGCCTTGCGCGGATGGAGGGCGGAGCGCTCCCTCTCCCCGAAAGCATTGCGTCGCATCGCGGCATTACCGGTTTACTATACCCGTGCGCTGCTGCACCGGCGAAAGCTGGAGGCGCAGTTGGAACAAAAACTCCTGGCATGAATCCCACCGTGCCGTTCGATGCGGTCGCGCAGGCGTACGACCAACAGTTCACCCGGAGTGCCACCGGCCGACTCCAGCGTGAACGCGTCCATCGTTTTATCGAAACGATGCCGCTGTTGAAGAAGCCCGCACGCGTGCTCGAGTTGAATTGCGGCACCGGAGAAGACGCGCTATGGCTGGCCCGGAAAGGACATCAGGTCACCGCCACCGATAACTCAGCAGGCATGCTGGATGCCGCGCGAGAGAAATTCCGGAATGCCGATCCACTGCACGGTAGCGTTCGCTTTCTTCATTATGATTTGAACGGCCCCCCGGCAGCGGGTTGGCAATCCTCCTACGATTTGATTTTCTCGAACTTCGGCGGACTCAACTGTCTGGACGCGTCATCGATCCAACGGCTGTCCGGAAAGCTGGTCCAGTACCTGCGACCGGGAGGCAAGCTCGTGCTGGTGATCATGGGACGCCGTTGTCTGAGTGAGCAATTGTATTTTCTATCGAAAGGTCATCCGCAAAAAGCCTTTCGCAGGAAGAGCAAACAACCGGTTACCGTGCATCTGGCCGATGGCCATGAACAATTGACATGGTACTACCGGCCGGGCGAGTTGGACCATCTCCTCAACCCGCATTTTCGGCGTTCTCATTTGGAACCCGTCGGCTTTTTCCTGCCGCCGAGCTATCTCGATCATCGGGTGGCGCGGCATCCCCGGTTGTTGCGCCTGCTCAAACGGTTGGAAGACTCCCTTCAAGGCTGGTCGCTGCTCGCCGACCGGGCCGATCACTACCTGGCTGAATTCACTTCGCTGCGTCAGGATAATCCGGTCAAGACCGCTTGAAAATCCTCTTTACCCACGGCTATTTCCTGAGGGAAGATCCGCGTGAACAGCAGATCATGAAACCCTATCCGCCACTGGGCATCTTGTATTTGTCGGCCTGGCTGGAACAGAACGGCTTCATCAACGAAGTCTTCGACTCGACCTTTTCGGATTTCGAAACGCTCTGCCGCAAACTCGAGCAAGAACCTCCGCAGGTGCTGGCCGTGTACACGAACCTGATGACGAAATTGAACGTCCTGCGCCTGATCCGTCATGTACGTTCAACCGAAGCCTTGTCGGGTACGCGGATCGTGCTGGGCGGACCGGAGGTTCGGAATCACGCGGAGAATTTTCTCCGTCACGGCGCCGACCTGATCGTGGTTGGCGAGGGGGAAGAAACGATGCTGGACATTGTACGACGTTTACAGGAACGCGGAGCAGGTATCAGGAACTTCGAACTCGCAACGGGAATCGACGGCTGTATCACGCTTGATGATCGCGGCGAACTGAGCCAATCGCCGGAGCGCCGGCTCCTCCGCGACCTGGACGAACTGCCGGCTCCCGCGCGACATCAGATCCAATTGACGCGCTACCTGGATGCCTGGCGATCCCGTCACGGCTACAGCGCCATCTCGGTGAGTACCATGCGCGGATGTCCGTATACCTGCAAGTGGTGCAGCCGGGCCGTGTATGGCCAGACCTACCGAAGGCGCAGTCCCGAAAAAGTCGTGGATGAACTGGCACAATTGAAACAGCGTTACGACTTCGACACCATCTGGTTTGTGGACGACGTGTTCACGATCAGTCATCGCTGGCTGGAAGGATTTAGGGACGCGTTGGTGAACCGCGGGCTTGACCTCCGGTTCGAATGCATCACCCGGGCCGACCGGATGAATGAAACCGTCATCCGCTTGTTGAAGGAAAGCGGTTGCTTCCGCGTCTGGATCGGGGCGGAAAGCGGCTCACAGTCGGTGATTGACGCGATGGACCGGCGCGTCGACGTGCAACAGGTGCGAACCATGATCCGGGCAACGCGTGCCGCGGGGATGGAGGCCGGTACTTTCCTGATGCTGGGATATCCGGGAGAGACGGAAGCCGATATAGAAGAAACGATCCGTCATCTGAAGGATTCACGTCCCGATCATTATACCATCACCTTAGCCTACCCGATCAAAGGCACCCCCTTGTACGGCGAAACGGAGGGATCCTTCCTTCATGATCCGGATTGGGCTCATTCAACCGACCGGGATATTGATTTTCAAAGAACCTATCCGAGGAAATTCTATGACTACGCGATCAGGAGGATGCACAATGAAGTTGCCTTCACACGCGCATGGGTCGCCGGGGGACGTGGAATTGCCCGTGCTTTGGTATTCAAGATGAAATCATTGGCAGCCAAAGGCGGTATGTTGATACACCGCCGTTGAAACCGGAATAAAGCCGGGGCTTTTTCGTTTCTTTAACCTCCACATTCACCCCTTACCAGTGGTTTCCAGAAAGACGATTCCCGAACAGGAACTGATCGAACTGCTTGCATCCCGCGATGTCAAGGGACTGGAATACCTGTACGATCGCTATTCGGCTGCCTTATACGGTGTGATACATCGCATTGTGGGCGTGCAGGAACGTTCAGAGGAGATCCTGCAGGAAACTTTTTTGCGCATTTGGGAGCGGGTCCGTCATTATGATCCTGCCAAGGGCCGTTTGTTCACCTGGATGTTGAACATTGCGCGCAACCTGGCGATCGATGCCGTTCGCTCACGCGAATTCAGGGAACACCGGCAAGACGATCCGCTGGAAAAAGCGGAACATTCCCACACCCGAAACGGCTTTAACCCGGAAACCATCGGGCTACGAAACCTCGTAGATACCCTTGACGCGGATTACCGGGAGATCATCGATCTGCTGTATTACCGCGGTTTGACCCAGGCCGAGGCGGCGCTGAAACTGAACATTCCGCTGGGAACCGTCAAGACCCGATCGCGGGCGGCGCTGCTGAAGTTGCGGGCCTTGTTTGAAACAGAAATAGAGCATTGAACGGAAGCATGGACGTGAAGGAGTACATAGAATCCGGAATTGTGGAGCTGTACGCGATGGGCAACCTCTCGTCGACCGAGCGCATGGAGTTCGAGCAGCGCCTGCTCCTGTATCCGGAATTGCGAGCTGAATTGGATCAGGTCCAGCAGGCACTTGAACAGTATGCCGAGGCGCATTCCATCAATCCACGACCCTCGACGCGTCGACGGCTGATGGATCACGTGCGTGAACAACAACGTTCCGAATCCGGGGAAGCACAGCGTGACCGCTCCTTCTACCTCACCTATAAATACCTGATCGCGGCGAGTCTCGCGGCCTTGTTCATCAGCACCTTCGCATCCTGGTTCTTTTATTCCCGCTGGAACGATGCCGAAGAGCGCTATACGGCGGTGCTGCAGGAAAAACAATCACTTTCGCTGAATCTGAATACGCTCCAGGCTTCCTTCGATAAACTGTATGCGGACCACATGATCGGACGTGATCCCGATGTCAGGATCCTGACACTTGCCATGGCCGACTCCAGCGCGAAACCGATGGCACGCATCTACTGGAACCCGCGCTCCCACGAGACCTGGGTCGAAGTATTGGAACCCATGCCGGCCGAAAACGGCATGCAATACCAGTTGTGGGCCATGGAGGCCGACACGCCTGTCAATGCCGGCATGTTCGATATGCCGGAGGAGGACGGTATGTTCCGGGTAAAGGACGTCGCCATCGCGACCGCCTGGGCCGTCACCGTGGAGCCGAAAGGCGGAAGCGAACGACCCACCATGGAACGAAAGGTCATGGTCACACCGGGTAGTTAAAGCCTACCGACGCGTTTACCTTTTTCTATCTTTGAAGGAGTCATGCGCCTCCTGTTCACCGGCCTGCTCCTGCTTAGCTCGCTTTGGTCGTGTACCAAGGATAAGCAAACGATCTTGTTCGTCCGGCCTGCCGGATGCGACAGCAGCCTGGTCAGTTACAGTCGTCAGATCCGTCCGATCATCCTGAACAACTGCGCTTTCAGCGGTTGTCATGTGGCCGGAGGCGAGGGCGCGTACGACTACCGGACCTACGGGGTACTGGCCGACCGCATCCGGAGCGGTCGATTGTTGCAGCGACTTCGGTTGGATCCGGAAGACCCGATGAAGATGCCGGAAGATTTCGAGATGAATCCCTGCGACCGGTACACGCTTGAATTATGGATACAACAGGGATTTCCAGACAACTGAACCATGCGGCTCTCCCCTCTCGCCATCATGCTGCTGATTTCCTTCCTGTTCGTTTCAACATGCACAGAAGGGCAAAGCGTCTACATTACCGATAAAGGATTCGTTTCATTCTTTTCCGAAGCGCCGATTGAGAATATCGAAGGCCGCCACCTCGGACCGCAATCGATCCTGAACCTTCCCAAACGTGAGCTAGCATTCATCATTCCGATCCGGGGATTTCATTTTGAAAAGTCGCTGATGGAGGAGCATTTCAACGAGAAGTACATGGAGAGCGACCGGTTTCCGAACGCCACCTTCACGGGAACCCTCAGCCAACCGATCCATCCGGGCCTTGACACGTCGATGGCCATGGAAGCCGCGGGAAAGATGACCATCCACGGCGTCGAGCAAAGCCTGCAGATTCCCGGTAAAGCCGAAGTTCGGAATGGCGTGATCCGTCTGACTGCCAGCTTTCCAATCGCGGTCAAGTCTTACGGGATCTCCATCCCAAAACTTCTTACGGAGAACATTGCGGATACGGTCCGCGTGGATCTGGACATTACCTACAAGCCATTTCGTAAAAACGACTGATGGTCAAACGACTCCTTCTGCTATCGTTGCTGGCCGCTTTGTGCGCACCGGCGTTCGCGCAAGACGACCTGTTGAATCAGTTGCGACTTGAGAGCGGGTCGGGTGAGCACGAGCGCGTCATGGCCACCTTCAAGGGCAACCATGTGGTGAACATGCAGAGCACCGAAACCGTCCGAAAGCACAACCTGGATTTCCGTGTCAGTCATTTGTTCGGCACCATGGGAACGGAAAGCGGCGGAGGAAAGCACACCTTGTATGGGCTGGACCAGTCGAATGACATCCGGATCGGGCTGCATTTTGGCATCACCGACAAGTTGATGGTCGGTGTGGCCCGCTACAAACGCATGGAGAACTTTGAAGGATTCCTGAAGTACCGCATCCTGGAGCAAACGCAGGATGATCACGTTCCCCTCGCGCTGACCGCATTCTCCAACGTAGCGCTTTCGGCTGTCGCCGGGGAAGTGATTGAGCGAAACACCGACCGGTTGACCTATCACAGTTCGCTGATCATCGCCCGAAAATTCTCTCCCGGCTTCTCGCTTGCTGCCGGTGGAGGTTTCCTTCATCGCAACATTACTGCGGATGGCGATCCTTCGGATCTGTTCAGTTTTCAGGCCGGTGTTCGCTGGCGATTCACCAAAAGCGCATCCGTTCTCGCCGATTACTCGCACGCCTTCGGCCGCGAAGAACTTCTGCCGGATTATCAGGATGTGATCGGTGGCGGGCTGGAACTGGAAACAGGCGGGCATGTCTTCACGATCATGCTGACCAATGCAAGTGGATTGATGGAAAACGATTTTCTCGTGAACACGCTTGATTCCTGGAGCAAGGGGGGAATGAAATTCAGTTTCATCATCTCGCGCGTTTTCGGGTTGAAGAAATAATCCGGGACAGCACATTCCGGAACGGGAAACTCTTCCAGACGGTATTCCTGACAGCGCGTAAACTGCTTACCTTCGCGGCATGCCGGACACCTTGAGCCTGATAGGTTTGCCGAACGACAGCCTGGCCTTTGCCGACTCTGTCGGGGTGAGCGCTACCGACAGTCTGGTTCGGATCGTGCCGGCCCCGCCGGTCAAGACCAGCCCGGCGATCATCAATCTGTACGGTGACCACGCGCTGCAGCCGACACACAACGGACCGATCGACCGGCCGTATGTTTCGCCGGATTGGTTGTTTCCAATCCTGCTGCTGATCGCGGCGGTGTTCACCTGGCTTCGCGTCTTCTACAACAAGTACTTTACGCAGCTCTTTGAGGCGGTCGTCAACAACAACCTGACGAACCAGATCGTACGCGACGAGAACATCCTGGTTCAACGCGCTTCGGTTTATCTCAGCATCGTCTTTTACCTGGTAGGCGCCTTGTTCCTGTACGAATTCAGCCTGCATCGGAACTGGCCGCTTGCCGGCATTGGCAGTGGATTTCCCCGCTTTCTTTTCTTCGCGATCCTGGTGTCAGCCGTCTATGCTTTGAAATTCCTGATATTAAAAATCGCCGGCTGGCTGTTCGATGTAGAAAAGGAGACCGCCCTCTACATCTTCAACGTCTTTCTCCTGAACAACCTGTTGGGCATCCTGTTACTGCCTTTCATCGCATTGCTGGCCTTTCACGGAGCGCTGCCGGGAGACCGCTTGTTCCAGGCCGCCTTGATCCTGATCGGCCTGGTTTATCTGTATCGGCTGTTTCGCGGATTCCTGGTCGGGATAGGAACCTCCGGATTCTCACCGCTTTATTTGTTTTTGTATCTTTGCACCCTTGAAATCGCCCCTTTGTTGGTGCTCCTGCGCCTGGCGTCAAGGAGTTGATTTCGACTGACGACCGAAACGGAAATTGCAGCCCATGAGCCTGAAAGTGAAGACCATTCTGGTTACTCAGCCGAAACCTGAAACCGATAAGTCTCCTTATTACGATTTGGCGAAGAAGTTCAGCCTCAAGATCGACTTCCGTCCGTTCATTCAGGTCGAGCCGATCCCGGCGAAAGACTTCCGAAAAGACAAGGTCAATCTCGCTGAGCATACGGCGGTCATCCTGACGAGCCGAAACGCCGCCGATCATTTTTTCCGGGTTTGCAACGAATTGCGCGTCACTGTGCCCGAAACGTTAAAGTACTTCTGCATTTCGGAATCGACTGCTTACTACCTACAGAAATTCGTTGTCTACCGGAAGCGGAAGATCTTTTTCGGCAAGCAAACCATCAGTGATCTGATGGACGTCATCAAGAAGCACAAGAAGGAGAAATTCCTTGTTCCCTGCACCGATATCCACAAGCAGGAAATTTTCGAGACCCTGGACACTCATCACATCGATTATACCAAGGCGGTCATCTATCGAACCGTTGCCAGCGACCTATCCGACCTGGCCAATGTGAACTATGACGTGCTGGTATTCTTCTCCCCTTCCGGCATCACTTCGCTCCTGAAGAACTTCCCGAAGTTCAAGCAGAACAATACCCGGATCGCCGCTTTCGGACCGACCACCGCGCAGGCTGTGCTGGATGCGGGTCTTCGTCTCGACATCCAGGCTCCCGTACCGGCAGCGCCTTCGATGACGATGGCGTTGGAGCAGTACATCAAGAAAGCCAACAAGTAATTCCCGGGCGGCATGGCAGCGCTCCGCCGCAATACGTTCCGTAAACTGGAGCGACTCGTCAGTCGCAAGTCCTTCGAAACCCTCGTTCAGGAAGGTCAATCCGTCCATCATCCCCCTGTTCGCCTGACCTGGCAACGACAGGTCCTTTCCACGGGATTTCCGGCAGCCACGGCCTTTTCAGTACCAAAACGAAACTTCCGCAGGGCGGTGGACCGGAATCGCATCAAGCGGCTGTTGCGCGAAGCCTTCCGGAAAAATAAAGCGGAACTTTACACGTTGCTGGAAGAACGCAAACAAGAGGTCGCGCTTCTGTTCGTGTTTACCGGCCGGAAACTCCCCGACTACCGACAGGTGGAAACCCAGGTCATGCGTTGTCTGCAACAACTGACCGGTCAATTGCGGAGCCATGATGAGTAGACTATTCATCGCGATCATCCGTTTCTATCAGGGTGCCTTGTCGCCCCTGCTCCGTCCGAGTTGTCGTTTCACGCCCACCTGTTCGCAATACGGCATTGAGGCGATCAAAAAGCACGGTGCATTCCGAGGCGGATGGCTTACCTTGAAGCGCATCGCCCGGTGTCATCCCTGGGGAGGACACGGTCACGACCCTGTTCCCTGAAAAAAATCGTTGGAATGAAATACAATCTGCGCCGTCTAAAAACCGCCCTGCTGGTCCTGGGCACGGTAGTGGTCACGCTGGTCAGTTCAGCATTTGTTGACGACTATTTCGAGGTGTCAAAGAACCTGGACATATTCTCCACCCTCTACCGGGAGGTGAACATGTACTATGTGGATTCGACCGATCCGGGCAAGTTGATGCGGAAAGGCATCGACTCGATGCTGGAAAACCTGGATCCTTATACGAATTACATTCCGGAATCCGACATTGAAGATTATCGCTTCATGACTACCGGGCAATACGGTGGAATCGGCGCACTCATCCGGCAGCACGGAGATTACATCCAGATCAGCGATCCGTACGAAGGGTATCCGGCGCAACTGGCCGATTTGCGGGCGGGCGACGTCATTCTTGAAATCGACGGCCGCAGTGCAAAAGGAAAGAAGACCGACGAAGTGAGCCGGGCGCTGAAAGGATCACCCAATACGGACGTCAAGTTGCTCATCCGACGCGAAGGCGAAGAAAACCCGATCCTGAAAACGATCACGCGGAAAGAGATCAAAGTGAAAAGCGTTCCCTACGCCAGCCGGATCGGTGACAATATCGGTTACATCCGCCTCAGCAGTTTCACGGAGAATGCAAGCGGGGAGGTCGGCGATGCGCTCAAGCGACTGAAGCAGGAAGGCGAGCTAAAAGGCGTCATACTTGATCTCCGCGGAAATCCCGGCGGTCTCCTGAACGAAGCGGTCAATATTTCCAATCTGTTCGTGGAACGCGGACAGGAGATCGTCAGCACCCGCGGTAAGATCCGCGAGATGGACAAGAGTTATAAGGCCCAGAACAATCCGCTGGACCCGCAGCTACCGGTGGCTGTACTGGTGAACAGCGGCTCAGCGTCCGCCTCGGAGATTGTCAGCGGTTCATTGCAGGACCTCGACCGTGCCGTCGTGGTCGGACAACGCACATTCGGCAAAGGCCTTGTACAAACGACGCGTCCACTCTCCTACAATGCGCAATTGAAGATCACGACCGCCAAATACTACATCCCGAGCGGCCGGTGTATTCAGGCATTGGATTATTCCCACCGCAATGAGGACGGCAGTGTAGGCAAGATCGCGGATTCACTGACGCACGAATTCAAAACCAAAGCAGGGCGAACGGTCCGCGACGGTGGCGGTATTCTGCCCGACCTGATCGCGGAATCGGACAAGCTCAGCAACATCGCGCAAAGCCTGCTGAGCAAAAACCTGATCTTCGATTACGCGACCCGCTATCGTCGCAACCATCCAGACATACCGGCTGCCAGGGATTTCCGATTAGGCGATGCTGACTTTGCCGACTTCGAGGCCTTTTTGAAAGACAAGGATTACGATTATTCCACCCGCAGCGAAAAGACGCTGGAGGAATTGCGCAAGATCGCCGATGAAGAGGCTTACCTCACAGCTGTAAAGACGGAATACGAAGCCCTGAAGGCCAAACTCTCCCACGATAAGCAAAACGATCTTCGGAAAAACAAAGCCGAGATCCTGGAACTGCTTCAGGAAGAGATCGCTTCCCGTTATTACTATCAGGTTGGCCGTATCGAAGCCGCCCTTCAACACGATCCGCAACTGAATGAAGCTTCCAACTTGCTCCGCGATGCCACCCGCTACAGTGGAATATTGAAAGGGACCATCCGCGCTGAAGCGAAATAAGTTGGTACCGCCTGCATGAAAGCGCCCGGCTATTTCCGCGACAATCGACTTTATACACTCGGGCTGGTGCTGCTGGCAGCGGGCTTGCCGCTATCGCTCTTTCTGACCAGCGTATCCCAGTTCGTACTGGCCGGCGCCTTCTTACTGGACGGCGGCTCCGTTCGTGAGAAGTTCCTCCGCTTTTTCCGCAACAAGGCCGCAGTTGCGCTTGCCGGGATCTGGTTGCTGCACGTGATCGGATTGGCATGGACACACGACCTGGCAGAAGGTTGGAAGGATGTCCGCATCAAGCTCCCGTTGCTGGTGCTTCCGTTGATTTTCTCCGGTCAGTCGCCCTTGTCGCGAAAGCAATTCCGCCTGGTGGCCGACATCTTGCTATTGTCATTGCTCGCGGGAAGTTTGGTCAGCGTAGCGGTGCTCCTGGGCTGGATCGACCGACCGGTGCATACGGTTCGCGACATTTTCATTTTCGGCATCTCGCACATTCGCTTTTCACTATTCCTGTGCGTAGGCGTTTATCTGCTGGCTGACCGCCTGCTTCGAAAGGAACCGGCCGGCCCGATCGCACGACTCTTTGAGTTCCTGCTGGCCGTATGGTTCATCGTCTTTCTCGTGATCATCGAATCGATCACCGGCCTTGTGATCCTGCTGTTGACGGCAAGCTTCTTCCTCCTCCGCGCCTTGTTTCAGCGGGGACGAAGCTGGACCAAAGCACTCGCGTTGATCGTCCTGATCGCCATTCCGGTGGTGGTGATCAGCACCGTCCGGACGGCCTGGCAGGAAACCTCCGTGCGTCATCCTTATCCGATCCGGCAATGGGAAAAGACGCAGTACGGGAATCTTTACACCTTTGATCTCGAGCAGCCGACCTATGAAAACGGTTATCCGGTCAATGCGTACGTATGTGATATCGAATTGCGCGAACATTGGAACAAAAGGAGCCTGCATGCATTCGACTCCACCGACCTGCGCAACCAACCCTTGCGTTGGACGCTCGTCCGCTTTCTCGCGTCAAAAGGTTGGCGAAAAGACGGCCGGGCCGTGGACGCGTTAAGCGCGACCGAAGTCGCGTCGATAGAACAAGGTGTGGCGAACGTAAACGATCAGGAACGGAGCAGTCTCAGCGGACGCATCCGTCAGATCGTGTGGGAATTCGAACGTTATCAGCAAGGAGGAAACCCCAGCGGCCATTCGGTCACCCAACGCCTTGAATTTTGGAAAGCCGCCATGGGTGTGATCCGTTCCCATCCGCTTTTCGGGACGGGCACCGGCGACCTCAAGGAAGCATACCAGGCAGAATACAAACGAATGGGAACACAACTCCGGCCGGAATTTCGTTTGCGTGCGCACAATCAATACCTGGCTGTAACCGCGGCACTTGGCATATTCGGTTTGGCGGTATTTCTCGCTTGCTGGATTTATCCGGTGTTCGCATTTGGAAAAGCTAAGGGATTACTGGTTCAGGCAGCCTGGCTGATCACCACGATTTCCATGCTGACGGAAGACACGCTCGAAACCCAGGCGGGCGCCACGTTTGCGGCTTTGTTCATCAGCTTGTTCCTGTTTGCACAACCCGGGAACCCGGCGGAAGAGCGACAGGAGGAATCCTGATCAGGCCTTCTTCTTTCGCTGCAATTCGTACAACTTGACGTACTTCAGAAAGTTGGCGTGCGCTGAAATTCGTGCAGCGATGAATCCGTAGTAGCCATCGAGAAAGCCCGCCAGAAAAAAATAGTCGCGCAAAAACTTAACCGCGGGCCGGAACAGCAAGGCCAGCCAGGTTGTGCGTTTTCCGCCGCGATAGGCTGCTTCCGAAGCGATGTCCGTGAAGCGGTTCATTTGCCGGATGTGTTCGGAGACACTGAAGTACGAATAATGCAGGAGGTCGCCCTTCAGTTTACCGACTCGTGCGGGATCGTGCGGAATGAACCGATCGTGCGGGTTCTCCCCTCCCCAGGCGCCTTTTCCCCGGACGAAGAGGCGCACTTTCGTATCGGGATACCAGCCACCATGTCGCATGAAACGTCGGCAATACCAGGTCAGGCGGTTGAACGAGTAAGCATCCAACTGCCAGTTCGCCTTCAGGTCCAGGATGGAAGCTCTTAACTGAGGGGATAGTGCTTCGTCAGCATCCAGGGAGAGCACATGATCGTAGTGCGCCAGGCGCAGTACTTCGTTCTTCTGTTCAATGTAACCGCCAAAAGGATGACGAATGAAACGGACTCCGTGCTCCCGGCAGATCGATTCGGTCTGGTCGGTCGAGAAAGAGTCCAGCACGACGATCTCGTCCGCCACGCCCTTGAGCGACTCCAGGCATCTGCCGATGTTCTTTTCCTCGTTGAAGGTGATGATGACGGCGGAAAGTCGGATCATGACTTATGAACCCCGGCAAGTTAGGGATAAATACAGGAAGGGATTGATGGCAAACGATCCGAACCTTTACTTTGTCGAGATGCAAGAACCCGGATACGATGCCGCTGCCGACCTGTCCGCCATTCGGGGCGGAGACCGTAAGGCACTCGCACGCGCCATTACCCGGGTGGAAAATGAACTTACCGGATATCGGGAACTGCTCCATTTGCTGACACCGGAAACAGGTGTGCCGGTCACAGGATTTACCGGACCGCCGGGTGCTGGTAAGAGTACCCTGATCAATGCATTGGTACGCCATTTACGTAAGGCCGGTAAAACGGTAGCGGTCATTGCGGTAGATCCCACCTCTCCGTTCAACTACGGTTCGCTGCTCGGTGACCGGCTCCGGATGCAGGAACACTTCAACGACGAAGCTGTCTTCATCCGCTCCATCGCTACCCGCGGTTCCCTCGGTGGGCTATCGGAAAAGGTCATCGAGCTCGTTGACCTGATGCGTTGTGCAGGTTTCGACCACATCATCGTGGAAACCGTCGGCGTCGGACAATCCGAAGTGGAAATTGCCGGACTTGCGGACACCACCGTAGTGGTACTTGTACCGGAAGCGGGCGACGAGATCCAAACGCTTAAGTCCGGCATCATGGAAATCGCGGACGTATTCGTAGTCAACAAAGCCGATCGCGAAGGCGCGGAAACCTTTGCCAACAATCTGCGCAAACTGGCTGCGCATCCGCGTCCGGATGGGTGGGAAGTCCCGGTCGTTAAAACAACCGCCAACGCGGATGTGGGCGTACAGGAAGTCGTAGACGCGATCGAACGTCATCATACCAGCAGCAGCATGAATGCCAAACGCCCTTACCTGCTGGCTGAAAAAGCTTTCCGGCTCATCCGCCGCGAACGGATGCGCGGGCTGACCAAAGCCCAATTGAAAGAAGCTTTGGAAAAGGAGCTCCACGCCCCCCGCTTTAACTTGTATCAGTTTGCCGATCAATGGGTTAGGCGAATTGCCCGGAATGACAATTAGTTGTAAATTGAACCGCTTTCCACGATTGATATGAACCTACGCTCCCGCGCAGGCAGGGTTTTCCGTTATCTCTTCCAGACCTTTCTGGTGCTGCTTTTTGCCGGCATGAACAACGCTGTGCAGGCACAGTTTTTCTGGGTAGAGGATTTCGGAGACAACGGCGGCATCTGCGACTCCTATTCGTTTGCGAACAATTACGTCACGGCAAATGGAATGTGGGAAGTGGCGCTGATCGGCGTCAACGATACTGCAGCCAACGACTTCTTCATCAGTGCGGGTGAACCCGGTAAACCGGAAGGCGACTGCAGTTCGGAAGGTTGTTGGAGCACAGCCATTTTCGAATCCAACCGAACCTTACACGTCGGCAACGTCACCAATTCTCCCAACGCCTTGATCATTTGTCCCGCGGGCGACTGCGGCGCACTCTACGATCCGGGTGGATTTCAGAATGCTGTTGAAACGAAAAAACGCGCCCAGTCGCCGGTCATCGATTGCAGCAGCCAGAACAACGTCGTGCTGACGTTCCTCTACATCGAGAACGGCGATGGCGCTACGGACAACGCGCTGGTTGAATACTACGACGGCACCACCTGGTCCGTCATCGGCGACATGCCCAAGTCCACGAGTTGTGGCGGTTATTCCACCTGGACGCGTTACACGGTCGCACTTCCTACTTCTGCCGATTTCAACCCGAACGTTCGTATAGGTTTCACCTGGGTGAATGACAACGGCGGAGTCGGCCTCAACCCTTCGTTCGCAGTCGACAGCATCGCACTGGCCGGTGTCCCGGCCCCGGTCGCCGACTTTGAAGCCAGCGATACGTTGATCTGCGTAGGCGATTGCATTGATTTCTACGATCAGAGCCTCAACTTTCCGGATGCTTTCACCTGGAACTTCTTTGGCGGCACTCCCGCAACTTCATCTTCTCAGAATCCGACGAGTGTCTGTTTCAATGCGCCCGGCACCTATACGATCCAATTGATCGTTGGCAACGCTGCCGGCAGCGACACCCTTACGCTTGCCAACTACATCCGTGTTGAACCCTGCGTCGGACCTACAGCCGATTTCTCGGTCAGCGACTCTTCCGTCTGTGAACGCAGTTGCGTTGACTTCACCGATCAGAGTGTGAACGGCGCGCTCAGTTGGTTGTGGCTGTTCCCCGGCGGAACACCCTCCACTTCCACGGACCCCAGCCCTACCGGCATTTGCTACAATACTCCGGGTTTGTACGATGTCACGCTCATCGTATCGAACGCCTTCGGAGCCGATACGCTCACGAAGTCCGGTTACATGAACATTGAAACCTGTCCGTTACCGGTCGCCAATTTCGCCACCTTCACGCCGGCGATTTGTTCGAATCAGTGCGTCGACTTCTTTGATCAGTCGCAGTTCACCGATACTTCCACGCAGTGGTTTTGGTATTTCCCGGGTGCCACTCCCGACACCAGTACGCTCCGCAACCCGACCAACATCTGTTACCCGCAGGACGGACTGTATGACGTACAATTGATCGTAACGAATTCCTACGGCTCCGATACCACCTTAAAATATTCGTTCATCCAGGTTGAGAGCGTCCCCACAGCCTTTGTCGGGCCCGATACCTCCATGTATTACGGCAGTTCCTACCAGCTGACCGCCGGCGGCGGGGTGACCTACCAATGGTCACCGGCGGCGGGGCTGGACAGCGTGAACAGCGCGACACCGATCGCGACGCCGAATGAAACCACGATCTACACGGTTCAGATCGGTGACGGCACGGGGTGTACCGCTGTCCGTCAGGTGTTGGTGGAGATCCTCTTCAACAACAACTACTTCGTCCCGAATGCCTTCTCTCCGAATGGCGATGGAGCGAACGACTACTTGTTCGTACGGGGGAACAACTTCTTCAGCATGCAATTCACCGTCTTCGACCGCTGGGGCGAACAGGTCTTCGAGACCAAAACGCAAGAGATCGGTTGGGATGGAACCTATAAGGGTAAGGATGCCGTATCAGGTGTTTATACCTGGGTGTTTAAACTATTCTATGCAGACGGTAAAACGGTCAACCAGACCGGCACCGTCCTGTTGATCCGGTAAAGAGGAAAAGGCATGCAACGCATTGATCAAATCCTTCGCGAATTCGGGCGCCGCTTTCTGGCGGTGGCTGCAGGATGCCTCCTGACCGGATCTCTCATTGCCCAGGATGTACATTTCTCCCAGTGGCAAACGACCCCCATGCGGATCAACCCGGCCATGACCGGAGTATTCGACGGTACGGTACGTTTCTCGAATAACTACCGGAGTCAGTGGTCATCGCTCGGTAAGGGTTACAAGACCATCCATGCCTCACTCGACGCACCGATCGGAAAAGGCAAGCTGAACAACGGCAGCTTCTTCGGCGGTGGCCTGCTGGTGATCCAGGACAAGGCCGGTTCTGCGGAACTTACCTCCACGTATATTGAAGGTTCTCTTTCCTACACCATGGCCATGGACGATGCCGGGGATCACTGGTTCTCGCTCGGTTTCCAGGGAGGGCTCAACCAGTTATCGCTGGATCTCACGAAAACGACCTGGGATGCGCAGTGGAATGGGGACAAGTTCGATCCGGCGCTGCCTTCCATGGAATCGATCCAGTTGCAGCAGTTCGCCTACCTGGACTTCCACGCCGGGTTCATGTACTATTTCGTTCCCAACGAATACAATGCCTTCAATGCCGGCGCCAGTATGGCGCACATCGGCAGCCCGAACATTTCGTATTTCGTCAACGGAGAGGACGCGCTTCCCAGCCGGTACACCATTCACAGTTCGGGTCTGCTTTCGATGAACCGCGACAACTTCCTGTTCTTCGAACCCCGCCTGCTTGGGCAACTGCAGGGAAAACAACTGGAGGTCGTGGGGGGCGGTCTCCTGCGCAACAAACTCCAGTTCAAGTCGCGCTATACGAATTATCGTAAGGAGATGTATTTCAGCTTTGGTGGCTATTACCGGTTCAAAGACGCGATCATTGCCGCGGCCCGGTTCGAATTCAAGTCACAGAAATCCGCCTTCGGTCTGGGCGTCAGTTACGATTTCGGAACTTCCCGACTCGCACGGTTGGCCGGCTCCGCGAATTCGTTCGAGATCAACCTCAGTATCGCCGGTCTGGTACCGCGCGGCCAGCGCGGCAGTCAGTTCAACAAGATGCCGCTCTTTTTCTAAGCCGGCACTCGATTATTCCTGATAATACACCCGCTTTACCCGCTGGGAAATACCGGCGAGTACTTCGTATGGGATGGTACCCAACGACTCTGCCAGTTTCGTCACGGGCAACTCCGGACCGAAGACAATGACCTCGTCGCCTTCGCGCACGGGAATGTCAGTAACATCCAGCATGCACATGTCCATGCACACATTGCCAACGATCGGCGCCAGGCGTCCGTTGACGAGGAACTTCCCGATGCCGTTGCCCAGTCGACGGTTGATGCCGTCCGCATAACCGATGGCAACGGTTGCGATCACCGAGTCCCTTTTAAGACGACCTTTTCTGGAATACCCGACGGTTTCGTTCAACGGCACGTGTTTGATCTGCGACACGGTCGTGCGCAGGGTCGCGACCTGCTGCAATTGCTGTTGCTCATGGCTCGTAGAGGCGATGCCGTAGAGACCGATCCCCAGTCTGACCATGTCGTACTGCGCTTCGTTGAATCGGAAAATACCACTGGAGTTGAGGGCGTGCCGGAGAAACGGCTGCGGGAGCGCTTCTTCCAACACGGCGCTCATGCGCTCGAATCGCTCGAACTGAAGGCGGGTAAATCCGTCGTGCTCCGACTCGTCGCTGGCGACCAGGTGGGTGAAAACGGACTGCACCCGGATGTTCCTGTGGTTCCGCAGACGAACGGCCAACTCATGGATGTCTTTCTCTTCAAACCCCAGACGGTGCATGCCGGTATCCAGTTTCACATGGATCCGAAAAGGATCGCCGTCGTGTTTGCGCAGCATGTCGACCAACTGACCCAACAGGCGGAAGCTGTAAATCTCCGGCTCCAGGCGGTAGCGCAACATCGCTTCGAAATTTTGCACTTCCGGATTCATGACCATGATCGGCAAACCGATTCCGGCTTTCCGCAGCTCTACCCCTTCATCGGTGTACGCTACCGCTAGCCAGTCGACATGATGGAACTGCAAGGTATTGGCGATCTCGTAGCTGCCGCTGCCATACGAGGCGGCTTTGACCATCGCCATGATCTTCGTGCTGCCGCGTAGCCGGGACCGGTAATAATTCAGGTTATGCACGAGCGCATCGAGATTGATCTCCAGCACCGTCTCGTGCGCCTTTTGCTGGAGGAACTTCCCGATCTGTTCGAATCCGAAAGGGCGTGCGCCCTTCAGTAAAATAGTCTCATCGCGGAAATCGGCCGTGGTCACTTCCCGCAGGTAGGCTTCGGTAGAGCGATAGAATTGCGCCGGCATGCGGAACAATTCGCGCTGCCGGAGCAACGCATCGCCGATCCCGATCAGCCGGTCGATCTTGCGGGCTTGCAGGAGCGCTGCCACTTCCTCGTAGAGCGTTTCTTCATTGCGCCCGCTTTGCAGGATATCGGACAGGATCACCGTCCGCTTCGCGTGCTGCTTCTGCTGACAGATGAAATCCAACGCGATCGTCAACGAGCCGAGATCGGAATTATAGCTGTCGTTGATGACCGAACAATTGTTGATGCCATTCTTCAGCTCCAGGCGCATCGCCACCGGGCTGAGGTATTGCATGCGTTCCGCAATCGATTCCTGGCTGAGGCCGATGACCAGCAACACGGCCCAGCAGTGAATGGCATTCTCGATGGACGCATCGTCGGTAAACGGAATGCGGATGCGTACGAACCGGTCCTGCCAGATACCCTGGATCTCCGTATCGTCGTCCTGACGGGTGATACGACCGATCTGCAGATCGGCTTTGACCTTCCGCGACCAGGTGAAACGCTTGCAGGCAGGATCGCGGAATGGCAATTGTCCTACCGCAGCATGGATCTCCGGGAAATCTCGACAATAGATCAAGGTGTGAACGGATGGGAAGAGCCGGAGCTTCTCTTCCACTTTTTGGACCCTGTTCTCGAAATTTTCGTCGTGCGGGGCGCCGATATTGGTGATCAATCCGATCGTCGGCTCAATGATCGCCGCCAGTCGGGCCATTTCGCCGGTCCGGGAAATACCCGCTTCAAAGATTCCCAGGGCGTGTTCGGGCTCCATTCCCCAGACCGACAAGGGTACGCCGATTTGTGAGTTATAGCTTTTCGGACTACGTACAATGTTTTTATCCGTGCGCAGCAATTGATATAGCCATTCCTTGACAATGGTCTTTCCATTGCTGCCGGTGATGCCGATGACGGGTATATTGAATCGCTTACGGTGAAAGGATGCCAGTTTCTGGAGCGCGACCAGGGTATCGGGCACCAATGCAAAATTGGCCGGAAGGTCCCGCAAGGCGTCCGTAAGCCGGCTGACGACAAAGTTCTTTACACCTTGTCCGGATAGTTCATGGATAAAGCGATGGCCATCGTGCCGTTCGCCACTGAGGGCGAAGAAAACGGTCTCTTCGGGATGAACGAGTTTTCGGCTGTCGGTCAGGAGTTCGGTAAATCCGTCGCGGTCCGGTGCGTTCAGCAACAGTTCCGCTCCCGCGATATCAGCAAGTTCCCGGAGTGTATACGTCGTTGCGCTCATGCATCAGGTTCCGGGCGTGTTCTTGAGTTCTTCGTTGAAGCAGGCTCTGCACAAGGGAACATACGACTCCTGTTCGCCCAGCAGGATCCGCGAAGAATTCTGCACCGTGCGGTGCGAATAGTTGGCCAGGTTGCCGCAACGGATGCAGATGGCGTGAACCTTGGAAACATACTCCGCGATGGCCAACATCTGGGGCATCGGGCCGAACGGACGGCCCAGAAAATCCATGTCGAGACCGGCCACGATCACGCGTATCCCCCGGTTGGCAAGCGCCTGACAAACCGCCGGCAGTTCATCGTCGAAAAATTGTGCTTCGTCAACGCCCACGACTTCCACCTCGTTCGCGAGCAGCAGGATATTGGTGGAGGAGTCCACCGGTGTGGAAGGAATGAAATTCGAGTCGTGCGATACGACATTCACTTCATCATACCGGGTGTCCAGCTTCGGCTTGAAGATCTCCACTTTCTGGCGGGCGATGCGGGCGCGCTTGAGGCGACGGATGAGTTCCTCCGTCTTGCCGGAGAACATACTGCCGCAAATCACTTCGATATGTCCCCGGTGGGGATCGGAATTCCTGAGGTGCTCGAGAAACATGGGAAAAGGCCGAACAAACCTACCGATTTCACGGAAAACGGCCAAGATGAATGCGCCCGGGAGACACGATACACGGGGGTTTGTTCGTTATTCAGCCATACCACGGCCTTTCCGGTCGGGGCGTTACGTAACTTTACATGAAGTACCGAAAAATCATGGACCAAATCACCCTTCATCGCCTCATCCAGGAACACCTGGAACGGATGCGTGATCTTCACCGCAGCATGCAGCTTCATACCGGCAGCATCCCCTCATCGGAGATCGACCGGTTTCTTGCCGAATTGCGCGGGACCTACGAATTGGCGCTGACCCTTTACCACCGCAACGCCATCCGGAGCATGGATGATCTCGAGGCGGTAATCGGAAACCGCTATACGGCGGAGTCAGGCCCCTTACGGGAGATCGAACAACGCGCAGGCGAACGCATGATGGGTAGTTTTAATATGCCAAAAGAAACGTCGCCCGAAGCTGTGCCAATGAAAGAACCCGTCGCAGAAACCCCGGCTCCGACGCCTGAAGCCGTAGCGGCCACCCCGTCCACGCAGCACATTTCCTCCGATCAGTTGATGGTGGATGCCATGACGCATGCAGAAGAACTTCAGTCACGCGCGACACGCGACCTGAACGAGAAATTCGAAGAACAGCCGACGCTTGCCGACCGGTTCGAAGAGAAGACCACCCTGGCTGAACGCATCGCTCCTTCGAATTCCTCCGCGCGCGTCGCGGAAAAGATGCAACGTAAACCGATCCGGGATTTGAAGGCAGCGATCGGGATCAACGAGCGTTTTCTTTTCATCAATCACCTGTTTGCAGGCGATTCGAATGAGTACCACAAAGCCATTGACACGGTCAATGGTGCCGCAGACATCCAGGCTGCGCGCAAGTTCGTGGAAGAGCAATTGATCGCCCGGTATAAGTGGAACCTGAGCGGTGATCCCGCCGACGCGTTCATGGACCTGCTCGAACGCCGTTTCCTGGCCTGACACCCGGCATGGCAAAACTGGTGCTGGTACCCACGCCTATCGGCAACCTGGAAGACATCACCCTCCGGGCTATCCGTGTACTGACCGACGTCGACCTGGTTCTCGCCGAGGACACCCGCACCAGTGGCAACCTGTTGAAGCACCTTGGCCTGAGCAAGCGCCTCCAATCGTACCATGCGCACAACGAACACCGGGTGGTGGAAGAACTGGTCAAGCGCATTGAGCTGGGACAATCCGTAGCCCTTATCACCGATGCCGGAACTCCGGGCATCTCCGATCCGGGTTTTTTACTCGTACGGGAGTGCCTGCGGCAAGGCGTAGAAGTGGAAACCTTACCGGGAGCCACCGCGCTGATACCAGCACTGGTCAATAGCGGACTACCCTGTGACCGGTTCTGCTTTGAAGGATTTCTTCCTCAAAAAAAAGGACGTCAAAAACGGCTGGAACAATTGCAATCAGAAGAGCGAACCCTGGTCTTCTATGAGAGCCCGTATAGACTTGTCCGGGCGTTGGAAGAGTTTGTCCAGCATTTCGGAAAAGACCGGCTGGCAAGTTTATCCCGTGAATTGAGCAAGTTGCACGAAGAAAACAAACGCGGCACGCTCGAGGAGTTGCTCGCCTATTTTGGAAATAAAGTCGTTAAGGGAGAAATCGTGATCGTTGTCGCCGGTGCACGCTATCAGGCCGGTACTGCCCCTTCCGAGACGGAATCGGATTGACCGTTCTTCATCGGCGACTGATCTAATACCATGCATCGCCTCCTCATCCTGCTGTTGTCCGCGCTCCTGCATACAGGAATATCGGAGGCGCAACCGGTCGTGAGCTATTGCAAACGCCGACCGATCGATACCACTATTCCCTCCTCACTTGTCAGCCGCAACCTGGATCTTTTGCACCAGGAATGCAGATTCCGGGTCGACCCCCAGGTGGCCGCAATCAGCGGATCGGTCAGATCGACTTTTCGAACAACAGCGATCGTTGATGCGATCGAGTTCGATGCCTCGGATGCGCTTGTGGTCGATAGCGTAGTGTATCACGGTATCAGGCTTCCAGCAATTCGTCCCGGCGACGACCTGATTCGCATTGAACTTCCCGCAACACTGGCCAACGGCTCCTATGATTCGATCGACGTCCACTATCACGGCACCCCTTCCTCCGGCGGATTCGGTTCATTCGAGACGGCGCAACACGACGGGCAACCGGTGTTGTGGACCCTGTCGGAACCCTATGGCGCCCGCGACTGGTGGCCCTGCCGGCAGACCCTCGACGACAAGATCGACTCGCTCGATGTCATCGTCACCAACCCGGCCGGTTATCGCAGCGCGTCGAACGGCATCCTGGTCCTCGACACGATCATCGGTAACGAACGCGTCACGCATTGGCAGCACCGCTATCCTATTGCCACGTACCTGGTGGCGATCGCCGTTACCAACTATGCGCGCTTCAACCTGACTGTTCCGCTGCCGGGTGGCGACGTTCCCGTGATTAACCTTTGCTTTCCCGAGGACAGCGTCTATGCCGCCACGGGCGCTTCCGTAGTGATCGGTCAGATGCAACTGTTCGATTCCTTGTTCGGCGCCTATCCCTTTCGGCAGGAAAAATACGGACAGGCGCAGTTCGGCTGGGGTGGCGGAATGGAACATCAAACCATGACATTCCTTGGCAGTTGGGAGAAAGAGCTGATCGCCCACGAACTTGCCCATCAGTGGTTCGGCGACATGATCACCTGCGGGAGTTGGGAAGATATCTGGCTCAATGAAGGCTTTGCCACCTACCTCAGCGGACTTTGTTATGAATTCCTCGAACCCGAGCTGTGGAAACCGTTCCGGGAAAAACTGGTGGCAAACGGCACGCAGCTTGACGAAGGCAGTGTATTCTGCGATGACACCACTTCCGTCAGCAGGATCTTCAGTGGCGCACTGAGCTATTCCAAAGGCGCGATGGTACTCCACATGCTGCGGCAACTGATCGGAGATTCGGCTTTCTTCACCGGTGTCCGTCACTATGCGCTGGATCCGACCCTCCAATATTCCTTTAGCCGTACGACTACCTTGATCGCGCACGTCGAATCCGCCTGCCAATGCGACCTTGACCTGTTTTTTAATGAATGGTACGCAGGTAGCGGCTTCCCGCGTTACACCGCCTATTGGGAGAACCTGGAACAAAACAAGGTCCGGGTACAGTTGTTTCAATCCGGAAGCGCCGGTGATGGCCTATTCTTTCACAACCCCATCGAACTGGGGTTTTCAGGAGCAGCTCAGGATACCGTTGTACGCATACTACCACAAAGCTCTGGTGCGTTCTATGAATTCGAACCGGGATTCCGCGTAAGCGATATCACGATTGATCCACACGTGAATACCTTTACTGCCGGGAACAGGGTGTATCGGAAAGCTGTAAACGCTGAAGATGAACTCGTACTATTTCCCAATCCCACCGACCGGGAAATCACTATTCGCTGTGACCGCCCGAGCCTGTTCAACCGAACTGTATCGGTCAATCTGTTTAGTACGGATGGGCGATTGGTGTATTCCGAAAAAACAGCGTTCACCCCCACTGCATCCTGTTCGATATACTTAGATGATCTTCCTTCCGGCTTGTACCTCGTGGAGTTGACCGATGACCAGGGTCTGCGATGGACCCGGAAGTTGGGTGTTACACATCCTTGAAAAAGCCCGCTGCGACCGTATCGGCGAAGAATTTTCCTTGCCGGGACAAACGGAAACCTCCGGCATAGGACTCCAGCCAACCTGTTTCCCGCACTTTCTCCAGTTGTTCCATTACCTGCTTTAATGCGGCTGATCCGAATCGCGCCCGAACATCTTCAAAGGGCACTCCCCATTGCGTACGCAGACGGGTCAAGAGATACTCGTTGAATACTGAGGCCGGAGCGATAGACTCCCGTTCAAGCGGCAGTTGGCCGGCTTGAATGCTGCGGATATATTCATGATTGTTACGAATGACGGCCGAACGGATGCTGCCGTCGAAGGAATGAGCGGATGGCCCGACACCCAGGTAGGGCGCTCCGAACCAATACGCGGTATTGTGCTGCGAGTACCTTCCGGGTCGAGCGAAGTTGGAGATCTCGTAGTGTTCGAACCCGTTGGCCTCCGCCCAATCCAGTAGTAGTCCGAACTGGCGTGCCGCCTGCTCTTCATCCGTATCGTGCAGTACTCGTTGCCGGATCAATTTGTCAAGGGCCGTGCGGGGTTCTACCGTCAGCGAGTAGGCGGAAAAATGATCCAGCCCGAGTCCGCGCAACACTTCCAGGTTCTCCAGCCACTTTTCATCATCCATTCCTGGCGTGCCGTAGATGAGATCGATCGTCAGCAACTCAAAACTCGCGGCGCGTGCCCGTTGAACCGCTGACAAGGCTTCCTCCGCCGTGTGGACCCTGTTCATGTAGCGCAGATCGGCTTCGTGAAAACTCTGTATCCCGACCGAAAGCCGGTTGATCCCCAAGGATCGCCAGGCTTCCAGTGCAGCAGGATCAAGATCATCCGGGTTGGCCTCCAGGGTGATCTCCGCCGTCTCGGACACATGGAACAATTCCCGGATAACGCGAAACGTCGCTTCGAGCTCACCGATTGGAAGCAGGGAGGGCGTACCTCCGCCGAAATAAACGGTATCGATCGTTGGTCCTGGAAGTTCGGCCGCACGCATCCGCAACTCCTGTCGCATCGCGCCCATCAGGTCGGGAAGAGACTTCTGAACCGTACTGAAATGGAAATCGCAATAATGGCAGGCCTGCCGGCAGAAGGGAATATGCAGATAGAGACCGGACATCACTTCTTCAGCACGATCCGGAAAGTCGTTCCCTTTCCGATCTCCGAACTCTTCACGAAAATCTGTCCGTCGTGGTATTCCTCGATGATCCGCTTACTCAGGGATAAGCCCAACCCCCAACCGCGGTTCTTGGTCGTGAACCCTGGTTTGAAAATAGTCTTGTAGCTCGATTTGGGAACACCTTTGCCCGTGTCGGAAATGTCGATGTAGACGAACTGTTGCTGGTCGGTGATCATCACCAGGATTCGTCCGTTGCCCTCCATGGCGTCCAGGGCATTCTTGAGAATATTCTCCACCACCCACTCGAACAAGGGAACATTCATCGGCGCCTGGATGTCGTAGGCCGGCGCTTCGAGCGAGAAGGTGACCTTGTCCGACGAACGTGTCCGTATGTAGTCGATGCTGTGCTGCATGACCGTGCGCACATTTTCCTTCTTGAGACTCGGAGCGGAGCCGATCTTCGAAAAGCGGTCGGTAATGGTTTGCAGCCGTTGAATGTCCTTTTCTATTTCATTCGTATACTCCGAAGAAGTCCCTTTTATCTTGAGGAACTCCAGCCACGCCAGCAGGGACGAGAGGGGCGTACCAAGCTGATGCGCGGTCTCCTTCGCCATCCCGACCCACACCTGGTTTTGTTCCGCGTTTCGGGAACTGGAGAAAGCCAGGTACGAAACGAACAGGAAAAGCGCGATGACACCCAACTGGAAGTAAGGATAATAACGTAATCGGATCAGGAGATCCGAATCACGGTACAAAATGTATTGCTTCAGATTCTGGCCGATCCTGATCTCAATCGGATCATGCTCCGTGCGCATGATCAGGGCTTGCCGGTTGAGGTAAGTCGAGTCGAGTGCTTTGAGTGAGTCGAGATTCCGGTATGAAATGACCTTGAACTCCTCGTCGGCCCAGATGACCGGGATCGAATTGTTGTTGCTGATAACGGAGGAGAGGAAGTTGATGTCCGTATTCATCTCCGTCACATCGGCGAGCCGACGGGTCGCCTCCGCCCAGAGCTGGATACGCTTGTATTCCTCTTCCGACAGTTTATTGACCAACTTGTTGGTATACCACAGCGAGGCGGCGCCGATGAGTAGCGCGGCCACCAACAGCAGCAATTTCCAACGTTGTTTTTGGGTGTAAATGTTCACCGTGGAGGACGGTTTTTCCCCGTTTTCAGGCCTAAAAGGCCATTCGGACAGGTTGGCAAAGATGGCAGAATTTCAGAAAACGGGAAATCAATCCCCGTTATTATCCCAATCCACCTGCAATTCCTCCTTTTTCCTTGCAGGCGGGGCCTTTGCGGTGTCCTTGCGGAACAGCCCGAACTCCTCTTTCAGCATCGACTTGATGGTCTGCTTTTCACGGGCCAGGTCAGACCGCACCTTCTCCCCTGCACCTTTCCGGTCGTATCCGATCTTGGGATCATCGACCGGACCTTTCATGCTAAGAAAAAGGCGGGTACGTCCCAGGCCGTCGTCTTCGACCTCTCCGAATTCCGAATTCTGTTGCTTGACCTTTCGACCCAATACATCCGATAAAAGGAGCTGAAGGCGGTAGTCAACGATGTTGTCGAAGTCATGCACACCGCTCAGGGAAAGGTTCAGGGCGCTGGATTGCACTTCCATCTGCGGGATGTTGATCCGCCTGCGCTCGATGGTGATGGTATTGCGGAGTGTGGAAAATCGGATGCGGTTCAGATCGGATAAGTGAATGTACTTCGCAACCGGTTGTAAGGGCGCGAAGTCATTGAGCTCTCCGTTCTCGATGGTCAGTTCGATGGCGGATCGGGTCTTGCGCGGATCATTCACCAGCCCGCTGGTCCAGGTGGAACTGAACTGTACCGACGCGCTGACCAGCCCTTTGACGTTCTTATCCGTCATCGTTTCCTGATCGAAGTTTTCCAGCTCGTAGAACAATTCCCGAATGTCGATGCGCTTGATATCCGCCACACAGCGCATGTACACACTGTCGTCGCGTGCCGCGTCAATCGTAGCGTCCATCGTACACGTTCCGTTCATCGAACGGAAACGCAGCTGTCGCCCGGTGATTACTTCGTGATCAAGCAGGATCCTGCCGGCAATGTCCTCCGCTTTGAATCTCCTGAACGTAAGTTGACCGACTTCAACGTCGAGGTCCGCGCGCAAACGTGGATTGAATTTCAATTTGTAACTGGTATCCTCCGCACTCGTGGCACTCTTGTCGGACAAGAGTTCATCCAATTCCAGACGCGAGCTTTCCAGTCGCGCCCGCATGTAACCGGGTTGATTCGGGATGAGCAGAAACGTGATGAAATTGTCGAACGTTCCGCTCATCCGGAGATCGCTGGAAGAGATCCTGCCGCTGAGCGACTCCACGTCCACTTTGTTATTGTCGAGATGGAAGGAGCCGTCGAAATCCCGGAACTCCAGCGGATTCCGCTTCAGGGTGAAGGCCACATCCGTCAGGCGAACGGATCCCGACGCCTGCACCTTGTAGAGATTCTCTGCGTTCACGCGCGGCAGGTCGCTGACCTTTCCGGCAAAGGATACATCCAGGTCCATGCGCCCTCCCAAACTGGCGAGGGTATCCATCGGTATGAAGCTGCGCACCTGTGCGAGGTCCAGCCCGCAGGAGGCATGCAGCGTCAGGTACGGATGCTCCAGATCGTCCAACCGAAGATCGGCCTTGATCGGATGACCGCCCAGCTGCGCGGCCAGTGCCGGTATGACCAACTCGCTGCTCCCCTTCGCATTCCTGCTTCGAAACGAGCCGTTGAATTGAATCCGCTCGAGTGCCACGTCTTCTCCCTTTGGTTGCAATCTTCCGTCTCGGATGGAAAAGTCGACCACAATGGCGGGGGATGATTGTTTGTTGGCAGTTCCACGGATCGTTCCCCGGAATAGAAAACGGCCCGACGTCTTGTAATCCTTAAAATAGACCTCGTACCCGGCAGGCAACAGGCTGATGAATTCTTTCAGTCCCGCTTCGCTTGCTTCTACCGTCAGGTTGAGTTTCGTGGCAACGGAGTCAACGGTGAAATCTCCGCCGACATTGAAATCGACCGCCGCGACTTTGAGCCGGGTCGGTTCGAGCCGGTATTGTCCGGTGGTCGTGTTTACATCAAGTGCTCCCTCGAGGCGCACCGCTTTCTCTTTCAGGTAAACCGTTGAGTCGGATACGAACCGTCTGCAAAGCAGGTCACCTTCCGCTTTCAGGTTGAAGCGGTCGGAGGAGAATTTACCCGCAATGCGGGCGTCGCGGAAATTGAAGTCGTAATCCTGCCGGTTCTTTCGATCATCGTATCGCACATCCATGCGCAGCAGGTGCACAAGGGATAAATCGATTCCACCGCTGCCGGTCGCGGCCGTTGAATCCGTTTTCCAGATAATGTAATTCGGTTCCCCTTGTTCGTCTATCCGAAGCCTGATGAATCCGTCGTTGGCGGTGATGCGGCGGATGACAATGTCTTTACGTAACAGACCGGCCAGGTTGAACTGCAGGGAGATCCGTTCGGCCCGCAACAAGGTGTCGCTTTCTTTCCCCGCGACCGCGTCCATTGCCGTCACCTCCTTCATTTCAAAGGAAGCAAAAGGGAAGTGGCGCAGCAGGGAAATATCGAAATCACTTACTTTGATCTCCGACCGCAAATGCCGGTTCAATTCCGAAATGATTTTCTGCTTAACCTCCGCTTCGTAAAATACGGTGACCACCAGCACCAACGCCAGGAATGCGCCACCTGCTACCAGCAGCAGGCGGAGGAATATGCGCAACAGGCGAGAGCGGGCGAACTGCATCCGATCGGATGAACGAAGACATCCTTCAAAGGTTGCATAACGCCGGGGAGCCGGGGGAATTGTTATCCCGGGGACAAAAAAAGCGAACCCTCGGGTTCGCTTTTTAAAGCAAGTTTGCTGGAATAATCACTTCATCGCAGCAGTGAAACGACGGGCGACTTCGTCCCAGTTGACCACATTCCACCAGGCGGAGATGTAATCGGGTCTGCGGTTCTGGTAATGCAGGTAGTAAGCATGTTCCCAAACGTCGAGTCCGAGGATCGGCGTCCCTTTGAGATCCGAAATATCCATCAAGGGGTTGTCCTGATTCGGGCTGGATCCAATGGCCAGTTTCTTCTCGGGCGTTACGACCAGCCAGGCCCAACCGCTTCCGAAACGTGTCGCGCCGGCCGTGGCGAACTTGGATTTGAATTCATCCACCGAAGAGAACGTGCTTGTGATCGCGTCCGCGAGCGGGCCGGAGAGCGCGCCGCCACCCGGCTTCATCAGTTCCCAAAAGAGACTGTGATTGTAGTGGCCGCCGCCGTTATTGCGTACCGCGACCGGAAGTGTCGAAATCTTGCGGCAGATCTCTTCGATGCTGAGTTTCTCCGCATCGGTTCCTGCAATCGCGTTATTGAGATTGGTTACATAAGCCTGATGGTGCTTACCGTGGTGGATCTCCATGGTACGCGCATCGATGTGCGGCTCCAGCGCGTTGAACGCATAAGAAAGGACGGGAAGTTCGAATGCCATGATGTGTCTTTTTTAACAATAGTTGAACGGGAAATCCGGATGATTTCCTGATGCAAAAATACGAGAAATGAACCAGTAATATCCTGCCAATACAAGGCAGAAAAATCAACTCCCCTTGACCGCTACCTGCTGCTTGCCGATCAATTCGAGTGCCTGTCGAAGTGTCTGGTCCAGCGAGTGGATAACCGGATAAAAGCCATCGTTCTTCCAGATCTGTCGGGCAATGAGGGCCTTGAGCTGCGTCCGGATGATGGCCGATGAAATACGCGCCCCGGCAGGGTCCGCCTTCATGCCGGACTTCCGGGCATAGGTCAGGAATTCGTTGTAGATCTTATCATCGACATGGAAACCCTGGTTGAAGGCGTCGAAATCCTTGTACCCGGTAATTTCCTTGCGGTGCAAGTCGAGGTAATCGTAGGCAAACTGGTTGATCAGCCCCTTACCGTTCGCTTCACTGTAGTAATCGGATATTCCGGCAGTGTCGAGTGGAACGAATACATCCGGCATGATGCCACCGCCACCGTAGACGATCTTCCCGCCGGGTGTTGTATATCTTAAAGAATCCGCGAATTTGATGCTGTCCTGCGAGAGCAATTCTCCATGCTGGTACCGCGAAAGCAGTTCGGTCTCGTACTGCTCATAACCGGCCGTGTAGGGCTTTTGAATGCTACGTCCGGTCGGTGTATAATAGCGTGCGACGGTGAGCCGAACCGCTGAGCCGTCGGGAAATTCGCTTTGCTCCTGGACCAGGCCTTTACCGAACGACCGACGGCCAACGATGGTGGCACGGTCCCAGTCTTGTACGGCTCCGGATACGATCTCACTCGCCGAAGCGCTGCCTTCATCGATCAGGATCACCAGCGCGCCCTCTTCAAAGAAACCGCGGGAGGTTGCCCGGAAGGTTTCCTTGGGACGGTTCCTTCCTTCGGTGTAAACGATCATTTTTCCGTCCGGGAGATATTCATCGGCAATCTGGATGGCCGTTTTCAAATATCCTCCCGGATTTCCGCGCAGATCGAGGATCAGGTTTTGCATACCCTTCTCCTTCAGGTCGGCGAAAGCCTTGAGGTATTCATCATAGGTCTTGTCTGCGAAGTGGCCGATCTTGATATAACCGGTTTCACGGTTCAGCATGTAGCCTACGTCGACACTGTAGATCGGAATCTTACCACGCTTGATGGTGAAATCGATCGTTTGTCCGGTTGAACGACGGAGAATCGTCACCTTGACCATGGTCCCGCTTGGTCCGCGCAACAATTGCATGACCTGGGTGTTCGTGATCTTGATCCCGCCCACATTCTTTCCTTCGACACGGATGATGCGGTCACCGGCCTGGATTCCCAGTTGCTCCGAAGGTCCTCCCGCAAGGGCGGAAACGACCATGATCGTATCGTCCTGAATGTGAAACTCGACGCCGATTCCGTCGAAGTTCCCTTCCAGCGGTTCATTCATCGCTTGCAGGTCTTCGCCCGGTATGTAAGAAGAATGCGGGTCGAGCTGGTGCAGCATATCCTCGATCGTACTTTCGACCAGCGCGCGGGAGTTCACCGTGTCAACGTACTCGTTCGAGATGTAATTGATCACATCGTTGAGCTTGTTGAATTGCCCGGTCCGGAACGTGAAAAAGCCCCGCGAGCTGCGATACGGTTCACTCATCCGCATACCGATATATATGCCGGCCGCCAGCATGATCGCCAGCAGTAAGGGTTGCCAAATCCTGGAACTACGCACGGATGATTACTTGTAAATGAGCGATAACGTAAAACGCGGAAAAAGGTTCAACTATTGAGTTCCGGGGCTGGTGCATATTGCCGCACTTCTACCCCGAATCGACGCAGGAAATCAACGCCTTCGTCGGTTCCGATGCCCTTATAGGCCGCGTAGGACTGCAGGTAAAAGACCCGCTTGATGCCCATGGTATAGATGATCCGGGCACAAGCCAGACAGGGTGACAGGGTGATGTACAACGTACAACCGTCCACTGAAACATTGTTCTTGGACGCGTACAGGATAGCATTCTGTTCGGCATGAAGGGCCAGGGAACAGGAACCTTTGCTGTCGCGCGGACAGCCGGTCTCCGGCCATTCTTCGTCGCAATTATGGGTTCCGGCAGGCGGTCCGTTATAACCCAACGAAACGATCCGGGTGTCTTTGGTCAATACGGCACCGACTTTGATCTTGACGCAATGCGACTTACGGGCCAGGTTCTGGGCCAGATCCATATAGATCTCATCAAACGAGGGTCGGTCTTGCATGCTGTAAAGATAGCGAGAATTCCACCTTTCGACTTTCCGGCTGTAACGGAATAGGACAATCCCCGTACTACCAGTTTAAATCCGGTTTCGGCCTTGAGCCGATTGCTGCGCGATGAATCCATTCGAAGCTCTTCTACTTTGCCTGGTAGCCTTTGGCGGCAGCCTGCTGACCTTCTTTTCCGGTTTCGGCCTGGGTACACTCCTGATGCCGGTGCTGGCCGTATTCTTCCCGATCGAGATCGCCATCGGGATGACGGCAATCGTACACCTGAGCAATAACCTGTTCAAACTCGCGCTTGTCGGCACCAAGGCGAAAAGTGATATCATCCTTCGTTTCGGAATCCCGTCCGTATTGGCCGCCTTGATCGGCGCGTTCCTCTTGAATTTCCTCACCGAGATCGCGCCTTTGCACACCTGGCAGTGGGGAAGCCATACCTGTACCATCACACCGGTAAAATTGGTGGTGGCGATCCTGCTTGCCTTCTTCTCCGTCTTCGAACTCGTGCCCCGGTTGCGTCACTGGCAAGTCGATCAGCGCTATATGATCCACGGAGGACTGTTGTCCGGTTTCTTTGGTGGCTTGTCGGGGCATCAGGGAGCCTTACGCTCCGCCTTTTTGATGCGGGCAGGCATGGACAAGGAAACGTTCATTGGCACCGGCGTGGCGATCGCTTGCATGACCGACCTGGCCCGTATGTCGATCTATCTCGGTCATTGGACACAACTCCCTCCTGAAACCAGCATTACCCCGATCATTCTGGCCATCCTTTCTGCTTTTGCAGGCGCTCTGATCGGCCGGCGCTTCCTTCGGAAGATGGGAATGAAGACCGTTCAAAACGTCGTAGGAATCGCGCTGTTGCTGTTTTCCGGCTTACTCGCGGCAGGCATCGTCTGATTAGAGGGAGTACCCCTATTGTTGATTTTCAGGATTTTTCTTATTTTCATCCTAACAGGAACTGGAACATCCTATGCAGCTGAGTCCGGAACAACTCAGCGCGAATGGCTATCGCTTTCAATCCAGCATACGGTTTGAAAGCATCAATCAATTCGTGCAAGATCGATTGCAGCGAGGTGGTGCATTGCTACGACTTTACTGGCTTTGCGTCGTTGCCTCGGTATTTGCCATGTCGCATGTCCTTTGGAAGCAGGATATCGTGACCCTCGACCTGCTGGCGGGCGGGATCGGATTCGGACTTGCCGGATTTCTTGTCATCGTGTTACCGGCACACGAAGCCATCCACGGTATCACCTATAAATTGCTTGGCGCCCCGAGCATCAGCTTTCATGCCGACTGGAAACGCATGTTCTTCTTCGCCGCGGCCGATCGCTTCGTACTCAACCGACGCGAATTCATCCTGGTTGCCGCAGCTCCTTTCATCCTGCTGACCATCGGATTGCTGGCTGCGCAGTTTTTCACCAACGGCATGTTACAGCTCGCCATCGCGACCAACCTGGTGCTGCATACCGGCGGTTGCATTGGTGATTTCACGCTGGTAGCCTATTCCATGTCACTCGGCGAAAAATTCTGCACCTACGACGACCTGCAGAAACAGGAAACCTTCTTCTATCAGAAGTGAGTTTATTGCGACTTTCCTGAAAAACGGTGACGCAACCAGGTGATGATCATCGGAAGGATCGAGAGGAAAATGATTCCCACCACGACCGCCTCGAAGTGCTTCTTGACCCAGGGATTCTGCCCCAGCGCGTAGCCGGCAAGCGACATGGAAGCGATCCAGAGGAAGCCTCCGGCGATATCGTACGGAAGGAACTTTTTCTTGTAGTTCATCCTGCCTACACCGGCTACAAATGGGGTGAACGTGCGTACGATCGGAACGAAGCGTGCCATGATAATTGCCTTGGTCCCGTACTTTTCGAAGAACGTATGCGTGCGGTCTATGTACTCCTGCTTGACGAGTGCTTTCCCGCCAATTTTCATTTTTAATGCGCGTTGTCCGAAAAATCTCCCGATCGCGTAGTTGGAGTTATCCCCCAACACCGCCGCTATGAACAGTAGCCCGATCAGGAATCCGATCTGTAAAGGCGCATCCGGCTGATCGGCCGTGCGTGCGCATAACGCCCCCGCCGCGAACAACAAGGAATCACCGGGAAGAAACGGCATGATCACCAGACCCGTCTCCACGAAAATGATCAGGAACAGGATGGCGTAGATCGTACTGCCATATTGAAGGACCAATGCATCCAGATGGTCGTTGATGTGCAGGATAAAATCCAGTAAGAATTTGATCGTTTCCAAGAAGAGCCGGTTGAATTTGCGTAAAAGTACTATTCGGGACGCACATAACCCGGTAGCCATGACGCCGGTCAAAGAAGCGCCTACGGTTCGGCAGAAAGAATCAGCCGGCAGAGCAATACATTTGCCCGATGATGGCCTGGTTGATCTTCTTTCATCTGGTCGGTGCAACGATCTGGACAGGCGGTCACCTCATTCTTGCGACGCGTATCCTTCCGGAAGCGTTGCGGAAACGGGACCCCGCGATCCTGAAAGCCTTTGAAGAGCCGTTTGAAAAAATCGGCATACCGGCCTTGCTGGTGCAAACGATTACCGGCTTATTGCTTGCCGGACATTACCTGAATCATTGGTGGTATGCATTCCGGTTCGAAACGCCGATGCATACCTGGATCGCCTGGAAACTGATGTTTCTGGGAGCGACGATCCTGATTGCCGCACACGCCCGCATACGGCTGATCACGCGACTCAAAGAAGAGAACCTCGGCTACCTCGCGGCCCACATTATCGTGATCACCCTGCTGTCCATCGCATTCCTGGTGCTGGGCACAACCCTTCGCATGGGCGGATGGAGTTGATCACCCGGTGGTAAAATGCCGGATCAACGTTTGGAAACTCTTGCAAAGAACTGCAGCAAGCGGCGTAACAGGTCGGTGTAAAGGGTAACGAACAGCAACAGGCACATCGACCAGATGACGAGCAGGTTCGACGCATAGGTCGACATGCTCGTGCCGGATCCAACCGGCTTATCGGCAATGAAGAACGGGCTCGAAAAAAAGCGCTTGTTACCCGGATCCTGAAAGACCGGCTCATAACGCTGATAGATCCTGTTGTTCACGACTTCCACCCGCTCTTTCACGGTGGCACCCCGCACCAGGTCCGAGAGGCTCTCGTTCGAGCCTTTGCGGCGGACTACCTCCAGGGACTCATCGCTTCCAAATCGTTTTACCTGGGCGGCATGAGCACGTTCACGCGCTTGTTCGGCGTTGTTGTATTGTCGGATGTACACGTCCTTCAACTGCTTCAGGAGATTCCGGGCCGCTTCAATGGCCGCCATGTTCGCTTCGCCTGCGTTCCCTTGCAGGAAAGTCGCGGTAGCCAGCCGGTAACGCGTGGCTTCAGGACCCAATTCCTCCCTGACCAGTTGCCAGGACTGCGTCGCTTCTTTGTCGCGCTTGCCCGCTTTGAGCAACCGCTCGCTGCGATCAATCCGCTCCCGCACCACCGGCATCCACCAGTCCTTTCGATACGTCGCCCGGCTCATCGCCGCGTCGGAAGCAAACAGGGGTTGCTCGAAATCGTTCTCCCGAAACTGTGCAACCGCCAGCGCTTCAAACGCCCAGCGGGAAGCCATGATATCGCCGATGACCGGTACGGAAGTAGCGGCACCAATGACCGGATTGAGTTTATCGAACCGCACAATCACGCCGCTCAGCAAGATTTGCGGAATGATGAGAAACGGAATCAGAATGTAAACGGTCACGGCGGAATCGAACGCCGAGGAGATATTCAACCCCAGGAGATTGGAAAAACAGGAAACCGCGAAAAGTATCCCGAAGTACGTCATGCCCATCCCCTGAATATCCAGGATAAGATTGCCGACCAGGATGAATGTTGAAGTCTGAATAGCCGAGATGAGGAACAGAATGAAGATCTTCGACAACAGGTAGGCCAAGGGACTCAAATGAAGGAATGATTCCCTCCTGCGGATCTTCCGGTCACGCAGTATTTCTTCAGCACTGACCGATAATCCCAGGAACAAAGCCACGATGACACAGATGAACAGGTACGCCGGTACGTTCGGATTGGCCGACATACTATAGTCCGTATCGGCCGGCGCATACCGGAGTATGAACCCGAGTACCAGGGCCAGGATAGGCGCTTCCAGCAGGGTGATGGCCAGGTACGAAGTATTGGCCAGTTTCGATTTGATGTCGCGCAGGAAGAACACCAGCCATTGCCCGAAGAACCCCGCCTTCCTCCAGGGCGGAGGAGGGAATAGGATTCTACGCGACTCCGCTTTGGGGCGCGCTTCCACTTGTTGGCGGTAGGGTGCGTACCACTCTTCCGGTTGCACCTTCCGCTGTTGCGTCGCGAAGCCCGCGTCATCCAGTACCGGCGCTTCGAGTATGTTGAAGATCTCTTCCGGATTGAGGTGACCACATGTGGCACACTCACTATCGTCCGCATCGGCTTGTCCCGACAAACGCCGGAACCAGGCAACGGACTCTACCGGATTACCGTCGTAAACCGGATATCCTCCGCGATCCAACAGCAACAGCCGGTCGAACAATTTGAATATCTCCGACGATGGCTGGTGAATGACGACGAATACCAGCTTGCCGTTCAGGGCCAGTTGCTTCAACAGGTCCATCACGTTCTCCGCGTCCCGCGACGACAGACCGGAAGTCGGCTCGTCGACGAACAGGATGGATGGTTCCCGGATCAGCTCCAACGCGATGTTGAGCCGCTTGCGTTGCCCGCCGCTGATCGTCTTATTCAGCGCATTGCCCACTTTCAGGTCCCGGGTCTCGCTGAGACCGAGCGCCTGCAACATATCGCTCACTTTCCGGTCGATCTCGCTGGAGTCGAGCTGACCGAAACACAACTTCGTATTATAGTAGAGATTCTGGTAAACCGTAAGTTCTTCGATCAGCAAATCGTCCTGCGGGATGTTTCCGATCAGTCCCTGAACCTTGCGGGCATCCGCGTAGAGATCCAGTCCGTTGATGCGGATCGCGCCTTCCGCGGGCTCGGCTGTCCCGTTCAGGATCGACAACAAAGTCGACTTACCCGCGCCACTGCCACCCATTACACCGACCAGGTTCCCTCCGGTCACTTCAAAGCGGAAGGGATGCAGACCGGTCTTGCCGCCCGGGAACAGGAACCGAACTTCGTCTGCGAGATATTGAATGCGGTTTTCCGCTTCGCCCACCAGAAACCTTCTTCTCAAATCGGAGAAGTAGAGCGGTTTCATCCTGCCGCCCCGTATCACGGTCCCTTGCGACAGCGCGACGATGGTGTTTTCAGGAAGCGGACTTCCCCCTGCGGAGAGATTTTCCAGGCCTTCATACCGCAGGTACAGCAAGCGCGTTCCGGCGATGTACAGGACCCAGAGTCGCCCGCCCAGTCCTTCGTGAACCCCTGACTGAATCAGCGGATTGGTCACCTCATGCTCCTGCAAGAGCAGGATGTTGGGTTCTTCCTGCTCGCCCAGCGACTTCAACGGATCCCGCCTGGCGAAATGCCGGCAGCGCAACCGCTCTTTCTTTCCAAGGCGAAAAGCATCCTGGATCTGATCAAGCCAGTCTTCCTCCGCCGGCTTTGCATCCCGGTCGAGTAGTACCAACTCACAGAGTTGCAGGAAGACGGTATACTTCTGACGGATACTCAGTTCGCGAGCCGTCGATTGCAGTAATTCCGCCCGCAGATCCGACGCGAGCGAGGAGCCCCAGTTCTTTTGCAGAAATACTTCCGCGGCCGTCCGGCTCATCTGCTGTTGTACCAGCGATTCCGCCGCACGACGCGATGCGTCCACCCGGTCTACCAGGGT
>ERZ724521.57-NODE-57-length-39673-cov-10.819022_pt1 | contig 39673 bp, 34 predicted proteins | sample MGYA00376054_ERZ724521 | MGnify/ENA primary metagenome ERZ724521 (study PRJEB28724, sample SAMN07190883) | activated sludge metagenome | isolation source: activated sludge of sewage treatment plant in Hong Hong | place: Hong Kong | collected 2016-03-17 ... | reverse complement strand
ATCGCCGGATTTTGCAAAGAATTGGGGATTTCGGCGCCTATTTAAAAATTGATTGAAGTACAAATACAAAATGCTATATTTGCACTTAAAACATTAAACGCAAATAAGAAAAATTATAATTGCACCCATGCAAATAAGAGATATCAAAGATTTTAAAGCGGGAAAGTGGGCCCAACAGCTTGAATACAAAAGTTTTATACCTACGTTTATCAACCAGCAATGGGTGCTTTCTGACGCAAAAAGTCAACTCTTATTAAGTGAGGCAGACAGGCTGCTGGGCAAACTCGATGCTTTTTCAACGCTCATACCCAATGTGGATTTTTTCATCAAGATGCACATTACCAAAGAAGCAACGGTGAGCAGTAAAATCGAGGGGACACAGACCAGCTTTGAAGAGGCATTGATCAAGGAAGAACATATCAACCCTGAAAAAAGAAACGATTGGCAGGAGGTACATAACTATATCAATGCCATCAACGAAGCCATTAAACAATTGGAAAAACTGCCTATTTCTAACCGACTCATCAAACAAACCCACAAAATATTATTGTCGGGTGTAAGAGGCAAGGAAAAACTACCCGGAGAATACCGCAAAAGTCAAAACTGGATTGGCAGCAGCCTGAAAGATGCCATTTTTGTCCCTCCTGCGCACGATGAAATCTACGCGTTGATGCAGGATTTGGAGCTGTTTGCCAATGCAGAATTAACAGACAATGGCATCCAGGTACCCCATTTGATCAAAATTGCGCTCATCCATTATCAGTTTGAGACAATCCACCCCTTCTTGGATGGAAATGGAAGAATGGGCCGATTGCTCATTACGCTCTACTTAATTGATAAAAAAATTTTACAATACCCAACTTTGTATTTATCCTATTATTTTGAAAAAAACAGAAGGAGCTACTATGATAAATTGATGGATGTAAGAGAAAAGAATGCCTTATCGGCGTGGCTTCAGTTTTTTCTGGAAGGGGTAATAGAAACAGCACAAGACAGCATTAAAACCTTTGAAAACATCATAGCCCTAAGAGACAAAATAGAAAGAGAGCTGCTCCCCGCCTTAGGCAAAAAGCAAATGGATGCCTTAGAGCTGATAAAATGTTTGTATCGCGAGCCCATTATGGATGGCAGCCAAATAGCAGAAAGAATGAACGTACATGCCAGCACTGCCAATCGCATGATTAACGACTTTGTAAATCTCGGCCTTCTGCGCGAACTCACCGGTTACAAACGCAACCGCATTTATATTTTTGAACCCTATGTAAAACTATTTTAAGATGACAAAACAAAAAACAAATACCAAGCCCCATCCAAAAACAACGCTGAAGGCGATGAACATGTGTAACCCCCAACAACGCCGGTGGTGGGTAAAGCAGTAGCATCTGTTTTGGCGGCATTTTTGACAGATGTGAAACAGATATCAAAAATGGTGACAAAATAACATCGCTGAAAGCGATGAACATGTGTAACCCCCGGCAACACCAGGGGTGAAGCGAAATGTGGGTCAAAACCGACCTGAGATTCTATCCAAAAACATCGCTGAAGGCGATGACCGTGTGTAACCCCCGGCAACGCCGGGGGTGGGTAAAGAAGTAGTATCTGTTTTGGCGACATTTTTGACAGATGTGCAACGTCTATCTAAAATTGTGACAAAACCCCTCCCCCTCACTCCACTACCATCAACTTGTTTCTGATGGCAAACATCACCAGCCCTACCCTGCTTTTGACATCGAGTTTTTCGAAGAGGGCCTCGCGGTAGCCATCGATGGTTTTGGGACTGAGGTTCATCACGGTGGCAATTTCTTTGTAGGTAAGTTCTGAACAGCACAGGCGGATGAACTCAATTTCTTTCTCTTTGAGGTGGCTGCGAATCTGGTCGCTTTTAAGGTTTTTCATGAGCACTTTGGATACTTTCTCGTTTTGATGAAAGCCAAAATTGAGGGTATCGTCCAGCGCTTTTTTGAGGATTTCGGGTTTTACATCTTTGAGCAAATACCCTTTGACCCCTTTGCGCAGCATCTGGATGACGGTGAGGTCTTCGTCTTCCATAGAAAGGGCCAGGACGGGGATTTCGGGGAAGTGGGCGGTGAGCCAGGTCATGGTTTCCAGTCCGTCGAGTACCGGCATTTTGACATCGAGTAAGACAACGTCTGGCTTGGGCAAGGCAGCATCCTGGAGGCGGTGGATGAGCTCTTTGCCGTTGTGCCCGATGAAACTCACTTCGTAGTCTTCAAAACGGTTGATCAATACTTCCAATGCCTGACAAAAGAGGCTGTGATCGTCGATGATAAATACTTTTTTCATTTCAATGCTTTAGATTCTCTGAGATAAGCGGGCATATTATTTGTACCCGGGTGCCGTGGGGCTGCGCTTCAAAAAATTCAACTTTAGCGCCCAGTAAGTCGGCCCGGGAATTGAGATTGGAGATGCCGATGCCGGATCCTTGATTGATCTGGTGAATGCCAATGCCGTTGTCTTCGATGATGATGTCGATTTGATCTGCACCAAAATGAATAACAATCTTAAGGACGGTAGCCCGTGCGTGTTTGATGACATTGGACAGGGCTTCCTGCACCATGCGGAAGAGCAGGATTTCGCGATCGGGATCGATGGCGGTAACCTCACCGTTGACCTCGAGCACCGCGTTGAGAAAATGCAGGCGGTTGAGTCGGTCAACCTCGGTTTGTATGGATCTGATCAGGCCATTGAATACAATGTACTCGTGGTTGAGCGATCTTGACAACATGCGGATTTGTGATAACACTTCGGAAATCAAATCGGCCGATTCGTTAAGGATTCTGGCATCCTCTGAGTTTTGGGGTTTGCTGATCATATTCAGTTGCATCTTGGCCACGGAGAGCAGTTGGCCGATGTTGTCGTGCAATTCCCACGAAATGTTTTTAAAGTCCTGTTCCTGAATTTCGGTGCGGGTGTGGGCGATGATGGCGTCGAATTCGAGTTGCGCCCGTTGTTTTTCAAGCAAAAACTCTACCTTTCTTTTGTGGGCGCGCAGTACAATGCTGATGATGATGCCCACCAGCAGCAGGTAAACCAGTGAAAAACTGATGATGATGATGTTTATATCCGGTTGCCCCATCTGATTCCTACAATAAAACTAGTGTGCATGAGTATTTGTAAAAGTAGCAAAATGCCCCTAAATACCAGGATATGGATCAAGGCATATTTAACCCCTAAAAATACAGGAAGAAAAGGGATGTAAAAAACCAAAATGCCGATGCTGATCCAAAAGTAGCGGGAATGTTCAATATTCTCCACAGCCGGAGAATTGAGACGGTGGGTAATATACACATATACATTTAACAACAACAAGAGAGATCCTCCTACATAGGTAAAGAAAAAATAGCCATGATGGATGCCATTTAAATACAACAGTTCTGCCAGCCAGAAAAAAGTTAACAAGCCAGCGTTAAGGAGCCAGCGTTTTTTACTTGACCTGTTCAAAAGAAAATACAGGTAAAAATAACCATGAAAAAGCAGGAGCATGTAGAGATTATAAAGAAAGGCATTGGAATCACTGTACAACCATCCCAGCAGTTCAGTGACCGCAGCCAGGGCCAGCATGCCTTTGAAAAGCCGGTCGCATGAAACAAAAACCCCGGGAGTAAAAAGGCTTACTCCCAGGGTGATACACGGGATGATAATATTTGCTAAGCTGTATATATCCATTTATTCAGGAGCTCCGTAAACTTTTGGCGGATAGCCCATATTGCCAAAGTTAAGCATATATTTTTGCTGATCATTTTGAAGGTCAATTAATTTATGAACCGTTCTTCCATCAACCGGAACTGCCTGCGTAGGTGCAAAGAAAACCGTTAGTTTCCCTTCCCTGCCTTCAGGGGCACCTTTGGGATAGACTCCAAAGTACACCCTCACTCCGCTTGGCACTACGTGCAATGAATCTGCCTGCCTTTGGGCATAGGTCAAATAGTTTGACAGTTCTTCAGCTGAAAACCAGGCATAAGTCTGTACAAATGAATCACAAGCAGCAAATTTATTGACAAAATTTGAGGATAAATTTGATGCTTGATCTTCAGATATCAATTTGTTTTGAAATACAGAAGCATCATAATTTTGACATCCGGTGGCCCCAAAAATAAGTACTAAGAGGAGGAAAAATAGTACATGGCCTCCTGTCGGTTTGACGTTTTGTTTACTCATTAGGAAAAGTTTATAAGGTAAAATAATGCCAAATGTAGGCAGGATTACCCATAGCCAGACCCAGTAATTTCCCCTTGTGCGGGGGGAAATTTCCCCTGGGAAGATGACTGGAAATCAGTCTGCTATACTTTGAAACAGGCAAATTCTGAAAGTGGCAAAAATTCAAAAATGAAGTTTTACACCAGGCTATTCAAAAAAAGGGGCCGATACCTGACGGAACCGACCCTGAGATTTTTTTTTACCGGATGGTAATATCAATGACTACACAGCCCCTGGATAGTATGAAACACATCGTGCAGGGCAGTGAGTTGTTTGTTGAGTTCTTTGTCTTTTTTATTCTTTTTCACTGCCATGTTCAATTTTTCGGCGCCCAATACAAGGTCTGCTACTGCTTTGTTGATTTCAGGCGTATTGAAAGAAGTTGGTATTCTCCCCTTCTGGATGGCCATGGCTTTGAGTGCCATTTCTCCTGATCGCTCTCTGATGGGCTTAAAGTCGCCTTCTTCAGCCGGGTGGAAGGTAGCGGCCATTACTTTGTGAAATTCCTTGAGCTCTGTCCATGCATCTTTTTCGATGACGCGCAAAAGATCATCGTTTAGTGCATTGAGGTAGTTTTCGTTGACCTGATTCCAGTTGATCACGTTCCAGATGGCAGAAAGGTAGTCGCCTCTTTTGTTCTGGTATTTGAGGTAGTAGGCGTGTTCCCACACATCGATACCAAGAATTGGAATGCCTCTGTAAGTGCTCACATCCATGATGGGGTTGTCCTGATTGGGAGATGAGCATACCGCCAGTTTTTTATCAGGCGTTAGATAGAGCCAGGCCCAGCCAGAGCCAAAACGGGAGGATGCTTCTTTGTTGAGCATTTTCTGGAGGCTGTCGAGTCCACCGAGGTCGGCGATGATGGCTTCCCCTACTTTTGATTTGGGATTGAAGGCAGCACCTTTGCCCAGGATGCTCCAAAACAAAGAGTGATTGTAGTGACCGCCTGCATTGTTGCGGATGGCAGCACCTGCTCTTTCAGCCCTCATGATGATGTCAGTCAGGGGCATGGCTTCAAACTTGGTTCCTGCCAGTGCCTTATTGAGGTTGTTGACATACGCCTGGTGGTGTTTGGAATGGTGGATTTCCATGGTTTGGGCATCGATATAGGGTTCAAGGGCATCATAGTTGTAAGGGAGCAGGGGTAAAATAAAGGGTCCTGCGGGTTGTGCCCATGCGGTTGTGGCAAGGGTCACCAAAAATGCAAATATTAAATGACGCATATTAATTGGGTTTAGTCACAAAGATAACAATCTAAAGGCAGTGCTTGGTTCAAAATCGGGGGTCACTTATGAGTTCGTGATCGGTCAAAGTACCTAAAAAAGCAATGAGCGATTGTTTTTCTGCCAGGGTGAGGGCAATGCCCAACTGGCTGCCCGACTTGAGTGGAGCTGCCAATGTGGGTGAATCTTTGACCCCGTCTGAATAGTGGTTTAAAACTTCCATCAGTGATTTGAAGCGGGCATCGTGCATGTAAGGAGCCGTGAGTGCCACATTTCGCAGTGAAGGCACCTTAAACTTGCCCAAATCGCCCAAGTCTTCTGTGATCCTGGCCCTGCCCAGATCAGGAAATACCACGTCCAGGCCATTGTTGAAATAGCCCTGGTTGGTAAAGAGGGGTTCTGAATGGCAGGCAGCACATTTGCTTTTAAAAATCTCATATCCCTTTGACTCATCGGCTGAGAATTGATCTTTTCCCTGTCTGACTTTATCGTACTTTGAAGCTTTGGAAACCAACATCAGCTGGTATTGCGACAAAGCCTTGAGCATAAGGGGAGCCGTAATGGTATCGATACCCGAAAAAACATTTTTAAACATGGCCGGATAAACAGAACTGCGGTTGAGTTTGGCTACCACATGGGCCAATTTTTCATCCATTTCCAATTCATTTTCGATGGCATTGGGGGGTACAAAATCGAGGTGGACGACGCCTCCATCCCACATAAACTCCTTCATAAAGGCCATATTGGCAATGGAGGGTGCGTTGCGAATGCCATGCCGCTCATTGACGCCCAGACTGAGTGCGTGCTGCGGATCTACAAAGGCTACGGCTTTGACGTGGCAGTTGCTGCAGGCAATGGATTGATCTACGGATAAGATGGGGTCATTGAAGAGTTTTTTACCCAGGTCGAAACCTGCCTGGGTCACCGGAAATTTGTCAACCGGATAGACCGGGTCCGGAAAATAGGAAGGCAGCTCCGGGAATAGATTTTCAGTATCTGTATTGTCCTGTCCGCATGCCATAAGGCCCAGAATGAAGGGCAGGAAAAAGAACCACTTTTTCATGATAAAAGATATAAGGGCAGGCAGGTTTCCCCGCCCGCCCAATTCCAATAAAAACTATTACTGATGAATATGGTCAAAGTTGAAGGCTTCTTCCATGTTGTGTGCCATGTCCACCCCATCGGATGGTTTGTGCACATTGTGGTTGCCTGTGAAATCAACTTTGTGGTGACCATTGAATAAGCCCATTACATCAAAGGTCATGTGTACGTGGGGCGCAGATTTTGCATCCACAACAGCATCGGTGTCAAAGTTGAAACTGATTCTTTTGTTGTTGTACACAAAGGCTGTACCTGCAATGTTTTTCCAACCTCCTATGTGGTAAGCGATGCCATTTGGATTGGTAGTAGTGACGGTTTCTGCACCACTCACACCGCCGTTGGAAGCATCAGACTGACCTTCAAATTTGAGGGCGATGTAGCCTGAATTCCAGTTCCAGAACATCTTGCTGGTAGCAGGGTCAAGTGCGCCACCGGTAGCACCATTGAGTACACCTGTGCTGTCGACACCAACCGTGAAGGTAATCTTGCTGTACTTGCCGGCGGGAATGTTGTCCAGCTCAACTACCTGTGAAGCAGGGTTGGCTTCGTCGATCAGGTAATATCCTTTGCTGCCTGTAGCCGATACTTCGAGTACATCTTTGTACACCTTACCATCGGTAGTTTCCAGTTCGATGGCAGAGATGTAGTAACGCAACAAATTGATGTTGAATTTTTGTCCCAGGGAATTGGTATAGCCATAGCTGGTACTTCCAGCGGTTACCAAAGAAAGTTGTTGTTCAATGCCATTGACGATGGCGATGTTGTCGAATTCAACTTCCATGCTGCCTGTGGTGGTGGAAGTATCATCATCGCCACAAGAGAAAAAAGTAATGATAGAAATAAGGGTGAATAATTTTATAAGGGTTTTCATTTTTTCAATTTTTAGTTATGATGTAACTATTCAGGTGTACTCAATTTCGATTAAAAAATGACAATTTTGAGTGATATTTCGGCTATTTTCGTCACCATAGCGCTGCTATGATTCCTCAAAATGCCATGTGCTGAGCTTGCCGAAGCAAGCCTCATCTGACTCAAAATTGCCTGTTTTTTTTAATCTGAAAGCAGCCACCTGAATAGTTACGTTAAAATAAATAAGTAGTTTGTACGGACCACCTGCTCCCTGCCTTTACCTCACCACCGGCGTAGGTAGATTGGAGGGGTGAAAGGGTGGACACATCGAAGACAAAATTTTTCCATTTAACGTTGAGGCCAAAAATTGTATAACTTCCGGTAGCCCCGGTTCCGTGTTCGTACTTGCCGCTGGCATTGATGTCCCTGCCAATTTTTTCGGTATAAAAACCACCATAAGGTGTAATACTCAATGTAGCGCCTGCTTTCAGCTGATAAAAGGCCACGGCCTGCACTGCCAACTGTGTGCCAAACTGGTAAGACTTGCTGTTTTTGGGACTCCATTGGAAGGAAGGCGACACCAACAAACCCAGCTGCTTGTAATTGTAAACCGCATTGAGTCTGAGTTGGGGTGACCATGTACCTGTGCCCACATTAAAATTGACGGGTAAATTGCCATCCTCCAATACGGGATTAAAATTGGCAACCGGCATCTTAAGCGCGAGCCCTCCATCGAGGTACAAAGAAGATGCCCCAATAGCGCGGTTCATCACTACGCGGTGCACTGCCAGTTGAATGTCGCCCACGCCCTGCAAACGATAATGGCTGACGAGGGCAGCTCTTACATTCCACTTAAAAGGCACGGAAGCCACCATGTACCAATTTTGCGCCAGACTCATCCTGGCAGAAGCGGTGATGCTGTAATGTCCGTCTTTAGTGGCCAAAGTTTGGTTGAGAGCGCCATTGAAGCTGTATCCAAAATAGCCCAGACTAAAAAAGTTCTTTTTAAAGACGGTGGTAAGGCCATTGCCGGTATTGCCGATGCTGCATCCGCATGCGTCACAAGCTTTTACCATGGGTGACCCAAACATCATTAACAGCAAACACAAAATAAATTTGTTTGCCATAATAAATTTCAGTGAAGGTTAATAAGGTGGTTACCTAAAAAATTAGCCCACTGAATACTCCGGAGGTGGAGAAGAAAGAGATAACCAGGTTTGGTATTTAGAGGCAAAGACCACATGATTGTTTTTTGATTTCAGTGGCTTTGGTCTGTCCTGGAAAGAAAGAGCAGGCACTTCTGTGATGGTATAATAAACCGAGCGCCATTCCTCCTGGTTTTGGGGAAGATTTTGATTGTTTTGTTTGTGGCCGGCCTTGAGTTTTTTCATTAGAAAACACTTGCCGTTACATTTCATGGAAGGGTTGTTGCGGTTGACGCAGAGATAACGTTCTACATAACTTCTGTTGGCTTTAAATTGCACAACGGTGATCCAATCCTTAAAGCAAAGGAAGGTGACCAATGTGATCATAGTCCATGATATGACTTTGCGAAACTGCATAGCGAGGCAAAGGTAGGAAAACAAAACGGAGAATTTTATGACATCAGTCATAAAGTTGGGTGACGAAATAAAAAAGGGGGCATTGCCCCCTTTTTATCCTATCAAATAGTCATCACCTATTTATACAATTCAAAGGTATAGTTCAGGATTTTCAGGATTTGTGAATTGGTCTTGGGGTCTTTGTTTTTGAGGTAGATATCAACATCAACCGATTTTTCGGTCATCTCTTTTTCTTTGGAGTCAAAGATGACGTTTACTTTACCTTTTTCTCCCGGTTTGATGGGCTTACGCGTCCAGTCGAGAGTGGTACAATCGCAGCCTGAAACGATTTCAATTTCTATGACTTCTGTACCTGTGTTGGTAAATACATAGTCGAAGGTGCGTTTATCCCCTTTTTTCATCCTGCCGAGTTCGACGGTTTCTTTTTCAAAAGTCATGTGGACACCTTGTTTTTTGGGTTTCACAGGGGTCTTTTGTGCCGATAGCTGAAAACCAACAAGGGTAAAGAGTGCGAATACAAGAATTCTGAAAGTTGACATTTTTACTTTTTATGATTTGTTTTAACAAGACAAATTTCGTGCGAAAAAGTTACAAGATCGGTGAAAAAGTAAATTAAAGAAGTGTTAAAATTATTATTAACTGTATATCAGATACATACAATTTACAATAAATTATATGTTACAATCATTTAGACCCTGGTTACAAAGGATTTAAATGTTTGGCGATATCGAGGCTCGTTTCAATTTATTCTCATATAAATGACAGCAAAGAACTGCACCATGGTCAATTCAGGGTGACATAACCACTGAAAATCCTATTTTCGCCAATGGTGAATGAAAGTCGTACCAAAATGAAGATTAAAAAATTAAAAACCACTAGCCTGTTGTCCTTTGTCTTAATGTGCAATTTCCTGATGGCCCAGGCCAATGACGGCTCGCTCAAAAAGGACATCTCCTATTACCTTCCCAACATCAAATACAATGCTGCCATTACCAGTCCTGAAGCCTGGTTGGGATATCAGGTAGGAGAATGGCATGTGAGTCATGACCAATTGGTAGGCTACCTGAAATTGCTGGCCGCTGAATCTGACAGGGTAGATTATACAGAATATGGAAGGACCCATGAAAATCGGCCCCTCATCACCCTGCACATCAGCAGTCCATCTAATCTCGCGAAAAAAGATCAGATTCAACAGATGAGTGCAGATCAAACGGATGTGACCAAAGCCCAGGCAGACCATTCACAACTGCCCCTGATTTTATACCAGGGCTATACCATCCACGGCAATGAGGCCAGTGGTGTAAATGCTGCCATGCTGGTAGCCTACTACCTTGCTGCAGGAGAAAGTGAGATGGTCGCCGCCACCTTAGAAAAATGTTACATCCTTCTGGATCCCTGTTACAACCCTGATGGCATGCAGAGATTTTCGGCTTGGGTCAACAGTCATAGAGGAAAAAACCTGGTCACAGATGGTGCCAGCCGGGAATTCAATGAAGTATGGCCGGGAGGCAGAACCAACCACTACTGGTTTGACCTCAACCGCGACTGGCTGCTGTTGGTACAGCCAGAGTCCAGGGCCAGGGTCAAACAATTTCACGACTGGAAGCCCAATGTGCTCACCGATCACCACGAGATGGGCACCAATGCCACCTTCTTTTTTCAGCCCGGCGTGCCTTCGAGGACCAATGCCCTCACCCCGGCTGCCAATCAGGAATTAACGGGGTTGATTGCCAATTACCACGCCCGCGCGCTGGATTCCATTGGCTCATTGTATTACAGCAAAGAAGGCTATGATGATTTTTATTACGGCAAGGGGTCCACGTACCCAGACATCCATGGTGCTATAGGTATCTTGTTTGAGCAGGCTTCATCCAGAGGGCATTTGCAGGAAAGTGCCAACGGGCCATTGTCGTTTCCCTTTACCATCCGCAATCAGGTGGTGACGTCGCTTTCTACTCAAAAAGCGTGTCTGACAATGAAGGAAAAATTACACGCATACAAAAAACAATTTTATACAGACCTGGCCGGCGAAATGGCAAAAGAAAGCACACAAGCCTATCTTTTTAGCGATGCTGATGTACAAAAGTGTGTGCAAATGATCGATCTGCTGAGGGCGCATCAAATTGATGTGTACACCATTAACCGGGATTTTGACACAGGCGGTCAGCACTATGAAAAAGGCCTCAGTTATATGGTACCCATACGGCAAAAACAAGGCAAGCTCATCAAGACCCTTTTTGAAAAAGTCACGACTTTTCAAGATAGTATTTTTTATGATGTATCTGCGTGGACACTACCACTGGCCTATGATGTAAAATATGCCGCATTAAATAAAGAGCAAACTCTACAATGCAGCCAGCACGCCACACTGCTGTCAATGAGCCCCACTGATGCGGTTCAAAGTCAATGTGAAGAAAATGCTGTGGCTTATGCTGTAGAATGGCAGCAAGCCCATGCCCCCGCATTTTTGTATCAACTTCTACAGAAAAAAATTAACGTGAGGGTATTGACTAAGCCCGCTTCATATTCAGGCAAAGGAGGCAGCGTGTACCTGGGCGCCGGTTCTCTGCTGATACCTACCGGTGGCCAAAACAAAGACAAAAAAGGCCTGAGCCAAATCATCCAGGCCCTGGCAACAAAAAACATGGTAAATGTGGAAAGCATAATGGATGGCATGCAACAAGATGGCCTATCGGCGGGTCACCCATCACTCCGCAATGCAGAGCAGCCCAAGGTCATCACACTGGTGGGTCAGGGCATTTCTGCGTACGATGCCGGAGAATTGTGGCATTACATGGACCAGCGCCTGGGCATAGCCACGACCATGGTAGATAAAAAAGATGTAGGCAAGGTCAATTTCGAAAAATACAATACGCTGGTGCTGGTTGATGGTAGCTACAGTGACTTGCAGGACAATGCTGTAAAAAAAATGGAGGACTTTGTAAAAAAGGGAGGGCGAATCATAGCCATGGGTAAGGCCATAGAATTTCTAAAAAATAAAAACTGGATCAAGTGGAATACCGTTGAAGCCGACAAGCCCAAGGTACAAGACATGCCCTATGCACAACTTGGCGAAATCAATGGAGCCAGGGTATTGGCCGGAGCCATCTTTAACGCTACAGCAGATCTGAGCCATCCGTTGTGTTATGGACTGCCGGATGCGCAGCTGGCCTTATTCAAACAAGACACAGAAATTTTCAAGGGCACAGAAAACACCTTTGCTATACCCATCCGTTATACAGAAACGTCGCCTTTGCTGTCGGGTTATTGTCCTAAAGGCCTGGAAGAAAAAATCAAGTCCAGTCCTGCAGCAGCCGTCTTTGGTCAGGGCAATGGCACCATCATTTGTTTTGCAGACAACCTGCTTTTCAGGGGTTATTGGTGGGGTGGCTTCAGGGTCTTTGCCAATGCCTTGTTTTTTGGACACACCATAGACAAGGCCAGTGTGGAAAAAAATTAAGAGCAACCATGATCACTTAGTTGCAGCCGGTGTTCTGAACCGATAAAAGTGTGTGCAGGGTAAGGGGGCTGTTGACTTGTACATTGGGGCACTTGACCACCATGGGTGCAACCGGGGATGCATTGGAAGCAAAAATTACTTTTTGTGAAGCCGTAAAAATGCCATCCAACAATTGCCCACTGCCAACGGTGTGGACAGAAGGGCAGCCTCCATCTGTATTTTCGAGGGCACCGAGGTCGATATTGCCATTGACCAGCCTGGCATTGTCCAGGGCATCGGTTTGTGCAGGGATGCCGTAGACTGCAAGCCCTGCATTGATACACGGAGAGGCATCGAGCAAGCCAAAATCAAAGGTACCCGGATTGACCATTTGAGGATCTGTTATCAGGGTGTTGACAGCTGTAAATTGCGTAGGGCTGCCTGTGTAAATAAGGTCGCCCTGGTAACCGGTATAACGATATGCGAGATTATTGTCGAAGGTCAATTGGGTGGTGGTATAACCAAAAATGGAAGCAGCATAATGAAGGTTTGACAATGGAAGGAGGATGTTTTGCAAAATCTGGCAGCTATCGGTTTTTTGAAGCGAGACCTCGCTTGTCCAGTTTTGAATGGTACCATTATGATAAAATGTGTTGTTTCTCAGCATACATTTTTTAACCTGTCCTGCATTGGCACCAAACACAATGCCGTGGTTGTCGTTTTGATACACCCTGTTGTTGAAGAAGGAAACAAAGCTTGCTACAGATGCTCCCCCATTTTCACAGCCCAAAGACAAGCCATTTCCATTGTTGTACACCACGTTGTCAAAGACCTGGATGTCTCTACCACCATCCACATAAATACCGGCGGGAGCATCTACATTGGAGAATCGCCTGTTTTCATATACGAGGTTATGACTGATCACTCCATTTCTAGCCTGGTTGAGAGAAGCCGGCACGCCCGGATCAACGGCCCAGGCATAATGTCCTGCGGCCACGATGCCAATGTTTTTGGTATGGTGGATGGTATCGTGGCTCACATCAAAACCATTGACGTTGCCCACGAGGGTGAGGGCTTCACTGTTGCCGGTGATGAGATCACTCAGATGGCAATGCCTGATGGCAACGTTTGAAATGCCCTGCACGGTACGCCCATTGATGATGATGCCGTGCGACTGGCCGCTGGGAGAAACACTGTAGGGATCGGCGTTGGCATTGCTGGTCCAGCCGATGTGGTTGATTTTGCATGATTCGATGGCAATGTCCTGGGCGGTGCCTACGATGTGAATGCCCTCTGCATCCTGCATGAAGTTGTTGGTGAGGGTCAACTTACGGATGGTGAAAAAAGATTTGGAATCAATGTAAATCATGGCCAGATTGGAAGAAGTGGAGCCATCCAACACCACAGTCTCATTGCTGTAAGCGGAAAGCAGCGATTTGTGTGATGATGAACCCGAAGTTTTCCATACCAGTTTTTCTGTATATACGCCTGCCCTGACCCATACGGTATCTCCAGGCCCCATAACATCCAAGCCCTTTTGAACATCTCTAAATGGCAAAGAAATGCTGCCGGGATTTGCATTGTTGCCGGAAAGAGAAACAAACCATTGGGCCCCCTTGAGTGATGGTGAGCATAAAAGAAAAAGAACAGTAAAAAACCAATGATTACATAGACGGTTCATAGTACAAAGAGGTAAAATGTATGCAAATATACTTTTTAATAAAACAATGGTGAAAACAAATCATTTACAATCGAAGATCTTAAATTTAAAAAATTGAATATGAGGTAAATTTGCTAATACACTGTACCATAGAAGCATACGAAACTGCCTAAATCAGACACCGGCATTGCATTCAAAAAGTAAATCCAAATGGGGACATAAAACGGCTGTTTCAGGTTTTCGAGAGTACAAAAAATAAAATTTACGTCGTTGAATTAGTAACTTTATCACGTAAAATTGAATTACAAATGACTAAAAGATTTTTTGCCCTTTTGACCATGGGGCTTTTAATGGCAGCCTGCAACAAAGACAACACCTCCTCTTACACAGACAATGTAGATTGCAGTGGCATCAGTACCGATCAAAACACCTATACTAAGGCAGTAAAGTCCATCGTAGATGGTTCTTGTGCATACAGTGGCTGTCACGACAGTAAGACCGCAGCTGAAGGCATTGATTTGAGTACTTATTCAAAAGTAAAAGATGAATTTGTAAATGGCGATGCGCTTTGTACCATTTATCACGACTGCAAGCCCATGCCCCAGGGTTCCGACAAACTTGAGCAGGATGTGATTGACCAACTGACTTGTTGGGTGAAAAACGGCGCTGTTCAATAGTCAAAAAGCAAATAATATTGGGTGAAATCAGGATTTTAGGTTTTTTTTAACAATAAAATCCTGATTTTCAAGGCAACGTATTCATTTATTTGGCGTTTTCGGGTATTATGCTTAATTTTGCACACTTATTTTAACCATTATTACGTGAAATATCCGGGATTTGGAATTTTAACCCTTTTGATTGGGGTTATTATGGGTTTGTCTTCATGCTCAACTGAGTTTGAGCGTGTGCGTACCAGCAACGATCCCAAGCTCATACTCAACAAGGCCAACGAGTACTACAAGGACAAAGAATGGGTATCTGCCCAAACTTTGTACGAATTGGCTGTACAGTATTACAGAGGAAAAACGGAGGCAGAAGAAATCTTTTTCAACATAGCCTACACGTACTATCATACCGGAGAGTACATTACCGCTTCTCATTACTTTTCCAATTTTGTATCTACTTTTTACAACAGTAAGAACAAGGAAGAAGCTGATTTCATGGCGGCCTATTCGCATTACAAATTGTCGCCCAACTACAAATTGGACCAGAGTTATTCGCAAAAGTCGATCGATGCCATGCAGGCATTTGTCAACAAGTACCCTGACAGCAAACGGTTAGCCGAGTGTAATAAGTTGATGGATGAGATGCGCAAAAAACTGGAAAAGAAAGCGCACCAGCAAGGACTGCTTTATTATAAATTGGGGCAGTACCAATCAGCTGTGAAATCATTTGAGATCCTGCTCAAGGATTTTCCAGGTTCAGCATTTGAGACCGAAGCCAAATATTTGTTGGTTAAATCGAGCTTTGAACTGGCAGAAAACAGCATTGAAGAAAAAAGAGAAGAGCGCTACAGTGAAACCATAGATCACTGCAAAAAATACATGGATAAGTTCAAAGACAGAAAGCTCAACAAAGAGATAAAAGAAATTTACGAAAAAAGCTTGACAAACCTTAAAAAAATCAAAGCATGACAGATATAAAGAACAAGGTGCAGAATCTGGATCCCAATGTAAAAGCCAGGAACATCAAAGATATGGTAAGACCTACGGGCAATATGTTTGAAGCATTGGTGGCTATTTCAAAAAGGGCCAATCAAATCAGCAACCAGCTGAAGAGAGAGTTGCACACCAAGCTGGAGGAATTTTCTGTCACATCAGATACCATTGAAGAGATTCACGAAAACAAGGAACAAATCGAAATTTCCAAGTTTTATGAAAGGTTACCCAACCCGGCCATCATAGCCACAGAGGAGTACCTCAATGGCGAACTTGTAATGAAGTACAGGGACGAAGAAAACGCCTGATATTTTAATGACCGGGCAGAGAGCACCCAGGATTCTTCTGGGAATTACCGGAAGCATTGCAGCCTATAAATCGGCAGAACTTTGTCGCTTGCTGATCAAGGCAGGTTATGAAGTCCGCTGTGTAATGACAGCTGCTGCTGGTGAATTTATCTCTCCCCTTACCCTTTCTACCCTCAGCAAAAACCCGGTTGATTCGGAGTTGTCTGCCCACGGAACGTGGAACAATCATGTAGAGTTGGGCTTATGGGCTGACCTCATGGTCATAGCTCCTCTCACCGCCAACACCCTCGGTAAGATGGTCAATGGCCTGGCAGACAACCTGCTCACGGCTACCTATCTATCCGCCAAGTGTCCGGTTATGCTGGCTCCCGCCATGGACCTCGACATGTGGCACCATCCATCTACCAAAGAAAATCTCAAAAGAGCGCAGGCTTATGGCAACTTGTTGTTACCTGTGGGTTACGGCGAACTGGCCAGTGGTCTCACGGGTGAAGGACGCATGGCAGAACCGGCAGAAATCCACGAGCATATCACTCGTTTTCTTCAAAAGAAGCAAGATCTGAAGGGCAAAAATGTACTGATCACAGCTGGCCCAACCTACGAACATCTGGATCCCGTAAGGTTTATTGGCAACCACAGCAGTGGCAAGATGGGTTTGGCTTTGGCCAGGGAAGCGGCTTTAAGGGGCGCAGCAGTAACGGTGGTATTGGGTCCCGTAAAAATTACCATTCCTGCCGGATTGACAGTGGTCAATGTAGTTTCGGCCAAAGAGATGTATGAGGCTTGTGATGGCATTTTTGATCAACAGGACATCGTAATCTGGGCAGCCGCGGTGGCGGATTATACACCCGCTGAGGTAGCGCATGAAAAGATAAAAAAAGAAGGCACCACCCTACAGCTTGAGTTGGTAAAAACCATCGACATAGCAGCGAGCCTGGGGCAGAGAAAAAAAGCAAATCAAATTTTAGTTGGCTTTGCGTTGGAGACCCAAAATGAAATTGAAAATGCAAGCCAGAAAGTGGTCAAGAAAAACCTGGATTTTGTAGTTTTGAATTCACTCAGAGATGAGGGTGCCGGCTTTGGGGTTGACACCAATCAGGTAAGCCTCGTTTACAAAGGAGGAAGGCATGAAAAATTATCATTAAAATCAAAAGAAATGGTGGCCGTGGATATTATCGATGCCATCTTAGCGTTATAAAGTCATGTACAGAATAATTCTACCACTCATTGCTATTGTCATTTGCCTGCATCCGGCACAAGCACAGGAATTAAAGTTTGATGTAAAGGTTGTGATTCCTGTAAACCTAAAAACGGATCCATCCGTATATCGCCAAATGGAAACAGATGTAAAAGATTTTTTCAACAAGACCCGATGGACCGACCATGAATATACCGAGGTAGAAAAAATTGAGGGCAGTGTACAAATTACCGTTACAGAAGAGTTGAGCAGTTCTACCTTTTTGGCAGATATTACCCTAAAAACCAGCAGGCCGGTTTATAATTCAGATTATAAAACCCAAATGATCAACATCCAGGACAAGTCGGTGACCTTCACCTATCTGCCGGGTCAGCCCATACAGCGCAGTGATCGTTCATTTTTTGACAATCTGAGCAGCACGCTTAGTTTTTATGCTTTTTTGACCCTTGGTTATGATTACGACAGTTTCTCTCTTTACGGAGGTGAAGATTATTTTCAGGCAGCGCGCGATGTATTTCAGAATTTGCCCAACGGCACAAAAAGAGATGATCCCAGCTGGTCAAACGTAGGTGTCAATGGGCGTTCCAAGTATTTTTTGATTGAAAACATCCAAAGTCCAAGGCTAAGGCCCTTCCGTCAGGTAATCTATGAATACCACAGACTTGCCCTTGACAATATGTGGCAGGATGCTGAAAAAAGCAGGGCCGTATTGTTGAGCAGTTTGGGTTTGATTGAGGATCTCAACCAGGCCTATCCTTATTCCTATTTTCTTCAATCTTTTGGAGATGCCAAGTTCAATGAGCTGGTGGAGATTTTTAAAGCAGCCGATACCGGGCAGAAGGCCAAACTAAGGGCATTGATGACCCTCACTTCGCCTTCGCTGGCTTCGAGGTACGACGCGTTGAAGTGAAAATAAAGCTTGCCATATTTGCCTCCGGTGGGGGTTCCAATGCATTAAAAATCATTGAATACTTTCGCGGGCATGAAAATATAATCGTGTCACTCATCGTGACCAATAAGCCCCATGCAGGCGTCATTCAGCATGCCAGGGACAATGCTCTACCCTACTACATCCACGAAAAAGGCGAGTTGGCCACTGATTCGTTTGCCGGCCTATTGAATGAGCACAAAATAGGTGCCATTATCCTGGCAGGCTATCTTAAAAAAATTCCGGAAGCGCTTATTGAAAAGTATGCAAACCGCATCATCAACATCCACCCTGCCCTCTTGCCCAGGTATGGCGGCAAAGGCATGTATGGCCATTTTGTGCACGAAGCAGTAGTAAGGGATGGTGAAACACAGAGTGGCATGACCATCCATCTGGTCAATGAAAAATACGATGAAGGCAAGATACTTTTCCAGGCCATTTGCCCTGTTTTTCCTCATGACCATGCAGATGAAGTTGCCAAAAGGGTGCTGTCCCTGGAGCACAAATATTTTGCCTCCGTCATTGAACGGCATCTTTTATCGCTTTAACAGTACCGTTAGCCTCAAAAATCTCTTGATTGTTGAAACAATTGTGCAGTAGATTCATTATCATTGCATACATTAAAGATTTTATATATTTAAAGATATGGCGCAGCAAAGATTACACAATTTTCAAAGGCTGATTTGTTTTGTATTTGGGTTAGGGCTGGCATGGCAATTGTACGGACAACAACCTGCCAAACCCACATCCGGTGAAATTTACAAGGCCATTGAGCGTCTGAATTTTTTGGGTAATGCACTTTATGTTGCGGCACACCCTGATGATGAAAATACCAGACTGATTTCGCATTTGGTCAATGGCGTAAATGCACATACCACCTATTTGTCGCTCACCAGAGGGGATGGCGGGCAAAACCTGATTGGTCCTGAAATTGAAGAGCTATTGGGGGTAATACGCACCCAGGAATTATTGCAGGCCAGAAAGATCGATGGTGGCAACCAGATGTTTTCGAGGGCCAATGATTTTGGATACTCCAAAAATGCAGAAGAGACCATTTCCATCTGGGACAATGAACAAGTAAAACACGACGTGGTTTGGGCCATTCGCAAAACCAGGCCAGACGTGATCATCAATCGTTTTGATCACCGCACCAGTGGCACTACACACGGCCACCATACAGCATCGGCCATGCTTGCCCATGAATTGTTTGAAAAGGCTGCGGATGCCAATGCCTACAAAGATCAACTGAGTCACGTAGCTCCATGGAAGGCGTCCCGGTTGTTTTTCAACGTTTCGTGGTTTTTCTTCGGCAGTCAGGAAGCTTTCAACAAGGCAGATAAAAGTCATTTGCTGAGCTTTGAGGTAGGCAGTTACTATCCATTACTGGGCAAGTCCAATACAGAAATTTCTGCTCTATCCCGAAGTAAACACAAATGCCAGGGCTTTGGCAATACCGGCACAAGGGGCAATCAATCTGAGTACCTGGAATTGTTGAAAGGCAGCAAGCCCACCAACACAGAAAATCTATTTGAAGGCATCAATACTACGTGGACCCGGGTAGAAGGCGGGGCTGCCATTCTCAAGATCATGGATGGCGTTCAGAAAAACTACGACTTTTTGCATCCGGAAAAATCGGTAGCTGAGTTGCTCAAAGCAAAGAACCTGATAGCTGGCCTGAAGGATGAATTCTGGAGGGAAAGAAAAACAAAGGAAATCAACGACGTTATTTTACAATGTCTGGGCCTTTATGCAGAAGCCATTGCCTCTGCTCATACTGCGGTAAGAGGAGAGGTGATCAAAACTGACATCGAAGTGGTCAAAAGATTGCCGGGTAAGGCCATATTAAAAAGGATTGCCTTACACCCTGCCGGAAAAGATACCCTGGTTATGAAAGAACTGGGTGACAATGAAACCTATCTGCAAACCTATTCTTTTACCGTACCCACCAATGCATGGCACACCAATGCGTACTGGCTCAACGAAAGAGGCAGCATGGGCATGTACAAGGTAGATCAGGCAGAGTGGATTGGCTTGCCGGAGACCCCGCGCCAGATCATGGTGCAGTTTGATTTTGAGCTCAATGGTCAGGCGCTTTCCATCACCAGGCCGGTGGCTTACAAGTACAACAGTCCGGAAGATGGCGAAACCTACAGACCATTTGAGGTGACACCTGAAGTTTCCGTCAATTTCAGCGAAAAGGTGATTGTATTTGGAGACAATCACACCAGAAAAGTGAGTGTAAGTGTAAAAGCAGGAGCTGCCAATCAAAAAGGAAAGGTAAGGCTGCCGGTGAGTAACGGCTGGAGTGTAAGTCCTGCCTATTATGAATTTGACATAGCTGAAAAAAATGCGGAACAGAGATTTGAATTTGATGTGAGTCCACCCGCTACGAGTGGAGAGTTGACGCTGCAAGCAGAGGCCGAAATCAATGGCAACATTTACAACAAACAATTGATCACCATCAGTTATGACCATATACCCACACAGCTGGTTTACATGCCTGCCGAAACACGTTTGGTTAGGCTCGACATCAAAAAAGCGGGTAACAGACTTGCCTATATTCCCGGAGCAGGTGATGAGGTGGCCAAAAGTCTGAGACAAATTGGATACATCGTAGATGAAATAGAGGCGGCCCAGCTTAGAGGTGACCAACTGAATCAATACGATGCCGTAATTCTGGGCGTAAGGGCATACAACACCAATGAAGATTTAAAATTTAAGCAAAAAGAAATTCTGGAATACGCCAGGCAGGGGGGCAATGTGATTGTGCAATACAATACCAACAATCGCTTGACTGTGGGTGCCAATTTGGGGCCATACCCTCTTAAGATTGGCAGAGAAAGGGTAACGGTAGAAGAGGCACCGGTTCGATTTTTACATCCTGAACACGAAGTGTTGAATTACCCCAATAAAATCACAGAAAAAGATTTTGAAGGTTGGGTTCAGGAGCGTGGCTTGTATTTTGCCAGTGAGTGGGATGCCGCTTATACTCCTATCCTATCGTGCAACGATCCGGGTGAAGATGCCCGAGATGGGGGCATGCTCATTGCCAAATATGGAGAAGGCAACTTTATATACACTGGCTACAGCTGGTTCCGTCAGTTGCCAGCGGGTGTTGCGGGTGCCTACAGGATATTTGCCAATATGGTTTCGCTGGGCAAAGACATCAAGCCATGAAAATCCAAAACTGGAATAAAATCTACCTTGCCTTGTTGATTGTAAATGCCTTGTATGTGGTGATATTTATCTGGCTGATGAATCATTTTACGGCATGACCATAGCGCTGGAAGATTGGCTGGTGCTGGCGGGTACGTTGGCCTTCATCATTATTTACGGCATGTATGTAGCCGGTAAAAAAGTAATGACCGCCGATGAATTTCTCAAAGAAAAACAGGAAGTAAAATGGTGGACCATTGGTCTATCCGTAATGGCTACCCAGGCCAGTGCCATTACCTTTATGAGCACACCAGGGCAGGCGTTTCACGATGGCATGGGCTTTGTGCAATTTTATTTTGGGCTACCAATAGCCATGATTATTATATGCGCAACGTTTATTCCCATCTTCCACCAGCAAAAAATTTTCACGGCATATGAATACCTCGAAAACCGCTTTGACAAACACACCAGGGTACTGACTTCAGTTTTGTTTTTGATCCAGCGGGGACTGGGGGCAGGTATCACCATTTATGCCCCTTCGATCATACTTTCCACCATCCTGGGCTGGAACCTCACCGCGCTCAACATCATCACGGGCAGTCTCGTGGTTTTGTACACCGTGAGTGGGGGTACAAGAGCGGTAGCAGTAACCCAAAAGCAGCAGATGTTTGTGATTTTTCTGGGCATGGCAGCCGCCTTTACCGTGGCCCTCAAAAGTCTTCCGGAACACATTCATTTTACCGATGCACTCCGCATTGCGGGCATGGATGGCAAGATGAAGCTGGTGGATTTTTCTTTTGATGTAGAAAGCAGGTATACTTTTTGGTCTGGCATCACGGGAGGTATGTTTTTGGCCCTCGCGTATTTTGGTACCGACCAAAGTCAGGTACAACGTTACATCTCCGGCAACAGCATCAAAGAAAGCAGGCTGGGTTTGGTATTCAACGGACTTTTTAAAGTGCCCATGCAGTTTTTTATCCTGCTGTGTGGCATCATGGTTTATGTGTTTTTTCAATTTCAACCCGCCCCATTGTTTTTCAATCAACCGGCGCTGGAAAATACCAGACAGGGACCTTACAAAGAACAAATCTTGGCTTTGGAAGCCCGCTATGACAGCCTGTTTAATGAGCGCAAAACTTTGCTGCTAAACGGCAACGCTGATGCCAATGCCCAGGCCCGGATTTTGACGCTCAACAATGCTGAGAAAAAATTGAGGTCAGAGGCTAAGGCCCTGGTAAAGGCCAATAATGCCAGTGTGGAAGAAAATGACAAGGACTACGTATTCATTTATTTTGTTTTGTCGTACCTACCCAAAGGGTTGGTAGGCTTGCTGCTGGCAGTCATATTTTGTGCTGCCATGTCATCCAGTTCCTCTGAATTGAGTGCGCTGGCTTCTTGTACCACCTTAGACATATACAAACGCAATTACAATTCGAAAGCAGATGACCAGCATTACCTGGGTTTCAGCAGGGGCATGACCATTTTGTGGGGTGCCATTGCCATCGGTTTTGCCAACATCAGCAGTCTTTTTGAAAACCTGATTCAGTTTGTCAACATCGTGGGATCCTTGTTTTACGGCACCATCCTGGGCATCTTTTTAGCCGGCTTTTACTTCAAACGCATACAGGCGAAACACATCCTGCCCGCCGCTGTCCTAACTGAAGCTGCCGTGATCGGTGTTTTTTACATGGATTGGGTTGGCTACCTCTGGTTGAATGCCATAGGATGCGCACTCGTGTTGATTTTGGCTTATGTATTTTCCTTAATCAAGAAGTAAGTTTACCTCACTACCGTAATATCCCCGGTTTTATACTGCGGACCAACGATGTCTTCAAATTCGATGACGTAGGTATAAACGCCGGGAACCACCTGGGTAGGATTCCAGCCGAGAGCAGCATCGCTGCTATGGAACATAACATTGCCCCACCTGTCATAAATGCGCATAGTAAAATTTTTGACCGGGCACTGGGTTATCCACCTGAATTCACTTTCCACGCCCTGGCTGGCAGTAGATATGATATTGGGCAGGACGGGATCACACTTATACCCTACTTCAATGCCAAATGGATAATGGCACTGAAAGCCATCGATAATTTTGCCCGGGAGCAACTCTGAAAATTCGACCGGTTTGTAATAAGGATTGGGGCAATTGAGGCAGCTCAGTCCGGGGTCATTTTGCCATTCAATTTCCAGGGGCTCATCCACTTTGTTTTGAAATTGGTGGCCGCCGTAGAGGTCAAGGACGATGGGGCTTTCCAACTCATAATCCGGTTTATTATAGGATTCCAAAAAAATGGTTACTATAGAGTCACAGGGATTTTTTGAGGGGTACCTGAACTTGTACTTTTGGTCTGGAAAAAGGTATTCATTGTTGTACAAGAGAGAATCGTGATAACAAATGGTGTCGGCAAGGGTAGTAGAATCCGCGTGGATGTAAAGGATATTTACATGAATGGCAGAATCGCAGCCCAAAACATTTTTGATGTGGGTAGTCCCTGAGGGCTTGGTGAGGCTGTAGATTTCCGGTCCCGCGCTAAAGATAAAGCCCGACTCTGCGCATACTGTATCAGCAAAAGTGTAGCTCGTATTGGCAAAATAGTTGAGCCTTACGTTGATAACGGAATCACAGCCATGGACATCAGTAAATAAAGCCGTACCCGTAGGAAAATTTTCATTGAAAGTATAATTGCCTATCTGGTAGCTGCTGCTGTCTCCTTTGCATTGCAATTTATCAAAATAGGTGACCGATTTTTTGTAGTCTAAAATTTTGGTGTAGTGCAGTGAATCGCAGCCCTTGTCGGTAACAAATTTATCCACGAATATGCCCGGCTGTTGAAAAACGAGGCCGTTGGGTGCAGTAAAAATTTCGCCCTCACATTTGTAAATTACGTCCTCCGTAAATTTAGTACCCTGGTTGATTTTACAACCCAGGGCAAAGATATTTCCGGCCAGAATATCATTGTCGTTGCTGGAGCGAATCTGGTTGCCATTGGATAAAAAGCCTGCAATGCCGCAAAGGATGCCAATATCTCCGAGAATCAGATCTTTGGTAGCCACATCAAAAGCAACAGTTGGTCTGCCGTTGGCATCCTTGGCTAAAATTTCCGTTCCAGTTGATGGTTGTTGGGTAATGACACCCTGGTAAGTGCCACCCTGTTTAAACTCCTGCAAGCTGCCGAAGATGCCGTTGAAGATAGAAAACTTGGATGGGTCAGAAATAGCCGTATTGGGATTGACATTTTTATTTTGCACCACATAGCCCCAGGGCTTTGCTTCTGCCTGCGCCACCACCACCAGATTCCGGTCACAGGCCATCGACCAGGAGCGGATGGCTTCCAGCATAAAGTTGGGAACAGACGTTTTGTCGGAATTGATCCTGTAGTTGAGGGTATCAACGGCAAAGCTTCCCACAAAAAAGATATCACAGCCCGCATCATCGATTTCGCGAGCCTGCGAAAATGGTGGCATGCGTTTGATATTGATGCCGCACTCTGAAATGCCCATGGAACCAAAGTTTTTGGGGTTTTTTAATTTGAGGGCAAGAGAGCCTGCCATAAATTCACCATCGAGTGTATGTTGGCAACCATCCACGTTGTAGCAAAAATCCTTGACAGACAGGTGGCAGATGGTGTTGAGTTCTTTTTTTTCACAGCCACATGTATCGACCTGAGCCTGAATTGCCATAGGCAACCAACATAGCAATAACAGGGTCCGGACTTTGAGGGCCATACATTTTGTTTAATGATCAAATATATCAAATTGTATTCAACCTTAAATCAGAAAGGGTAAATATTGCTCCAAAACGACATTATTCCGACCAGCTCAGGGCCACTTTGCCAGTAGATTGACGGGATTCTACAAATTCGTGGGCCAGGGCAATATCCTTAAAATCAAAAACTTTGGAAACATGGGGCACTATTTTACCGCCGGCGGCCAAAGAAGCTACTGCTTCCAGATGGTGCTGAAAAAGTTGTGGTTTGTTGTCGGCCAATACCAGCATGTTGACCATGAGGATGGATTTGGATTGCATGAGCATCGGAATAGGAGAAAACAAGCCAAAACCATAGGCCAGTGACAAGAGGCTCAATTTATTGGTAGCTGCTTTGATTTGTTCGGTAGCCCCATAACAAATCATTTTTCCGCATGGGCCGATCAAAGACATGGCTTTTTTAAATTCGCTTCCCCCTAAATTGTCAAACACAACATCTACTTTTTTATGTGGTCCCGCCTTGATCACATTGGCAAAATCTTCTTTCGTATAGTCAATGGCATGGTCAACACCCAATTCTTTTAAAAATGACTGCTTGGAAGAAGAGGCGGTGCCATAGACAAAACAGCCGCGTTGTTTGGCCATTTGTACGATCATGCTGCCCACGCCGCCTGCAGCAGCCTGCACCAGCACTACGTCGCCCGGATGGAGTTGGGTGAGCTCCATGCTGCAATGGTAAGCCGTACAAGCCTGTGTAGCCAAAGCTGTGGCTTCCTCCATGCTGACATTGACAGGCACTGCGGCTACACTCGAGCGAGGCACCACCACATGAGAGGCATAGCCACCAAAACGGGTAAGTGCAAAAACCCTGCTACCTTCAACCATATCGGTCACCCCTTCGCCCACTGCTTCTACCATGCCTGAAACATCATAACCTATGACGCAAGGCGGTTTGGGGGCCTCATCATAGAGCCCGTTTCTGGCCACAATATCTGCGAAATTGATACCTGAATGGCTCACCTTGATCAGCACCTGGCCAGGACCCGGCCTGGGCGTTTCTGATTCTTTTAACTGAAAGACGGAGCGCGCAGCACCAAATTTTGTCAATACCCATTGCTTCATCACAAGTCGATTAGGCAAGACACAACATTGTGGCTTGCTGACTCAAAGATAAAGCAAAGAAATGAGTTGGTTAAGCGATCAATGGTCTTCAAAACTGCCATAGATCCTGGCAACAAACGGACCATTCAAAAATTCAGAAGTGGGTACATCACTTTGTTGAATCAGGCCTTTCCATTTTTTACTCAGCATCATGTAAGCCATTTCGCACATGGGAGCTGCAGTGGTGGTTTGAATGGCTCTGAGTGCCCTTTTGCCAATGACTACAGGCGTAATTTTGTAAGCTTTCTCGATTTTTCTCCTTCTGCCGGAATTATCAAATCCTTCGACAGATGCATAAATGACCACCATGTCATTTTCAACCGATGGGATGTTGTCGAGCATTATTTTTTCGAGCGTGGCGATCTTATCGAGGCCTTCCGGAATGGTTTCCAGCTGCCTCTTTACCCATTGGTAGTGGCCAGGCTGGCGGAGGGTTTTGTAATGCAGTTTTTTGATCTTTCCAGAAAATGCTTCGGGTAGGTTGGCTGCACCTCCTGAGGTATAATTGTCTTCAAAACGGTCGCCATTGATGATCAATGACTCGGTATCACTCAGTGCAGCTACTTCTGTTTGCTTGTAGTTGTCAACAATGACGGCATTTTTTAAGTATTCGGTGGCTACACCAATAGGACTCCAGGTAAAGGCATAATAATGCGGGTGGCAAGCATTTTGCGGAAGTGCCCCCACTTTCATGGTCATTTCCTCCAGCATGTCGTTGTCGTACTTTTCGCGGAACTGTTCGTACAGCTTACAGGCCAGTACATTGATAAAGCCGGGTGCCAGACCGGTTTGAAGTACAAAGGCGGTGTCTGCATCCTCTGCAATGGATTTGATCTGGTTGGTTTCAGAAACGTATTCTGTGAGGTTAGCGTAATGACAGCTGCATTGTTTGGCCAGTGCCGCCATTTTGGGTGCCAGGCTGCCAGGCAGACAATCGAGGAGAACATCAGATTTTTCAAGGACAGGAACGAGGTTGTCATAGTCGCCATTTTTATCCATGAGTACACCGGAAACATGGACCGGGTGAGAAGTGCCTTCTTTCACAAAGTAGATGGCATCATCGATGGCTTTTTGAGAAATATCACCAAAAATAATATCGGCCTGAAAAATATTGTATTCAGATATAATAAGCGCTACTGCCTGGCCAATACCACCGGCCCCTGCTATAAAAATGGTTGCTTTCATTTGGTTAAATTCAATTAGGACTGCAAAAGTACGGAAATCGAAGCAATAAAAGGCCTAAAAATCAGCGATTAATGGCAGTTGGAGACCTGTTGGCGGTCATCAAAATCAACCATATAAAATTATTCACTTCACCTCTTTAACCAAAGAAAGTGCCAGCAGCGCCTTGATAAATCCTTATCTTTCGCATAAAATTTGGTGGTATGGCTAAAAAAATACTTATATTAATAATATCTTTTATATGTATTAATCTATATATCAATGCTCAAGTGGAAAGTGCTCCCCTAATAAAAGAAGGCAAAGGACCATTTAACCGCCTGATATTGAGGGGGCTGACCCTGATCAACAGCACGGGGGCTCCGCCCTATGGCCCTGTAGACATAGTCATTGAGGGCAATAGAATAGCAGAAATCAAGATGGTAGGTTATCCGGGTGTAGCCATCGAAGAAAAGTCGAGGCCCAAAGCAAATGCGGGAGATGAGGTGATGGATTGCAGCGACATGTATGCCCTTCCTGGCTTTGTGGATATGCACGGACACATAGGTGGCAAATCGCAGGGCACTCCCTCTGAATACGTGTTTAAATTATGGCTGGGTCACGGCATCACAACGGTGCGGGATCCGGGCAGTGGCAATGGCATAGAATGGAACCTGGACCACAAACAAAAAAGTGCCAAAAATGAAATCACCGCCCCCCGTATTTTTTGTTATACCACCTTTGGTCAGGGCAGGGACAAAGCCATCACCACTGAAGATGAAGCTGTAGCCTGGGTAAGGGAGAACGCAAAAAAAGGAGCAGATGGCATTAAATTTTTTGGTGCTCCTCCTACCATTTTTGCAGCTGCACTTAGAGAAAACAAAATGCTTGGACTGCGGTCGGCCTGCCACCACGCACAACTTGAAGTTGCCCGGATGAATGTATTGGCTTCTGCGGAAGCGGGTCTTACAAGTATGGAACATTGGTACGGACTCCCTGAGGCGCTCTTTGAAGATCGTACCATCCAGAATTATCCCGGAGATTACAATTACAACAATGAACAACATCGCTTTGAGGAAGCCGGCAAGTTGTGGAAACAAGCCGCTCAGCCCGGCAGCGATAGATGGAAGCTGGTTATGGACAAATTGCTGGCGCTCGACTTTACGCTCGACCCAACCTTCAATATTTACGAAGCCAACCGCGATCTCATGAGGGCTCGAAATGCCGATTGGCACAAAGACTATACCCTGCCCTCCTTATGGAAATTTTATGCACCCAGCAGGGTCTCTCACGGCTCATATTGGTTCAATTGGGGTACGGAGCAGGAGGTAGCCTGGAAAGAAAACTATCAACTCTGGATGAAATTTGTCAATGAGTACAAAAATCGGGGCGGGCGTGTTACTGCCGGTTCAGATGCAGGATTTATTTATCAACTGTATGGCTTTGGTTACATCCGTGAATTGGAATTGCTAAGAGAAGCCGGCTTTCATCCACTGGAGGTGATCAGGGCGGCCACGCTCAAGGGTGCCGAAGCACTGGGTGCTGACCGCGAACTCGGCAGCATTGAGGTCAATAAAAAAGCAGACATCATACTGATTCGAAAAAACCCTCTGATCAATCTCAAATACCTATACGGCACCGGCACACCGGAGCTGGATGAAAACAATGAAGAAGTAAGGGCCGGAGGAGTAGATTATACCATCAAAGACGGCATCATTTACGACGCAAAAAAATTACTGGCTGATGTCAGAGCAATGGTGAAAAAAGCAAGAGAGGAATAAAAAAAGGGGCAAGCCCCTTTTTTTATTTTATGTAATCGCGATTATATGGTCTGGTATGCACAAATCAAACCACCCATCAGTACCAGCGTAATGGCCCAATAGCCCCAATGCAGCATGATGTATTTCCAACTTCTGCGCTCAAATAAGGCATTGATACCTACTACCGGTAAAACAACAAAAACCGAAGAAATAAAACCATGCAAAGCACCGTGGCCAAAGGTTCTGAAATTGTTGCCATACTTGTCCATAAATGATTTGACATCCATCATGACCTGAGAGTTGGCATCGCCAAAACCAGGTTCATTGAATACGATAGAATTGATGTGGAACTGGTGAATGACCATCGATTGCAGAAAAAAAGACAGCATAAGCGAAAACACATACGTCATGCCAAAGATCATGGCCATGTTGCCTGACTGCAATTTGGATGCCTCTACCCCAGCCTCCTTCATCCAGATATTGGCAAAGGTCTTGGGACTGTAATACAAAAAGCCCACCAATAGAGGGATCAAGGCTGTAAGAAAAGTTAAAAGGGTTGAATTCATTGCATAAGATTTTGATTGATAAATGAATCAAATATAGGCAAAGACCTGAATTAGGCAATACCCATGCAATGGGGAAAGCATGTTTTTTTTTATTTACCCCTGCCCTGGATCAACACCATCACGGTATAAATCATGATTTTAAAATCCAGTGAAAGACTCATGTTTTCGATGTAAAGTATGTCAAACTTCAGTCGCTGGATCATCTGGGGCAGATTGGAGGCATAGCCGTATTTTACCTGGCCCCATGATGTAATTCCGGGTCTCACTTTGAGGAGATGTTTGTAGTGGGGAGCCTCCTTCATAATCTGGTCGATGTAAAACTGTCGTTCGGGTCGGGGACCTACCAGTGCCATTTCGCCTTTTAATACATTGATAAATTGCGGAATCTCGTCCAATCTGTATTTGCGCATGATTCTACCCCAGGGAGTAACCCTGTTGTCATTTTCATGGGAGAGCTGGGGCCCTGCTTTTTCTGCATCCACATACATGGATCTGAATTTGAGAATATTAAAAATCTTGCCATGCAGCCCAACCCTGGGTTGTTTATAGAAAATAGGGCCGGATGAGGAGGCTTTTATCTTTATGATAATATACAGGATTAGCGGTGAAAGAATGATCAAAGCAATGACACTGACTACCAGGTCCATCACTCGTTTGATGACGCGCTCCCATTGGGGCATGAGGTCTTGTTCGATCTCAATCAGTACCGCACCGTAGACGTGGTTCATTTTGACGGTACCCAACATGATGTCGTACATATCGGGAATAATTTTGATCAACAGTCTGTCGGAATAATCAAACAAGGTATCAAAAACGGCTTTGATCTTGCTGTGTTCAGAGGTTTCTACAGCTACAATAACTTCCTCCACCCCCTCTCTTTCGATGATTTCAGAAAGGTTGGCAATTTTACCTTTTTTGGGCAGGTACTTTTCAAGGTGGTTTTTGGAATTGCCGTTGGAGTCGATAAACCCAACAAAGTTGTGCCCCAGCGAATAAGGTTTGCTGGTGATTTCTTCGTACAAGTCAACCGCATTTTTATCACCCCCGATGATGATGGTATTGTAACTCACCTTACCCGATTTGAGTCGCTTGCTGGCCCAGGTAAGGATGATCATCCTGAATAAGGTAGTGAAAGAAAAATGGATGACGAAAAGTTTGATAAATGAGGTAAAGAAGCCGTTTTGGGTGGTGGTGATGTCATCAGAAAGCACCGCAAAAAACAAAATCAAAGAGCCAATGAGAGAAGTAACAAAGGTGCGTTTTAATACATTGATCCTACTGTACCTGTAGATATCCCGGTACTTGTCCATGAGGTTGTACAGCAGAAACCAAAAGCCGGGTATAAGCAATAAGCCCAGGATTAGTTTATTGTCGTGAAATATTTTGTCTAAAGCCAGCCCCGGACTTTCTATTTGTTTTCTGAGAACAAAAAACAGGGCCCATGCCAGTAAGGCCGACAAGATGTCGAAGAATTTGTAAATAAAGAGGCCAGCAGCGGTATTTTTTGCCATGTCAGAAGTGTACCAATTTGATATTGTCGAAATAAGTTTTGGTAACTTCTTTCTGGTCATCTTCAAAGATTACCCTAAAGACCGGACGGTAAGAAACAACATTGGGCGCAGAGATTTCATCAGAAAAATTGATGTATGCCCTTTTCCAGGTATCCGTAGGCAGCAACAATACTTTGTATTGCAGGATCTCAGCACCCTGGGTATTGAGTTGGGTGCCCACGTATATGACTTCTTCAGATTTGTAGTCGAACTCCAGATAAACCGCCCCTCTTTTATTGTTGTTGTTGCTTAAAAAACTTTCAAGCGTAAATTCAGCATCATCGTTGTCTCTGGTAAGTTTGACCAAACCCGATTTATTGCCGAATACGGCATCTTCATTTGTGATAGATAACCTTGTTTCGGTATTGCCATCCAGATCGTTGGTCAGTAAGTGCAGTGAAGTTTCAAAGCCTTCTGTAAAATCAAAATAAGTCTCGTCTTTGTATTGGTAGTTGAGAGGAATGGTGTAAGCCTTACCCGGTTCAGGCGTCAAAGTTGTGACCAAAGGGGTAAAAAAAGGATATTCGGCAGAAATGTTTCTGTCTGCGTTCTCTTTTACGCCTGCATTGATCTGGATTTGCATAGCCTTGCCGGTAGTAATCAGCGGCACCTTGGCTGGTAGGGGGAAAACCCCGATTAACTGTCCGTCTGCAAAGACCCATGCATCCTGAATGCCATTGACGGGGGCACCTTCATCTGTGCGTACTGTAATTTGGGGGTCAGACAGGATTAAATATGCCGGTTCAAAGCTATCGTTATCAGAAAATGTACAGGAGGAAATGAAAAGTAAAAGCAATACTCCGTACCTGAGGACTGGCATATTTGGTTTTGGTTTGTTTAAAATGGAACGCAAAATAAGCATACATAGTGTACAGAATATTTGAAAAAGTTGTATAAATTATTTTTTTATGCGTAATGCCTTCATAAAATTTATGGTTATCCATTGAAAATCAAAGCATTGCTTCAAATAAAAAAGATAGCGGTCAGTTAAAAGTGTTTTTATATTTTGTGGCTCTAAAGTAGGAAAATGAAAACCATTGTTTTACGCTTCATTACCCTTATACTGATGATTTGGGCAAATAACTACGTTCATGCCCAAAAACCGGGCCTGATCCCAAAGCCGAATTCAATCGAGTGGCTGCAAGATTCCGTAGCGTGGAGGGACATTGGCTTTCTTCCCAACGAAGCCTGGACAGAAGTGGCTGATTTGGTGGGTATGCATTTTCCAGAATTGCAAATTCAAAAAGAGGGAAAAATACAATTGGTGGTTCAAAAAAATGCTTCGCTTTCAAAGGAAGCCTACCAAATTGAATTTAAAAATGGAAATCTCATTTTAACAGCTGCCAGCTATCCGGGGGTGAATCATGGCCTGCAAACGTTAAAACAGCTTACCAAAAAATACGATGGTCTACCCTACCTCATAAAAGCAAACATCAGTGATGAGCCCAGATTTGGGTACCGGGGCCTGCATTTGGACACGGGCAGGCATTTCTTTGCTAAAGAATTTATCTTCGAGTACCTGGATATGATGGCGAGGTACAAATTGAACGTTTTTCACTGGCACCTCACCGAGGATCAGGGATGGCGCATCGAGATCAAAAAATACCCCCGACTGCAAACGGTGGCTGCCTGGAGGAATAAGACTTTGATAGGACACGCAGGTGATCATCCGAAAAAATACGACGATATCAAATATGGCGGTTACTATACCCACGAAGACATTCAGGCAATAGTATCCTATGCCAAAAAACTGGGCATTGAAGTGATTCCTGAAATAGAAATGCCCGGCCATGCCAGTGCTGCCATAGCGGCTTACCCTGAGCTCGGCTGCACCGGAAACAACATCGAAGTGGTAGGTGACTGGGGCGTCTTCGACGATGTTTTTTGTCCGACCGAAACTACCTTTCAATTTCTGGAAGATGTACTGACGGAAGTAATGTCACTCTTTCCATCTGAATACATCCACATCGGAGGTGATGAGTGTCCGAAAATACAATGGAAAAACAATGCAGCTTGCCAGGAATTAATCCGTAAAATGGGCTTGAAAGATGAACATGAGCTGCAAAGCTACTTTATCAGAAGAATTGAAACATTTGTCAATAAGCACGGTAAAAAAATCATCGGCTGGGATGAAATTTTGGAAGGTGGGTTGGCACCAAATGCAACAGTAATGTCGTGGCGTGGCATAGAAGGCGGTAAAGCTGCTGCCAAAATGGGCCATGATGTTATCATGACACCAACAGATTATTGTTACCTCGATTACCTTCAATCAAAGGGGCAAGATGAAGGATTAGCAATTGGAGGCTTTCTGCCGCTGGAAAAAGTGTATAGCTATGATCCCGTGCCTTCTGATCTTGCTGTTGATGAAAGGAAATACATACTGGGTACACAGGGTAATGTATGGACCGAATACATGGACAGTCCGGCACGGGTTTGGTATCAGGTATTACCACGAATGACAGCTTTGGCAGAGGTGGCATGGAGTAACAACAACCAAAAAGATTTCAACGATTATCTCAACCGATTGGATGACCATTATACATATTGGCAAGCCCAGGGCATCAATGCAGCGGATAAACGAAACGAGCTGTATTATGAAATCAAACAACATGAGCGGCAGGGCATTCAACTCAATATCAGGGCCAAAGGCAAAGACCAAAAAGTAAATCTTAGCAAAAATGGTCAGCGTGTGTCAGATACTAATGGAGGCTTATGGGTTAATGAAAGTTGCAACATCAATGCAACATTGGCTGCCTCGCCTGAAAAAAACAAACTTAACTTTGAATTTACCTGGCACAAAGCAGCCGGAAAAACGATTGTTTTGGGAAAGGAGCCAGACGACAGGTATCGTTCATTTGGTGCTATCACCCTATGTGACGGGTTGAGAGGAAGGGCCGATTCCCACAAAGAGGGGTGGCTGGGCTTTAATCAAAAGGATTTGGACTTTGAAATAGCGTTGGATGCAAATGAAGCCATCGACACCATTGAAATATCATTTTACCACAATCCATCGCAGTGGATTTATGCTCCCGATGCCGGCAGTTTGAGTCTATGGGCTGGAGACCAGAGCATCCATATCATCAAAACCCAGGAGACTTTAAAGGGCAATGTGGAAAGCCTTTTACTTGTAATTCAAGGCATTAAAACATCGACATTGAAGCTTAAAATACCCAATGACAAAGCGATAGAAAAGGGTATGCCGGGTAGTGGCAACCTGCCATGGGTTTTTGTAGATGAAATAGTAGTGAGGTAAAGTTTTAAAAAAGGCTTTAAAGCCGCATCATTTATTTATTTTTACCCAAACATCAAAACCATGCAGTTAAGCCAAACAGATTGGATCATCATTGCCCTCTTTTTTGTGATTACCCTGATCATCGGCTTATCGGTAGCCAAAAAATCAGGAGAGAGCAGTGCAGAATTTTTTCTTTCGGGTAGGAAGATGCCGTGGTGGCTATTGGGTATTTCGATGGTAGCAACCACTTTTTCTGCCGACACCCCCAATCTGGTTACCGATATTGTGAGGGTCAACGGAGTAGCCGGCAACTGGGCATGGTGGGCCTTTTTGCTGACGGGCATGTTGACCGTTTTTGTATATGCAAGATTATGGCGAAGATCGGCAGTGACCACAGATCTGGAATTTTATGAACTCAGGTACAGCGGAGCGGAAGCAAGGCTATTGAGAGGGTTCCGTGCTTTTTATTTGGGTGTAGTTTTTAATGTATTGATTATGGGCACCGTCATGTTGGCAGGCATCAAGATAGCAGGTATTTTATTGGGCATGAGTGCGGTTGAAACGGTGTTGATCGTTTCTGTCATCACGGTCATATACTCATCTTTTGGTGGTTTGAGGGGTGTATTGTACACCGATTTTTTTCAGTTTATTGTGGCCATGGTGGGCATGGTATGGGCTTGTATTTACATTGTGAACATGCCAGAAATCGGCGGTCTGAACCAACTATTGGCGCATGAGGCAGTAAAAGCAAAGATGGACATGCTTCCTTCTTTTGACAACCACGAAATGATGATAAGTTTGTTTATCATTCCCATCGCGGTACAGTGGTGGAGTACATGGTATCCGGGCGCAGAACCAGGCGGAGGAGGATATGTTGCCCAACGCATGTTATCAGCTAAAGATGAGACCAATGCTGTGACCGCTACCCTGTTGTTTAACATTGCACACTATGCATTGCGTCCATGGCCCTGGATCCTTATCGCCCTTGCCTCTCTGATTGTTTTTCCCAATGTAAGTGACATTGCCACAAAATTTCCGGCACTGGATCCCCAGTATGTAAAAAATGACCTGGCATTTCCAGCCATGCTGTCTTTTTTACCTTCCGGTCTTTTGGGCATGGTGATTGCAGCATTGATAGCAGCCCTTATGAGTACATTGAGTACACACCTCAACTGGGGCAGTTCGTACCTCGTCAACGATTTGTACCACCGATTTTACAAGCCCGAGGCTGATCAAAAGGAATTGGTAAGGGTAGGACAGGTATCCACCCTTGTATTGATGTTTTTGGGCGCCGGCGCTGCTTTGCTGATGGAAAATGCCAAACAAAGTTTCGACATCATCTTGCAGATAGGAGCCGGCACTGGTTTACTATTTATACTCAGGTGGTTCTGGTGGCGTGTGAACGCCATTAGTGAAATTACGGCCATGGTAGTTTCTTTTGTGTTGGCACTGATCTTACAAATGGATTTTGCCAGAGGACTGGAGTTCCACGAAAAACTTATCATAAGTGTGATGATTACCAATGTAAGTTGGATAGCGATAGCCTTAATCACGAAACCTACCTCTGAAGGAGTGCTGTTAAATTTTGTGCAAAAAATCAAACCCAATCCGGTTGGATGGCAACCTGTCATAAGCAAGGCCACTGAAAAGGGATTGATAGCCCCCTCCGAGTTGGGCACCGGCAAATTGTTAAACCAAATTCTTGCTATGATTACCGGTTGTTTTATGGTCTATGGCCTGCTGTTTGGGCTGGGCTATTTATTGTACGGACAAACCAGTCTGATGCTGGCTTGTTTTGGCATAGCGATAATATCCGGGTATATTATTTACAAATTATGGAATTCCATTAAACAATAAAAAAAGGGGCAAGCCCCTTTTTTTATTTCAAACCATTACCGTCTTCCTCTTTTGACGGTGGTTTTTTTGCCCTGGATTTCACCTCCCTTTTTAACAGTGGTGGTCTTTTTGGTAACCGTATTGCCACGTGGACCTGTGTGTGTTGTTTTGGTCCTGGTGACCCTGTAATTGCCAATTTTCGCAGAATGACGGGTTCTTACGGTAACAGAGCTGGTTCTGTGAGGCTTATATATGGCACGGGCGTGGATGGTTCTGTGCACATGCACTACCGTGTAATGCCTGTGAAATCCCAGATGGAAAGGATGAAATACCCTCCAACCAAGTGGTCTCCATGGACGCCAGCCTACCGGATAGACCCTCCACCTGAATGGGCTTACCCAGGGACGATAAACGGGTGCATATACAAACCGCACAGATGGCCACGCCCACACATTGACCACAATGGCCATGTGAGCATCGGGCTTGTAAGAAGGTCCTTTGCCTTCCATTTTTTCATCATTGTCTTCTGTGGGTTCAATGATGACCTCTTCTCCATAGATGTCTTCATCTCCTATGATTTGGAGCATGGCCTCCTCATTGCCGGTTTTCTCGATTTCAATGGTTGCAATGTCCTGCGCATCGTTGTCACCCACAACCGCCTGGAGAACAAGCACGTGGAGCTCGTCTTTTGAGCGATCCTCTACGCGGATGTAATCAATGTCTCCGTCTTCATTCAGGTCAAGGTTGTTGACATGGTTGGACTCATCGTTGAGTGCCTTTTCGAAGGCCTCAGGAGAAGCTGCCTGGCGAAACAATTGTAAGGCCCCCTGCAGGCTAAAATTATCTCCCGGCAGCCCGGTAGAATCCACGCCTGTCTGGTCTTGGGCCGATGCGATTGAAAAGCAAAAGCCCACCAATAGCCATAAAATAAAATGTGTTTTCATGTTGCAGTATTTTAATTGAAAGTTTTCATTTTGATAAAACAAGACCCTAAACGTTTAAAAGCCAAATGCTAAATAAACGTTAAGAGGGCTGGTATTCCTTTTCGAGGGCATCCAATACATCTATAATGTTGCCATAAACCGGATGACACTCTGCTCTGAATTCATCCATCTTCATCCACACTGCCTTTTCGATGTCTTCTGAGGTTTGAGGTTTGAGCTCTTGCTTTTGGCTGTGCATCAGGTACCAGTGCGATTTTTTGATGATGCGCTTGCCCAGTCGATTTCGAAATGTGTGTTTCGTCACACATAGTTTTCGAATAAGGTCAACCTTTTTGAGTCCGGTTTCTTCGATAACTTCTCTCACAGCTGCCTGCTTTTTGGTTTCACCTGCTTCGATTTTTCCTTTGGGTAAGTCCCAAAACCCGCGTCTGAATATGAACAGAAATTCACCAAAATCATTTTGGATAAGCCCACCTCCCGCTTCATTGATTTCAAAAAGAGATAAAAAGTCTTTTTTTAGTTCATTGTAATCGTTGTAATGGATGACCAGGTGATGAAACTTCGGTTTTTTTTCACACATATCTATGTAATTGATCAGCATTTTTACCTTGCCCATGTAGGCCACCACCAGCGTGTCTTCGGCGGCTGTAAACAGGTGCTGGTCGGTGCTTGAAATCAGCAACAATTGTACTTCGTTGATGTAAATTTTGTAACTTTGTTTGAGACTCATCGAAATCAGGAATTTATGAATACCAGTCAGTTGTTATGTGAAAAATTATTACAAATAAACGCAATAAAACTCAGCCCCCAAAACCCGTTTACCTGGGCCAGTGGCATCAAGTCGCCCATTTATTGCGACAACCGCATAAGTTTGTCTTATCCGGAGGTACGCAATCTGGTAAAAGAAGGGCTCAAAAAAATATGTAGCCAAATGCCTTCATTTGATGCCGTAGCCGGAGTAGCCACAGCCGGCATAGCGCATGGTGCCTTATTGGCCGACCTTTTGAATGTACCTTTTGCCTACGTGAGGGCGGAAGCCAAGTCGCATGGCCGCAAGAACAGAATTGAAGGGGATTTATCGGCATGTCAGGATATTCTGGTGGTGGAAGACCTCATTTCTACGGGGGGGAGTTCGCTGCAAGTTGTGGATGTATTGAGGGAGGAAGGTAAAAACGTAGTAGGAGTGGTTGCCATTTTCGACTATGGATTTGAGCAGGCAAGGCAGAATTTTTTGAAGCACAACGTGGTGTACAAGACCATCACCAATTATGACACACTCATCCAGGTAGCCAATGAAAATGATTACATAAAAGAAGACGATGTGCGCATGCTCATTGAATGGCGGGTAGATCCACAGAACTGGGAATAAGAAATATTACGCCTTATGAAGTCTTAAAGCAAGTAGATACAACCTACTGAAAATGTACACATTACAAAATAAAATTGGCTAAAACGATAAAAAAGCCGATCTTTGCGCAAATTTTCCAAAAGCATGACCTTTTTCAATAAAAAATCCGAGGGCTTTTTATACGAATACCTCAACAATACTTCTCCTACTGGTTTTGAGTGGGAAGGGCAGAAAATATGGTTGAAATACCTCAAGCCGTACATTGATGAATGGCACCTTGACAATTACGGTACTGCGTATGCTGTTATCAATCCGGGAAAAAAATACAAAGTAGTCATCGAAGGTCATGCAGATGAAATTTCATGGTTTGTCAATTACATCTCAGACAAGGGTTACATCAGTGTCATCAGAAACGGGGGGAGTGATCATTTGATAGCTCCATCCATGAGGGTGACCATTCATACCGACAAAGGCCCGGTAAAAGGAGTATTTGGTTGGCCTGCCATCCATACCCGCACCGGCAAAGAGGCGGACATCACACCCAACATGGACAACATATTCATCGATGTAGGTGCCGCCGATAAAAAAGAAGTGGAAGCCATGGGCATTCACCCCGGATGTGTGATCACCTTTGATGATGGCCTCACCATGATCAACAATACATTTTACACCGGCAGGGCTCTGGATAACAGAATTGGCGGTTTTTGCATTGCAGAAGTAGCACGCCTCATCAAGGAAAATAAAAAGAAACTACCTTTTACCCTATACATCGTAAACTCGGTACAGGAAGAAATTGGTCTAAGGGGTGCTGAAATGATTGCCAACACCATTCAACCCGATGTTGCCATTGTTACCGATGTGTGTCACGACACCAATACCCCTTTGGTCACCACACGCAAAGAAGGAGATCTGGCTTGTGGTAAAGGCCCTGTCCTGACTTTTGCACCTGCTGTACACAACAAATTGCTCCGTCAGGTAAGGGACGTAGCCGATGCAAAAAAAATACCCGTGCAGCTATCAGCCTCCAGCAGGTCTACGGGTACCGACACCGACGCCTTTGCCTATACCGGTGGGGGCATACCTTCTGTGTTGATTTCATTGCCGCT